>Ga0114982_1001444_pt1 | contig 11476 bp, 9 predicted proteins | sample Shrwel_input2_FT_FD_87183 | JGI IMG/M metagenome (GOLD analysis project Ga0114982, IMG submission 87183) | Subsurface microbial communities from deep shales in Ohio, USA - Utica-3 well 1 S input2 FT | ecosystem: Environmental > Aquatic > Deep subsurface > Shale gas/oil reservoir > Produced... | reverse complement strand
TGCTTTGTCGCCTTTAAAAACGCTAGGAAATACCTGCAATAGTCTGTCTGCAGAATAGTTAAACCCTTCTTCAACTAACTTCCACCGGCATTCTCCACCAGCAATACCTAACAAAGATGCAACAGCAATAGGACTTGTAATTCCGTATTTTGCACAGGCGGCCTTAAGAGCTGCAATGCCCGGAGCTGCAGAACCAGCATTAATATCTTTAGAAAATTCAGGAGTACAAGTTCCAGGAACAACTTCAGGTTGGTTAGCAGGTTCTTGTGTGCCGCTGGCAGGGTTTGGCGGAATGCCTGCCGCACTTCTATCTGCCAAAGTAACGTCTGTGGCAGCAGGACTAAATTTTGTAGGATTAACGTTTTCGTGTTGCGGCCATGGTTCGTGTGTTGGCACACGTTGCATGATAGTTTTAATGGTTCCAGTATTATAAAATTTACCATCGCTCCATCCGTAACTAACTTGTTTATCTGGTAGGCTAAACAGTGGTAAGTCCGGTGGAGGTTCTGCAGACGTTGCAATATTAGGTGCTCCGGCTGCTGGACCATTTAAGTGTATGTTAGATCCGGATACTAGCACATTACCGTTAGCACCTAAATTAAGTATAGCTGCTGTACCTAAATTAATATTACCTTCACAGGCAAGACTTACTGCTCCTTCAGCGGAGAAATTAATATTAGCACCAGCTTCAACATCATAGCCTGTAGCCACTGTAATATTAGAAGATGCTCCAATAGTTTCGTTATGTGATCCTCTAACGGAGATTTTTTGATCTCCATCAACTACAAGGTAATTGTAGCCTACAACATTAGTTTCCATGTTCTTGCCTGCTCGCATATGGATGTTGCGGCCTGCTTCTATGTTAATATCTCGATCAGCCCGGAAATTAAAATCTGCTTCTGTATGAATACTAATGCTGTCTGCGGCATAGATATCAATCTTACCCATACTGGTCATTTCTAACCAAGTTGTGCCTTTGCTGTTACCTATATAAATTAAATCTTGACTGTTATGTAAAAGAATTTGGTGGCCCGTTCTTGTTCTAATTCTAACAAGCTCATTTTGTCCGTTAATGTCGCCGTCGTCCATAACAAAGCTACTGCCGCCAAGTCTGCTGACAGGTGCTTGTGCATTTCCTTCGTAGCCTATCTTACCACGTTTAGCACCAGGACTGTCATCAAGCGGACCCGGAGTGCTAATACCAAATACTCCACTTGGAGTTTCTCGTCTTGCACTACTAGAAGTAACCCCACGAGCAGTGTCTAACAATAAACCTTGTTGAACTAACCTATCTGCGAACGGATGCACTGGTTTAGCAAAACGTTCAACGTTAGGATTTTCTAATTTTTTAGAACTTTTATGAAATTCTGCAACTGGCAAATAGTCTGTGCCGTATTTTCTACGCTGTTCCTCTGTAACTGCAACTTGCTTGCTGGCAGCAATGCCAGGAACCATATGATTTTGAAATACATCAGAGACACACCCCATCCAGTAACCTTGGTTAGGATCTCCATCAATGAATATAACCATGACCGTAGTACCGATGTCTGGAGGAACTGCCCAGAAGCCGTAACTTTTTTGTACATCGTTAAAGTCACTGCTGTTAGTTCCTTCGTGCCTGATGGAAGTGTTTCCTGCAAAGGGACTTAGATATCGAACTACATAAGTCTCACCTTGAAGCTTTGTAGAATTAGGAATGCCTTTAATTAATGCAACTTCAAGTCCTCCCATGTAGGTAGGATCTAAGTGATTAGTTACTTCTGCAAGGAAGGGGCCCGGTGAAGGTAGAGGGGCACGTTTTCTTGTTTCAAATCCCATATATTATCCTATGTTTAAGGTTCCGTTGATTAGTTTATTCAGTGGACTAGCAGATGCGCTACTTCCAAATTTAGCACTTACTGATCCTACTAAATTTTTATCTAGAATAGGAACAGATCCAGTTAATCCAGATAGTTGAGATTGGGCAGAGGCGGCTTTATCTTTTATAGAATTAACGTCTACTGCATTGAACTGCCCAGTAACATTAGAGAATGGATTAGTTTGCGATGTAGGTATATTGGCCAGTGCAGATGCAACTACTCCGGTTGGTAAAAGATTACCCGATATACCTTTAATATTACTAACTCCGTATAAATTTGCCACTGCGGTTGCTCCGCCCTTGGCAGCAACTTCTTTTACATACGCAATATCAACCCCTGGCGCTGGTGCCGTAGAATATGGAGTAGTGGGAGGAATGTTTTGTATCTTACTTGGAGAAATATAATCTAGCACAACACCTGCGTCAGCAGCCTGTGCAAGGTTAACTCCCTCAGGTGTATTATTTCCAAAACTTGCAATTTGATTTAAAGCCTTGCTTTGATATTGTCCGCTTAACCCAGATAATTGTGAAACATCTAATCCTACCTGTGCGCCAATTGCTCGGGGATCAGCATTGGTTCCACCAAATGCTGCAATCTTACTTCCGATGTCTTTGGCAAAAGGAGATATTTTAGTTCCCAGACTGCTAACTATTCCGACGGCAGCCGCTCCTAATTCTTTTGTTCCGCCAAGTATGCTGTTAACTGAACCGTCAGCTAGTCTAGTTGGATCAATTGTAGAACCAAATTTAACATCTAATGCTGTAGGATCTAAGGCAACACCTGGCAATTTAACAGTAGCACCTTCTCCTATACCAGAACCTATATTTGGTTTGTTAAGTGCAGATGCAATGGCTAAGCCGCCAATAGCTGTAGCAACTGCTCCTACTGCTCTAGGTGCTGGAATATTACCCGTTACTACGTTAGAGGCTAACGCTATCAGAGCCGCAGACCCTAGTCCTGTTTGATTTATGGCACCTAGGCCAGAAGAACTTAATCTAATGTTAGAAGATATATCGGCAGGCAAAGGTTGTCCTATTATAGAAGAACCTGCTGCCAATGCTCCAGACTTTAATACTCGGCCAGGAGTCTGCATTAGCATACCAGTTGTAGATCCGCCAAGGCCCCCAGTGGCCGCAGTAAAGTTACTTAACTCACCAGGAAGTCCCGGACTTGGCAAACCTCTATTAAGCTGTTCTAATGCCGTACTCGAATCCAATCTCTGACTTGGATTTTCTGCTCTAGTAGCATCCGGAACAACCTGATTAATTGGGGATGGTCTAGTAAAATTAACATCAGCCGGATCACTGGGTTTAATGTCTTGGTCTAATATCTGTCCAGGTATTCTTAAAATTTCTAAACGCTGTTTAAATGTTCCATCTTTAAACGTGCTAGATGCTTTATTAACTTTGTAAACTCCACTAAATGGAATTAATTCAGGATCAAACATCATCATTCCTGTATCAGGATTAATATCAATTGGGTTACGGAAGTTTATTGTAATAAGAACTTCACTGAATATATGATCAGCTTCACCATCTTTGGTCTTACCGCGACTGTCTGGGGTAGATACATAGTTACCAACACCTCCGGTGGCTAGATAAAATGGGTCACCTAGTAATTCAATTTCTCCAGTGATCATACTGGCTTTAGAATCAATGATAGCACTATGCATTTTCTTGGCAAGAATCGCATAAGGATCATTTAAAAGTTGTCCGGCATTACCGCCTGTAGATTGGACTGGGCTAGATTCAACTTTAGTAGGTGGAGTCGGAACTTGTTGTTTTTCTACAGTCTCTGTGGGTGTTGCATTTTGTTTAACAACTACTCCATTATCAGGGGCTGCTCCTGTTTTTGCAGAAGGTGTATCATTATTTCCCATTGCAGCCGGAACTGCCTCAAAAAATAGAGTATTAAAATTTAATTTAAAATTTATAATATCAATATTTTTACCTGTATAGATATAATTGTATTGGCGAAGACTTAATAATTTTAAATTTTTATCATCAATCTGTTCTTGGCCGTAAGTAGGAATTCTCGTATAGTGAACCTTATAGGGTGTTACTACATATTCAAAATTTTGATAAGGCTTCTTAGTTGTTTCGTTTATGATATCTAAATTTTTTACTTCAATCTTGACCATGAAATAATTTATCATTCCAAACTGATCAATACTTTTCTTTACATCTTTTAAAATATCTCTAACATATTCACTGTCGCGTATTACTGAAGTTATTGCTTCATGTATGTTCATATTCTCAGCAAATTGAACTACTGTCTTACCTGGAGTATATTTGATTGCTTCTGGTTCTTTAGATTGTTGAGCAGGAGTGGGTTGACTAGATCCTTGCTTTTTATATGCATCAGGCTTGCCAGCAGTAGCAGGGTCAACCATTTTGTAAAGAGCATTATCTTTTAAAATTTCAGATAATCTCGAAGTAGCAATTTCATTAATGAAACCAGTCCACCCTTCAGTATCCGACCACTTAGGAAATTTAATACTGTAGGTGTCATGTTTGTTGCCCAGAGATTCTGATTTTCCATCCTTGTCAGACTTCGAAACCTGCTCATTGACATTTTTAATTAAATCGCTGAGAATCTGAGCAACATATTCCCCCGACATTTGTATAGGTTTTTTAATAACGTTGGGTTCTCCAAAGGCACGTTCATTAAAAGGTACTGCTGTGCATCTATATCGGGTGCCTCGTTCTGTGATGTCAACATCAATACCTGTTAAACCTAAAGGAAAATATCTTTCAGACTTAGGAATCTTTTCTGGTTCTGAAAAGTCGCCTGCATCAGGATATCCCCAAAATTCTAACTTTAGAACAAAACTAGCCTGTAGGTAAGACGGATACCCTGCCGCAATAGCCGCAACGTGCATTGCTTCAATAAATCCATTAACACTGTAGGGTTCTATGACTTCAAATTTAATCTGTGTAGGTAGAGTAGACCCGCTGCCTTCAGTAAATGCCATCAAGGTATCAATTTCTACGTTTTCAATAAACATATCAAATCGACCAGGACTTCTATTATTGAATCCGTCTATTAGCTCGTTGCCAAAATTTCTTAGAGGTTTACTTTTTTCTTCTGGAGATATATCTAGACGACGAGGATCTCGAGAAGCAAAATCTGCACGAGCTTGCTCAGCTTGTCCATCAGTGTTCATGTTAGCAGATGCTGTCATTTTGGCAGCACCTTTGCCGCCTGATTTTAAAATAACTAAATCTAATTCACTTTCTCTATATTTTTTAGGATCTGTTAGGTATCCTTTTTTTAAACCTGCAAGTGTAAAACTGTATGTTACAGATCTATAAGAATTTAGAATGTTAGCTTCAGGCGACTGGGCTACTAGTTTTTTTGTAAGGTCTCGATCTGCCTTAGCCGCATCATTAAACGGATATTTTTCTCGAGTTATCTTATCCATTTGCCGTTCATTCATATTAACCTAAAACTCCTTTTAAGGTTGATGCTTTGGGCAAATATATTTTAACTCCAGCTACCATATCAAAAACTGGATCTTTAATAACTGATCTGTTTCTAACAGCAAATACCCACCATAGTCCTTGATCTTTATATAGGTCGTAGGCCAACAAATCAGGACGATGCTCATACGTAGCAGTTAATTCAAAAAGAATATCATCTCTTTCTTTGGGTATATCTCTAAAATTAATAACATCAAGATAGTTATTAACCATCGATGTATTATAATAAGGACTTGTTTTAGTGTAAGTGGTCATTAAATGTATCCTTGTTTTCTAAGCGACCCATCATTGTAAGCCGCTACGGAGAATTTTTGCATTTCATTTCTGCTGTACATAGGAACGCAGGTAATTGCAATAGTAGATACTGTAGGTACCGCAGTTGTACCAAATCTTGGGTTCTTAAATATTGTAAAATAATCCACAGTGTCCGGCAACTCTACTCTATAATTTGTAATTGCTACAGGAACGTTGTGCAACATTGCATCACCGTTGGCATATAATCTACAAACTGGAGGCGGTGCTCCTGCATCTGAGTCTAATCCAAAACGCATCCTTGTTAAAGATTTCAAAAGATGCATAGTTGACAAATATATCTCAGCATCGTCAGTGTTCTCTACGGAAAATTTTCCACTAATTGAAATATTACCTATACTACTTCTTTGATAAAAGTTAATAGTGAAGTTTGAATGCAGGGGTTTTGCTTCTGCATATTCAGCCTTGGCTTCATAGCTAACACTAGGTGTATAAGGAAATAGTATTCCGCCGTTGTTGGCAATCTCACCATTCGGGCCTTCAAGGAATTCAGTGATATATTTTGGAGGAACCAGTATTCTAACTCGTATGTCATCCTTTGATAGATTACCGTTAATGTCTTGAAACGTTACTTGAGGCATTTCGGGCATTTGGGGCTCAGCACCTTCCGGTACACCGGGAACAATTCTTTCACCAAAAGCGGGCGTGCCTGCTAGTGGAGAACGAATTGCTCCAAAATTTTCCGGCGTATCATTTTCAACTTCGTTGTATTCAATAGGCATTCTATAATTCCTCGTATAGTATATTTAACCAATAAATAAAACGCTCTTATAATGGTTGACATTACCATTTCTACAATGCTATAATGTCTTACAAGGATAATAATAACAATGACCGTAAGTTTAATTCCCACAGGAAGAAAAGTAAAGTACCTAAACAACAGAGATTTATTAGCAGAAATTCATCGTAGCAAGAGTTCATTCTCAAGTTATGATCAGCCAGAATATATACAGCACGACATAATTCTAACTAATTTGGATAAAATTAACATTAGAACTGTTGCAGATGCTAAACGTGCTAAAGCTAAACGATTAGGTCTAGCTAAATTTGCAGCCGCAAGGGCAGCAGGTGATAAAAAAGTTAAACTCATCGAGTGTACAGCAGACTATAAGACCATTGCTAAAACAGATGTCGTATTTAGAATCATGACATTTGATCATATTCCCCTTGCACCAGGACGTAAGAAGACAACCAAAACAACCGCAGATGCTCACGAGAAAGTAAACTTTCCTCCATATCAGCATTGGAAGTTCAATGATCAAGATGAATTGATCTGCGTCGGAAAGTCACATTGGAAAGGTCCATTAGATACTGGTAAGTTCAGCAAAGATCACGGACGCATTACTGAAAACTTGGGCAAGATGTTTATCAAACTAAGCGAACGTTACGCACAGCGCAGTAATTGGCGTGGCTATACCTATGTTGAAGAAATGCGAGGACAGGCTATTCTACAGTTATCACAAATTGGATTACAGTTTGATGAGAGCAAATCAGAAAATCCATTTGCTTATTACACAGCCGCAGTAACTAACAGCTTTACTCGTGTGCTTAATATCGAAAAGAAAAATCAAAATATTCGAGACGACATGCTCGAGTCACATGGATTAACTCCAAGTCTTACAAGACAAAACCAACAAGAATATGCAGAAGAAACTGCTCGCCAGGCTGAGTTGTATAAAAACTTCCGTATGCCCAAGAGTGAAGATGGCGATTTTGTTGAAGAAAACGAAGAAACAGAAACTTGACTTTTTCCAAAACGTCTGTTAAACTCGTAGCTAGGAGAATTATTAATGCCCTTATTTAAAAAGGTAGCGTGTTTTACAGACATACACTTTGGACTGAAGTCAAATTCAGGAACACACCTTAAAGACTGCGAAGAATTTGTAGACTGGTTTATTGCAGAAGCTCAGAAGGAAGGTTGCGAAACAGCAATCTTTCTTGGAGACTGGAGTCATAACCGTAACAGTCTTAACTTAATTACGTTAGATACCAGTTTACGATGTTTAGAAAAGCTAGGTGCTGCTTTTGAGCAGTTCTTTTGGTTTCCAGGTAACCACGATTTGTTCTACAAAGACAAACGTGATATCCATAGCTCTGCGTTCGGACGTCATGTCCCCGGTGTAACCGTTGTCGAAGGTGTAACAACCATTGGTGAAGTCACGCTTGTTCCGTGGCTAGTGGGCGATGAGTGGAAGTCAATGAAACAGCTTACCAGCAAATATGTATTCGGACACTTTGAACTGCCCCTGTTCTATATGAACGCCATGGTGCAGATGCCGGATCACGGCGAATTAAAAGCAGAAGACTTTGGCAAACCTGAGTATGTTTTTAGCGGACACTTCCATAAAAGACAAAGCAAGGGCAATGTGCATTACATTGGTAATGCGTTTCCGCATAATTTTGCAGATAACTGGGATGATGACCGAGGTATGATGATCTTAGAATGGGGAGGAGTACCTGAATATCGTAACTGGGAAGACTGTCCTAAGTTTAGAAACATCAAACTCAGCGACCTATTAGATCGCAAAGACGAGATTATGAAGTCTAAAATGCATTTCAAGGTTAATCTCGACATTGATATTAGCTATGAAGAAGCAAACTTTATTAAAGAAACGTTTACTAAAGAGTATGACATTCGAGAAATCAGTCTTATTCAAGATAAAACTAACTTAGACGGTACAATAGACGACAATCCAGATCAACAATTCGAAAGTGTCGATCAGATTGTATCCGAACAGCTGATTAATATTGAATCAGAACAGTTTGATAAGAAAATTTTACTCGATATCTATAACAATCTATAATGTTTAAAATAAAAAATATAACAGTTAAGAACTTTCTTTCAGTAGGAAATCAAACACAGGCTGTAGACTTTGACAAAGAACATCTCACGCTGGTGCTAGGATCTAATCTAGACCTAGGTGGAGATGATACAGGGTCACGTAACGGCACAGGTAAGACTACTATGATCAATGCATTAAGTTATGCATTGTACGGACAGGCGCTAACCAACATCAAAAAAGAGAATTTAATCAACAAAACTAACAGCAAAGCTATGTTAGTCACTGTTGAGTTTGAGAAGAACGGCGTTAATTATCGCATCGAGCGGGGTCGCAAACCTAATATTCTTAAATTATATGTCAATGATCAAGAATTAAAGTCGGAAGAAAAAGAAGACGAAGCACAGGGCGACAGTCGAGAAACGCAGAAAGCCATTGAACAGATGTTAGAGATGACTCATACTATGTTCAAGCATTTAGTAGCTCTTAACACTTACACAGAACCGTTCCTGTCTATGAAGGCAGCAGAACAGCGTGAAGTTATTGAACAACTGTTGGGCATTACGCTATTGAGTGAAAAAGCTGAAGCATTAAAATCACAGATCAAAGAAAGCAAAGATTCTATTCAAATTGAAACTGTTAGAATTGAAGCAATTAAAACTGCCAACAGTAATGTACAGAAAAGTATTGACAGTTTAAAAATTAAAAGTTCGGCTTGGGCAAGTAAGAAAGAAGCAGACATTGAAAACTTAGGTCGTGCTATGATGCGGCTCGAAAATGTTGACATTGAATCTGAACTCGCGGCGCACCTGCAGGTAAAGACTTGGGCGGAGAACGATCTTAAGATTAAAAATCTTAATAAACAAAAAGCCACCTTAGAGTCTGCTCTAGGACAAGCTGAAAAGACTGTTAAGAAATATAGCAAAGACCTTGAAAGTCTAGCTGATAAAAAGTGTCATGCCTGCGAACAACAGCTTCAAGATCACAAACACGAAGAAATGTCTGCCACTGCCAACAAACATTTGTTAGAGGCAGCAGAGTATTTTGAAAAAGTCAGTGCCAACCTTGATAAAATTGTAGAAGAAGTTGCCGCTATTGGTGAATTACCTCACAAGCCGCAGACGTTCTATGATACAGAAGCAGAAGCATTAGGACATAAGAACAATTTAGATGGTTTAGAAAAGAGCCTAACTGCTAAAATAGATGAACAAAATCCCTACGAAGAACAGATTGAAGAACTAAACAATACTGCTATTCAAGAAATCAACTGGGAAGAAGTTAACACATTGACCAAGTTAAAGGATCATCAAGAGTTCTTACATAAGTTGTTAACTAACAAAGACTCGTTTATTCGTAAGAAAATCATAGATCAAAACTTGAGTTACTTAAATAAACGACTAAGCTACTATATCGACAAGCTAGGACTTCCGCATAGAGTAGTTTTCCAAAACGATCTCACAGTTGAAATTACTCAACTAGGTCAGGATCTCGATTTTGATAATCTGAGTCGTGGTGAACGCAACAGATTGATCTTAAGTATGAGCTTTGCCTTCCGTGATGTATGGGAAGGATTGTATCAAAGTATTAATTTATTGTTCATTGATGAACTTGTAGATGCTGGCATGGATGCTGCCGGAGTAGAATCTGCCCTAGCTGTCCTAAAAAAGATGGCCAGGGAGCGCAATAAGAATATATACTTAATATCGCACAAGGATGAACTTGTAGGTCGGGTAAACAACGTACTTCGAGTAATCAAAGAGAACGGTTTTACCAGTTACTCAAACGATGTAGACTATGTTGAATGAAGAGATAAACAAGTATAACAATTTATATTCACAGTTAGTCAGTGCTTTTGCAGAACTACATAATCAAAATTTGATTTTTGTAAGAACAACGGGCAGGACTCCTGGATATATATGTAGGAAACATCTTCGAGACGTTGAATTGCTAGCCAAGCAATTAAAAAAACAAAGTCAATTAGTATGTAAAGAAAACTTAGCAAACATAAAGCTAGAACGAAAACTTAAAAAAGAGGAAAAGAAAAATGTCAAACACAGTAGAACAACTAAAAAGTCAATTTGAAGCATTCTTAGCAGAAGATGCAAAATTCACAGGTGGCAACAGCGCAGCCGGAACTCGTAGTCGCAAAGCTCTAGCAGAGTTAAGTAAGCTAGTAAAAGCAAGACGCAATGAGATCACAGAAGAAAAGAATGCTCGCAAGGAAGCCAAGGCAGCAAAATAATCAATGACTTGGACTTATCAAGGACAAGTTGTAAATGAATTACCCAAGGACTGTGTTGGTTTTGTATATTGCATAACCAACATAACTTCGGGGCGCCGATATATTGGCAAAAAGTTAGCAAAATTTAGTAAAACGACCTACAAGACTGTAAAGTTAAAGAACGGCACCAAGAAGAAAAAGAAGATTCGAAGCAAAATTGACAGCGACTGGCAGGAGTATTACGGGTCCAGTCCTAATTTAACAGCAGATATCAACACCCTAGGCAAAGACAATTTCTCTCGCGAAATACTATACTATTGTAAATCTAAAGCAGAAACATCTTACATTGAGGCCCGAGAACAATTCGACCGCAAAGTATTAGAATCCGATGAATACTATAACGGACATATCCAAGTCCGTGTCCATGGCTCTCACATTAAACTCAAAACTTAATTCAGTTTAAGCTCGCACAGGCTAATATCGTGTGCCGAACAGAAGAAACCTGGTTTCATTACGCAGGGATCCGCAGTCTTGCCGCTGAAGCAAGCACTTAACCACTATCCTTCACAGGACGAGGATCGCAAATTCGCCGCGGTTTGGTTATTTGAAACAAGAATTTAGGCAAAATGAAGGGCTAGAGACGCCCTACGTAAGCAAGTATGTTAGTGTATATTTGTTTACCGCCGCTGGATAAAGACACTGCTCGTGGTACAGGCCAACCGCCACTGTAATGCAGTAACACTAAGTGACATATGTTCAACTCGAATAATGTTTCTTTGCCCTGCTCGGGCAAAGTGTGACTGAACAATCTGAATAATATTA
>Ga0114982_1001442_pt1 | contig 11481 bp, 9 predicted proteins | sample Shrwel_input2_FT_FD_87183 | JGI IMG/M metagenome (GOLD analysis project Ga0114982, IMG submission 87183) | Subsurface microbial communities from deep shales in Ohio, USA - Utica-3 well 1 S input2 FT | ecosystem: Environmental > Aquatic > Deep subsurface > Shale gas/oil reservoir > Produced... | reverse complement strand
TGGATACGACCCGGATAGTTCGCCGGATCGACAAGGCCGAAATTTCCGACAATGCGTCCTACGCCATGTCCTACGCGGGCGACCGTCTGGCCATGGTCAGCTCGCTCAACTACAACCGCATCAAGAACATGGCGCTGCTCGACTCGGGTGCCACCGATGCGGCCACCGGCGACGCGATCACCTTGTTCACCTCGGCCCAGAAACCGGTCACCGTCAAAGGCGCCGACATCACGGTCACCTACAAGCTGACGCCTCAGCTGGAAACGACGGTCGCTGCCGAACGCTTCCACTACAACTTCTCGGAAGCTGGAACGCTCGCTTTTGCCCGTCCGGAAACACGAGCCTACCTGCGCCTGGACTACGAAAGCGGCCCATGGAGCGGCATGTTGCGTGGCACCTGGACCGGCCCGATGGACCTGGCCCGCTTCTACGACTACGCCAACAACCAGCGCTACAACTTTGACGGCTCGCGCAAGATGGACAAGAGCCCGTCCTACTGGATTGCCGACATGCGCGGCGAGTATCGCGTCAACAAGCAATGGAGCACCTTCCTCGGCGTCGACAATGTCTTCGACTTCAAGCAGTCGGACAAGGAAAGCATGCTGTGGATCGACGCTGCCGGCTCGATTGACGTGACGCACATCTGGGCTCCGAACCGCGGCCGCTTCATTTATGGCGGCGTAAAATTCGCGCTGTGACCCGGCATCTATCAGCCTTTATCCTGCTCAGCCTCGCCCTGGTGGCGGGGCCGCAAGCTGCTGCGGTCAACCCCGTGGCCACGGCAAATCCGGGCCTTGATTTCGAACTGGCGGATACGCATCGCTTCATCCGCCTTTCCGAGCTCCCGGCCCAAACCACCGTCATCAATTTCTGGCGTGCCGACTGCCCCCCTTGCCTGCGCGAGATGCCGCTCCTGGCCGATCTGGCCAAGGCGGGCAAGGTGCGCGTCGTGACCGTCGCCGTGCAGCGCCCGGCCGAAACTGCCGCTGCGCCGCAACGTATTCTCGACGCCCTGAAGAAACCGGTCGTCTCGCTGCATGCCCCCACCGAACCGCGGGGGCTCCTCGCTCGCTTCGGCAACTCGAAAGGTGCTTTGCCCCATACTGTCGTGCTCAATGCCGAGCGCCAACCCTGCGGACAGCTGACCGGCGAGATCACGCCGGAGTGGCTTAGCAAAACCCTCGCCCAATGCCCTCTGCCCAACCAATCCAGCCATCTCCAGTGACAACCACCCAGACTGCGCCGAATACGGCAATCCTCCTCGTCGGCCACCCCAATGTCGGGAAATCGGTACTTTTCCACCGTCTGACCGGGGCCTACGTCAATGTCTCGAACTACCCCGGCACGACCGTTGAAGTCACCCGGGCCAACGCCCGTTTCGATCACAGCATCAGCCTGCTCGACACCCCCGGCGTCTTGGCGCTGCCATCACGCAGCGACGATGAACGAGCCACCATGCGCGCCCTGCTTGGCGAAGAAACACGTGCCCTGCTCCAGGTCGGTGATGCCAAGAACCTGCGCCGCACCCTGACGCTCACCGCCTTGCTTGCCGAACTCGGCATCCCCATGGTGCTGGCACTCAATATGCACGATGAAGCCGCCGCCCGCGGGGTCACCGTCGACGTTGCCGCACTGGCTGAAGCACTCGGTACGCCCGTGCTGGCGACCGTCGCGACCGGCGGCGAAGGCATCGGACAGCTGATCGGCGACCTCGCCCAGGCGCGCCAGCCGCAAGCCCTGCTGCGCTACGATGCAAGTATCGAAATCGACATCGGACGGGTCGAGGCCTGTATCGCCCGCCGTGCACCGCACCCTCGCCTGGCCTCTCGCGGCCTGGCCGTTCTCTACCTCGGGGGTGATAGCGAAGTCGAAGACTGGCTGCGCCAAACCGCCGGCGAGCATTACCAGGAACTTGAATCGCTGCGCAGCATTGCCCAGGAACGGGCTGAGGGCGATCTGCCGACCTGGCTCGCCCGCGAACGGACCAAGGCGGCCGATGTCCTTTCAGCCAGCGTGATCCAGCGCGCCGCCAAAAGCACCCCGCTACTGTCCCAACGCGTCGGCCAATATGTCGTGCATCCCGTCTGGGGCATTCCCATCCTGCTTGGCGTCTTGTTTGCCATCTATCAATTCGTCGGCGTTTTTGGCGCGACCGTTCTCGTCGGGCTGATGGAAGAAGATCTTTTCGAAGGCATCCTGAATCCGGCGTTCAGCGAATGGGTGCATGCCGTGGTCGACCTGCCCTGGCTGGCCGAATTGCTGGTCGGTGAATACGGTCTCTGGACCATGGGCATGACCTATGCACTGGCGCTGATCCTGCCCATTGTCACAACCTTCTTCTTCGCCTTCGGCATCCTCGAAGATTCCGGCTACCTGCCCCGGCTCACCGTCATCGCCAACCGCCTGTTCTCGATGATCGGACTCAACGGCCGCGCCGTGCTGCCCATGGTTCTCGGCCTCGGCTGCGTCACCATGGCAACGCTGACTACGCGCATCCTGCACAGCCAGCGCGAGCGCATCATCACCATCTTCCTGCTTGCCCTGGCCATTCCCTGTTCGGCGCAGCTTGGTGTAGTACTCGGCATGCTCGGCGGCGTATCGTTCAGTGCGGTCCTGATCTGGGCCTTGGCCATGGTCGGCGTCCTGCTCCTGGCAGGCTTTCTGGCCGCCAAGCTGATTCCGGGCCGACGCATTCCATTGGTGACCGAATTGCCGCCGATGCGCCTGCCGATCATCGCCAATGTCCTGAAAAAAACCGGCGGCCGCCTGAAATGGTACCTGGTCGAGGTCATCCCGCTTTTCCTGCTCGGCACCTTCATCATGTACAGCCTGGACAAATCCGGGGCCCTGCCGGCCATCATCGAAGCCGGTGAACCGCTGGTTTCGGGTTGGCTCGGTCTCCCCAAAGAGGCTTCGGCAGCCTTTGTGATGGGCTTTCTGCGTCGCGACTTCGGCGCCACCGGCCTGTTTGCCATGGCGCACAGCCTGAGCCCGATCCAGGCAGTCGTCGGCATGATTACCATCACCCTGTTTATTCCCTGCTTTGCCAGCCTGATGATGATGGTCAAGGAACAAGGCAGCCGGGTTGCCCTCGGCATGGTCGCCGTAATCGTTCCTTTCGCCTTTTTTATCGGCGGCCTGTTCAACATCGCACTGCGCGCCCTCTGGTCCTGAACGCATGAGTCCAAAACACGAAGCCCGATTGCCACTCGCATTCATAGCGCCCGGCACCGAGGTTTGCCTCGCTTCTCTGGGCGAAGAAATCGATCCCTTGCAACGAGAACAACTGACGGCCTACGGGCTGGCAGAAAAACGTCCCGTCCGCGTACTTCAGCAGCGCCCCATGACGGTCATTCTGGCCGACGAGGTAGAACTCGCTCTCGAACAATCGGTTGCAAGATACATATGGGTGGAAATGGACGGCCCAAGCACCTAGAATGCATTCTCAGGCAAGCCAGCCGAACTTCGCCAGCCAGCCACCTGTTTGCAACGAACAATGGAGAATGACATGAAGGGCGACAAGAAAATTATCGACATCCTGAACGATCTGCTGGCCGGCGAACTGACTGCCGTAGACCAGTACCTGATCCACGGTGAGATGTATGCCGACCTGGGGCTCGACCAGCTCGCCGAAAAAGCCATCCACGAGTCCGATCACGAGCGTCAACACGCCCGCGCGATTATTCAGCGCATTCTTTTCCTTGAAGGCAAGCCTGATCTCAGCAAGCGTGAGGGTTTGAAAATCGGCAAGTCCGTACCGGACATGATCCGGTCGGATCTCAATATTGAATACAAAGTCGATGGCGAATTGAAAAAAGCCATCGCCGCCTGCGAAAAGGCCCAGGATTACGTCACCCGCGAGATGTTGACCGTGCAACTCGAGGATACCGAAATGGACCACGCCTACTTCCTCGAAAAGCAGTTGAAGCTGATCGAACTGGTTGGCCTTCAGAACTACCAGCAGAGCCAGATGGGCTCGGGCACCCCGGTTTAAGGAGCGAGCATGAAAGGCGACAAGAAGATCATCGAAGCCCTGAACAAGGTGCTGAAAAACCAACTCACCTCGATCAACCAGTATTTCCTTCACGCCCGCATGTTCCGCAACTGGGGACTGGAAAGACTCAACGACTACCAGTACAAGCAGTCGATCCGGGTCATGAAGGAAGCCGACGAAGTCATCGAACGCATCCTCTTCCTCGAAGGTCTGCCCAACCTGCAAAATCTCGGCAAGCTGATGATCGGCGAACACGTCGTCGAATGCCTGCAAGGCGACCTCCGCTACGAACGCGATATCCAGCGGCCCCAATTGATCGAAGCCATCGCCCTCTGCGAAACGCTTCAGGACTACGTCAGCCGCGACTTGCTCGAAGAGTTGCTCGAGCACTGCGAGGAAGCGATCGACTGGCTGGAAACACAGCAGAACCTGATCGAAAACGTAACCCTGCCGAACTATCTGCAGAGCCACATGGAATCGGCAGACTAGCCGCAGCCCAAGCAAAACAAGCTGCCATATGCGCCATTTTCGACTACTATGACATAACGATTCTTTAATCAGTTTCGGAATGTATAAAACGGAGATGGCGCAATGAAACCTGCACTGTTTAGGCGCATTTTAGGCTCTGCGACGCTGTTGACCGCAGCATGCCTGTTACCCGCCCAAACCCTGCAGGCAGAAGCTTATTTTGACCGTTATGGACTGACCCCGGCCTCAGCAGCCCTGGATCTTGGCATTCAGCCACTGGGCTACCCTTCCGGGGTCATCAGTGCAGTCATGAGTCGTGACCGGATCATGCAAAAAGCACTCGCTCTTCAGGGGCACCCGCTAAAGCCCCACCCCTTCCAGCGCGGCGCAGACATGCTGCCCTTGCTGGCCGACAAAAGACTGGAAGCCGGCCTCCTCGGTGACGTCCCCACCATTCTGAGCGCCTCAACCGGGGATGTACAGATTGTTGGTCTGGTCAAACAAACCTCGACCGCCATCGTGGCCAAGGGTGACATCCAGTTGCACACCCTTGCCCGCAAGCGAATCGGCTATGTCGACACATCCAGCGCCCACCACACCCTGCTTCAGGGACTGGCTTCGACAAAACTGAACGAAAGCGATGTCACTCTTGTGCCCATGCGTGTTGACGACATGCCCGAGGCGCTGATGCAAGGCCGGATTGATGCCTTTGCCGCCTGGGAACCTGCACCGTCAATCGCACTCAGCCAGAGCGACAAGAACCGCATCATTTTCCGAGGTTTGAGTTCAGATTACTTCGTCATCAGCAGCGACTTCGAAAAACGCTCGCCCGAGGCTGCCCGCATCCTGACTGCCGGCTTTGTCCGGGCCATTGAATGGATGCGCCGCAGCCAGAAGAATATTGAGACAGCCGCACGCTGGGCCAGTGCGGATGTCGAACGCTTCTCCGGAAAACCGGCCACACTGCCACTCAACCAGATCGTGGCCATTACCCGGCGGGAAATTCTGAACGTGCCTTCCGCCCCGACGATCATTTCTTCGCCCGGCGCTCCACCAACCCTGCGCAGCGAGTTCTCTTTCCTGCAGAGCAAGAACAAGATTCCCCAGCACGGTGACTGGACAAAAGTAGTCAAGGCCCTCAATTATGACGGCCTGAAACGCATCATGTCCGATCAGTCGAAATACCAGACGAAACAGTTTGACTATGCAGAGTAAGCCGATCGATTCGCCACTTTTTCGCTTTTCAACCCGGATCTCGATCTATTTCTGCGGGCTTTTCCTGCTCGTCCTGGGCAGCCTTTTTGCCCTGTGGTTCTACGGATTACCTTTGCTGGGCCTCGAAGGTGCAAGCCAGCAAAAACTGGTCGAGTCACTACGGCTCCTGGAAGCATCCGCCACCCGGCAGCGCGAGAGCATTGCCCTCTCGATCAATGAACGACGAGGCAATATCCTGACGCTTGCAGCAAGCCGAAGCCTTGAAGCTCCGCTTACCCAACAAACAGCCCAAGCCGATGCAGCCCTGCAATCGAGCCTGGAAAAACTGTTCGAACGCCTCCAGCACTCCTACCCTGACCGATACCAGAAAATTTCCCTGGTTGACCCAACCTCAATGCGAGTCCGTGCATCGACAGCACCCGATGAAGCCGGCAAACGCTTTAGCCATGAAGACCTGATTGAACGTGCCGCGCAGCCTGGCGCAACCGAGCTGATCGAACTATTGAATCTCGGCAACAGCCCGAATTTGACTATCGTGCGCCAAGTTCATGCGACCGATGAGCACGGAGATGCGAATGGGCGACTGCTCGGCATCATCATTGCCGTCCTCGACACCTCTTATTTGCTGGCCGAAGGCTCTCACGCCAACCATCCCGGGGCAACCATGCTATTCGACAGCAGCGGCCGCCTGCTCGCACGCCACCCATCCAGCAACCCGCTTTCCGAGAATTACAGGCCCGGCAGTATGGTCGTGAATGGTTTTGAAGGCTCTCTCATCGAGAAAGACCTGCTAGGACAATCCCTCCTTGCCGCCTACCGTCACATTCCTCTCAGTGGCGCTCAAAGCTGGAGCCTGGTCCATCTGCAGAGCGTCGACTCGGCATTGACCCGGCTCAATGAGCAAGCACGCCTGCTAGCCACCGTGGGAGTACTGCTTGCGCTCCTCGCCCTGTCCCTTATCGTAGTGGCCGCCCGACGCCTGACTCAGCCTCTTGAGGGCTTGAGCGCGAATGCCGAACGTCTGGGCCAGGGAGAACTGGATGTCCGCATGACGCCCGGCACAAGCGCCGAAACTGTGCGACTGGCAGACACATTCAATGCCATGGCCGATCGCATCCAGCAATCCCACAAAAACCTTGAGGGCGAAGTTGCGGCACGAACGGCTGCGCTGGCCAAGGAACGGGATCTGGCCCAGCACTATCTCGACATTGCCATGGTCATGCTGCTGGCAATCGATACGGAGGGCCGGATTGTCATGATCAACCGCAAGGGTGCGGAAATAATTGGCCGGCCAAGCGAAGAACTGCTGGGTCTGAACTGGTTCGAGTGTTTCCTGCCCCCCGAACAACGGCAAGGTGTTTGCGAAGCCTTTGCCGCCATCCTGGCGGGCGAACTGGACTTGGTCGAGCGTTACGAAAACGAAATCATCAATACTCGCGGTGAAAGACGCCTCATTTCGTGGAGCAACACCTTGCTCAAGGAGCCTTCCGGGCGCATCCTCGGAACACTCTCCTCCGGTGAAGACATCACCGTGCGCCGGCAGGCCGAACTCGAACTGATCGGCCATCGCAATCACCTCGAAAGCCTGGTCGAACAGCGCACCGCAGACCTCTCCAAAGCCAAGGAAAGTGCTGAAATGGCGAATCGCGCCAAGAGCACCTTCCTGGCAAACATGAGTCATGAATTGCGCACTCCGATGAATGCAATCATCGGCCTGACCCACATCGTGAGCCGGAACAACCGGGATCAGGCACAGGGCGATCGACTGAGCAAGATCAGCATGTCGGCTAACCATTTGCTGCACTTGCTGAACGATATTCTTGATTTGTCGAAAATCGAAGCAGAGCACCTCACCCTTGAAAAAACCGAATTTCGGATTGGCACCATCCTGAGCAATGTCGATAGTCTTTTAATCGAGCGGATCACTGCGAAAGGTCTGGCACTGAGCAAGAAAATTGATGCTGAACTGGCCAGCCGGGTCGTTCGGGGTGACTCACTGCGAATCCAGCAAGTGCTGCTCAATCTGGTCGGCAATGCGATCAAGTTTACCGAGCGCGGCAGTATCGGAATCCTTATTTCTATTCGGGATGAAACAGAAGAGAATTTGCTCGTCAGCTTCGAAGTAAGCGATACCGGCATCGGCATTTCCCAGGAAGCCATTTCCCGACTGTTCAACCCCTTTGAGCAGGCCGACGATTCAACAACACGAAAATATGGCGGCACCGGCCTGGGCCTGGCAATCAGCAAACGGGTCGTACAACTAATGGGCGGTGACATCAGTGTGAGCAGTTCGCCCGACAGCGGCAGCTCTTTCCGCTTTTCCGTCCCACTGGAGAAACTGGCCGGCAGCCAGACCCCGGTAAAGGAAGAGAAACAGCCGGCGGAAGATACTGAATCACTCCTGAAGGCGCGCTTCCCGAACACCCGCGTGCTACTTGCCGAAGATGATGAAGTTAATCAGGAAGTAGCCAAGGAGCTATTGCACGAAATTCTCGGCTTCGACGTCAGCATCGCCAACAATGGTCGCGAAGCGGTCATGCTGGCTTCCAGCAAGCGTTTTGATCTCATCCTGATGGATATGCAGATGCCGGAAATGGATGGTCTGGATGCCACCCGAATCATCAGAACACAGGCCGACAACCAGACTATCCCGATCCTTGCGATGACCGCGAATGCCTTTGAGGATCACCGCCAATCCTGCCTTGCTGCAGGCATGAATGACTTTATCGCCAAGCCGGTCGATCCGGACATACTGTTCGCCGCCCTGCTGCGCTGGCTCGAGTCAGCAAGCACCCAGCCTTAGAAACAAGGCGAGCTGGCACGGCCCCTGGCGGCCTCAATCATCCCCACCCGAACATTGAGCCAGGGATCAAAAACACGCAAACAGTAATGATTCCTATTTGCCAATCGACATTCAGCGCCTATAATAAGAACCATTACCAAATAAGGAAATGTCATGAGCAGCGTCCTGAACCTGTCGTTTGCCGGATTTGTCCTGTGGGCCCTGATGTCAGTCCATAACTGGATTTGAGCTAGGAAACATGCCATGCCAAAAACTGAAATATGGGCTGGAGCACTCAGTCTCTTGTTACACCACTCGGAAACTGCCTGCCCACACGCAGCCAGCCAGGCTGCTCGTCTTCTTGAATGCATTTCCGATGCCAGCGATCTGGACGAAGCCACCCGTGCACTTTGTGATCGAGCCAGCATACGGCTAAGCCAATGCAGCCGTAACGACCAAAAACCCGGCAATTAACCGGTCGACCGCAACAAACCTCTTTTACTACCAAGCCAGCCATGCCCAAGCGGGATAGCCAGCCAGCCCAACCGGATCAGGCCATGCCCGAACAATTCCCTTTCCACGTCGCAGGCGGCAGCCTGAACCCGGCAACGTTTTCCGTGCGCCCCAAGCCGTTTGATTTTGGCACCGCCACGACAAGCCCGGAAATCGCGCCCAAAAGCTCAAGGCGACGCCGCTTGTGGGAAATACCGCACAAGTTTCACTGCCCGGTCATCGGCGACTGTTTCGCGGTCGACGAGTTGCGCAGCCTGATGCAAAAGGTGATGCACTTTCCAAGAGACACGACCGATTTCGTCCTGCACACCACGGCGGTCGGAGCTTGCGAGCATCGAACAAAGCTTGCCGAACTGCTCTATAAAACACTTGAGCGCCGCTACAAGATGGATATTCAGCGCTTTGCCGTCGCCAAGGAGTCCGAGGCGCTACGCGCGCTTTGGATGGAAAGCTTGCGTGCCGGCACAGATATCCCGGCCGCACTCTGGGCCACATGGACCCATCCGGCTTGTGACAGTGCGCTGGAGCAGGAAATCTACGGCGAAATCCACATGCTGCAACACCAGATCGGGACAGGCACCCGGGCCGATCTCAATGCATTCAACAAGCTGCAGGATGAAAACCGCGCCCTCAACCAGCAACTGATCATGGCTCGCCAGGAGGTTGAGCAGATTCGCGAGGAACGCAGGCGAGAATCGGCAAAACTGGAGCAATGCATCAGCGAATTGCGCATTGAACTGGCCGGCAAGGATGCTTACCTGGCACGCCAGTCTGCCGCCCTGGAGACACTTAAGGAGAGCCTGCCCGAACTGCGCAACCGCCAGACACTGGCTCGCCGGGCAAGCGATGCAGAAGCGAGGGCTTTGGCCATTTCCGCCCATTCGGCTCAGCTTGAATTGGAAAACAACGCTCTGCGCCAACGCCTGCTGAATGGACCAAGCATCGTCGATAGCGAAGAAAAACCGATAAAAGACGATCAAGCAGCCATTCCCGGCAAGAACGAAACGCTCGAAGGGAAAAGCGTACTTTGTGTCGGTGGGCGTGCCAGCTCGATCGAAGCCTACCGGGACATCATCGAACAACACGGTGGACACTTCCTGCACCACGACGGTGGCCTTGAAGAAAGTCTGCACCGGATTGATGGCGCACTGGCTGCAGCTGATCTGGTCATTTGCCAGGCGGGCTGTATCAGTCACAACGCTTACTGGAGGGTCAAAGAGCAATGCAAGCGCACCGGGAAACCCTGTATTTTCATGAAAAATACCGGTGCATCAAGCTTGGCAAGATCTCTGGCAGAAAACATGAATCGTTTGGCGCTGCGTGAACCTGCCGAAATAGAGTGACAGCGCAGTTCAAAACAACAAACACAATTGACATTCATTCTCATTTGTATAAAATGCGAATGGTTCTCATTGATTTAACCTACCAGCGGAATTGATGCCATGTACGTCTGTGTTTGCCATGCCGTGACCGATCGCCAGATTCGCGAAGCCGCACAAGGCGGGGCCAGGACATTAAAGGATTTGCGACGTGATCTCGGCGTGACGCGCGATTGCGGTCGATGTGCCTCATGCGCCCATGATTGCCTGCAAGAGGCCAATGGCGCGCAGAAAAAACCTGGCAAGGCGATGCGCAAAGCGGCCTGATCTCGACGATTGATCAGGCCGTTGTCTATCAGATAAAAGATAACGGCCATCGTGGCCGTTAGATCATTAAAGCAATTTCATCAGCACGGGCAAGGAACAGATACCCGCCCGGCGAGGCAGCCGTATCGGGCGCCGATCACCCCTCTTTGAACAAAACCCAGTGATTATCCAGTGCCATCGGCTTCGGCCATGGCAACAAGGCTGCCTTGGCCGTTGGATGCCAGCGCACCAAGCCAAGCGCTGTTGCAACCAGGACGCCACCGCCCTTCCCCGGACCATTCCAGCCGGTCAAGGCATAAGCTTCCTCAAGCTCGACGATGCGGCTCAACTTGTCCGGAATAGCTGGATGCCACAACTGAGCTAGCCCCACTTGATTGCTCGACAAGGCGAACCCGCCGTTATAGGCCGCTGCAATATCGCCGGCATAACCGAAACCGTCGTTGGCGCGGGTCGGCACGCTCAGTTCATCACCATCGAGAATGGCAAGAATCGGTGCAACTGAACGTTTTACGGCATCCTCGTGCTCAGCCTGAATGGCAATCCCCAAGTACGAATCGGCATCAACCGGCGCATGGCTCCAGGCCAGGTGACGCAAACTGAGTCTCGGATCATCGAGACGCCACTGGCGCAGCAACTGGCCATTATGCTGATCGATACGGACCAGAGACGGGTCCATCCGGTGCAGATCGTATTTCTTGTCTGCCGGGGTACGCGGCACACCACCGTTGGCCACCATCAGATTGCCCTGATGGTCGAGCAGCAGTTGATGCGGGTCGATGCCGCGAGTTTCCCACTCGGCGACTTTCTTCAGCGTCTTGAACTCACGGACGCCAACTTTCCCCTGCCCGGTCGTCAGATTGGTC
>Ga0114982_1001441_pt1 | contig 11483 bp, 9 predicted proteins | sample Shrwel_input2_FT_FD_87183 | JGI IMG/M metagenome (GOLD analysis project Ga0114982, IMG submission 87183) | Subsurface microbial communities from deep shales in Ohio, USA - Utica-3 well 1 S input2 FT | ecosystem: Environmental > Aquatic > Deep subsurface > Shale gas/oil reservoir > Produced... | reverse complement strand
GGTAATCGGCGTCACCCGCCAGTTGGCCGGAAAATGGGCAATCGAGGTGGCCAGCACCACCGACAAGGTCAGCGCAGCGGCCAGCGACAGCAAGGTGGCCCCAACACTCCACACCGTCAGCAGCGCCACTGTGCAGCCAATCAGGGTATTGCTCACCCGGTCACGCACCAGCGTGCGGGTGGCCGACACGTCAGGGTCGCTCACGGCGGCAATCGTCACCACCGCCCAGACGGGATGATCCATGCCCAGCCAGGACAGCAGCGGCCAGACCAGCAAGGTGGCCAGGGCGATTTTCAGCGCAAACATCAGCGAGCGGGGTTTGATCCATTTAAGCCACATGGCCATGCCACTTTTCAGGTAATTAAGACGTTGGATCAGCATAACGGAGCAATATTGAGTCCAGATCACAGCAGGACGAAAGACCGACACAGAAGGGGAGCCACACCGGGCACAGCGCAGGACACAAGCTTGTCCACCACACGGACGCTGCGCAGGCATGGCCATGGCGCAGCAGACTGCTGCCAGCGCGGGCGTTTATTGACAATATCCTATTGGCAAGCTGACCATCCGGCTCACAGATGGCATTTATGCATCACCAGCGTCAGCGCCCAGCATCCGCAGCAAGATCTCCACATACGCCGCCGCGCGGGTGTCGATGGCAAACCGCGCAGGGTCAATCAGCCACAGTTCGATCAGCCCCATCACCGCAGTGTCCAGCATCACCGCCAGGTCTTCAATCTGCGCCGGGCTGCGCAGCTGGCCCTGCTCGCGCGCCGCCTGCAGGGTAGTGGTCAGCACGGCATGGCTTTCACGCAGATGTTCCAGCCGGCGTTCCATCACCGGAGAATTTTCATCCGGGCATTCGTATTTGTTCCACAGAATATTGAACACCCGCCGGGTGCGCGGTGAACGCACCACTTCGCTGAACATCGCCAGGTAGTAACGGCGTAACGCCTGCAGCGCACCCTGAGGCAGATCAGCCAGCAATTGCGCTTCCAGGTGGTCAAACGGCAGACAGGTGCGCTCGCACATGGCGCGCAACACATCATCCTTGTCGGTAAAGTGCCAATACACCGCACCACGGGTGACGCCAGCGGCCTTGGCAATGTCGGCCAGCGAGGTGCGCGACACGCCCTGCTGGTCAAACAGCAGCTCGGCGGCGTCCAGCAGGTCGTGGCGGGTTTGTTCGGCTTCGGCTTTGGTGCGGCGCATGGCGGTATGCTCTATGGTTCAAATCGGGCCCAGCCCGCTGGCGTGCGTGATGTCGCACATTTCAGGGCGCGGATTGTCGCATGAATCCATTGCCCATGACGCAAGTGTGTATTTACATACATTCTAGCATGTATGTAAAATACTGACAGACTGAGCAGCTGCTCACAACACTCCGCGTCGCGCTCCTGGCCAGACGTACTGACGCAAACAGTACACGGCGTACGGCAAGACAGCACCACAACGCCAGGAGAGTGTTGTTCGCGGCGCTTAGCCCAATCCCCCCGTTTTCTGACTGCTTGACTGCTTACCCATCCACCTGGCGCCGGCATCCCCGGCCATTCCGACCTGACGGAGAGCCACCTTGACTACCTCAACCCCGCTTGCGCAGCCGCTGCGCTCACGCCCACAGACCTGGTTGCTGCCCCTGTCAGCCGCCCTGGCGCTGACCGCCTGCCAGGACAACGCCGGCGGCCCGCCGGCCATGCCGCCGCCGGAAGTCACCATCGTCACCGTCAAACCCAATGATGTGCCGCTCACCCTGGAATATGTTGGCCAGACCGCCGGCTCGCGCGAAGTGGAAGTACGCGCGCGGGTCAGCGGCATCCTGCTCAAGCGCCTGTATGTGGAAGGCCGGCCAGTGAAGGCCGGCGATGTGCTGTACCAGATCGACCCGGAACAAGCCAAGGCCGCGCTGGATCAGGCGCGCGGTGCGCTGGAAGTGGAACAGGCCAAGCTGATGCGCGCCCAGCAGGACCACGCGCGCGTGCTGCCGCTGTTTGCCGAAAACGCCGTCAGCCAGAAAGACCGAGACGAAGCCGTCTCCAACTTTGAATCGGCCCAGGCCTCGGTGCTGGCGGCGCGCGCGCGGCTGCGCGAAGCGCAAATCAATCTGGACTACACCAAGGTGACGGCGCCGATTTCCGGCATGACCTCCAAGGAAGTCCGCTCCGAAGGCAGCCTGGTGTCGCCCAGCGGGGACAGCAGCCTGCTGACCAAGATTTCCCAGCTCAATCCGATGTACGTGAATTTTTCCATGTCGGACAACGAACTGCTGCGCCTGCGCACCTGGCAGGCGCAAGGCCGCTATGTGCCGCCGGAAGGCGAGCGCTATTCGGTGGAGCTCAAGCTGTCGGATGGCAGCATGTTCAGCAGCGCAGGCCGGCTGAACTTTACCGACAACCTGATTGACCCTACCTCCGGCACCATCCGCTCGCGCGCCGAATTTGCCAATCCGGATGGCGCGCTGCTGCCAGGGCAATTTGTCCGGGTGTATCTGAAGGGCGGCAAGCTGAAAGACACCCTGCTGGTGCCGCAGCGGGCGGTGCTGAGCACCCAGCAAGGCAAGATCGTGTTTGTGGTCAACCCGGCAGGCAAGGCAGAACCGCGCCCGGTGGAGCTGGGTGACGAGGTCAAGAATGAGGTGATGATCACCAAGGGTCTGCGCGCAGGCGACCAGGTGATTGTTGATGGCAATATCAAAGCGCGCCCCGGTGCGCCGGTGAAGGTGGTCACGCCGGGCGCTTCGGCCCCGCCGGCGGCCAAGCCGGCCAGCGCGGCAGCTGGCGCATAAGGGAGCCTGACCCATGTTTTCTGCCTTTTTCATCCGCCGGCCCATTTTTGCCAGCGTGATTTCCATCATCATCCTGCTGGCCGGCTTTGCCGCCATGCGCACGCTGTCGGTGGAACAATACCCGCAGATTGTGCCGCCTCAGGTGCTGGTATCGGCCACCTATCCGGGGGCATCCGCCGAAGTGATTGCGCAAACCGTGGCCGCGCCGCTGGAGCAGCAAATCAACGGCGTGGACAATATGCTCTACGTCAACTCGGCCAGCGCTTCCAATGGCCAGCTGTCGCTGACCGTCACCTTTGCCATTGGCACCAACGCCGACCAGGCCACCATCAACGTCAACAATCGGGTGCAATCGGCGCTGGCACAGTTGCCGGAAGAAGTGCGCCGCCAGGGGGTGACGGTCCAGAAACAGTCGGCCAACTTCCTGCAGGTGATTGCGCTGGACTCGCCGGACAAACGCTATGACTCGGTGTACATCAGCAACTATGCGCTGGTGAACGTGCTGGACGAGATCAAGCGGATTTCCGGCGTAGGCAACGCGATGATCTTTGGTGCCAAGGACTACTCGATGCGCATCTGGCTCAAGCCTGACCGCATGGCCCAGCTCAAACTGGCCCCCTCGCAGGTGGCTGCCGCCATCCGCGAGCAGAATGCCCAGTTTGCCGCAGGCAAGGTGGGGGCTGAGCCGACCAACAACCCGGTGGAGTTCACCTACACGGTGACCACCCAGGGCCGGCTGCAAAGCGCCGAGGAATTTGAAAACATCATCGTGCGCGCCAACCCGGACGGCTCCAAAGTGCGGGTGAAGGACGTTGCCCGCGTGGAGCTGGGTGCCAAGGACTACAGCTTCTCCGCCACCCGCAATGGCCAGCCGACCATTCCGATCGGGATTTATCTGGCCCCCGGTGCCAACCAGCTGGAAACCGCCCAGGCGGTGCGCGACAAGATGGCCGAACTGAAGCAGCGCTTCCCGGCCGGGCTGACCTACAAGATTCCTTACGACACCACCAAGTTTGTTCAGGTGTCGATCGACGAAGTGGTCAAAACCCTGGGCGAAGCCATGGTGCTGGTGTTCCTGGTGGTGTATCTGTTCCTGCAAAACTGGCGCGCCACACTGATTCCGTCGCTGGCGGTGCCGGTGTCGATTGTGGGCACCTTTGCCGGCATGTATGTGCTGGGGTTTTCCATCAACACGCTGACCCTGTTCGGCATGGTGCTGGCCATCGGCATTGTGGTGGATGACGCCATCGTGGTGCTGGAAAACGTCGAACGCATCATGGAGGAAGACAAGCTCTCGCCAGTGGAGGCCACGCTGAAAGCCATGCAGGAAGTCACCGGACCGGTGATTGCCATTGTGCTGGTGCTGTGCGCGGTGTTCATTCCGGTGGCATTCATGGGCGGCCTGGCTGGGCAGATGTACAAGCAGTTTGCCATCACCATCGCCATGTCGGTGGTGATTTCCGGCATTGTCGCGCTGACGCTGACCCCGGCGCTGTGCGCGGTGCTGCTCAAGCCTGGCCATCAGGCAGCGCACAAGTTCTTTGACGTGTTCAACAACTGGTTTGCCCGCATGACAGGCCGCTACACCCGTGGCGTGGCGTTCTTTGTCCGGCGCAGCACCATCGGCATGCTGGTGTTTGCCGGCGTGATCGCGCTGACCATCGGCCTGTTCCGCGTGGTGCCGGGCGGGCTGGTGCCGGACGAAGACCAGGGCTATGTGATTGCCGTCACCCTGCTGCCAGACGGTGCATCGCTGTCGCGCACGCTCAACGCCACCCAGCAGGTGGACAAGCTGGCGATGGCCCACCCGGCAGTGACCGACGTACTGACCTTCACCGGCTTTGACCTGCTCACCGGCTCGTTCAAAACCAACTCCGGCGCGTCTTTCCTCACCCTGAAAGACTGGAAGGAACGCCACGCCGAGAGCGACCAGGCGCAGTCCATTGTCGGCTATATGTTTGGTGCCGGCATGAGCGTGAAGGAAGCCATGGTGCTGGCGTTCAACCCGCCGCCGATTTCCGGCATGTCCAGCACTGGCGGTTTTGAGGTGTACGTGCAGAACCGGGGCAATGGCAATTCGAAAGACCTGGCCGCCGCCACGCAAAAGCTGATTGAGGCCGCGCACAAGCGCCCGGAACTGGGGCATTTGTCCACCACCTTCAGCGCTGACGTGCCACAGCTGTTCATCCAGCTGGACCGGGAAAAAGCCAAGACCTACGGCGTGTCGATCAGCGATGTGTTTGACACCATGCAAAGCACCTTTGGCGAGCTGTACGTCAACGACTTCAACAAACAGGGGCGCACCTTCCGCGTGCAGCTGCAATCGGAAGCCGACTTCCGCTCGCGTCCGGAAGACATCCGCAATGTCTACGTGCGCGCGCAAAGCGGCGAGATGATTCCGCTGACCGCGCTGGTCACGATCAAGCAGGTCACCGGCCCGGAAATCGTCGAACGCTACAACATCTTCCCGGCAGCCAAGATTGTTGGCGGCCCGGCACCAGGCTATAGCTCGGGCCAGGCGATTGCCGCGATGGAACAGTTGGCGCGTGACACGCTGTCGGACGACTACGGCCTGGCCTGGACCGGCTCTGCCTTCCAGGAAAAACAGACCGGCGGCACCTCGGCCCTGGTGTTCGTGTTTGCCCTGGTGATGGTGTTTTTGATTCTGGCCGCGCAGTACGAGCGCTGGAACCTGCCGATTGCCGTGCTGCTGGCGGTGCCGTTTGCCGTGTTTGGTGCCATCAGCGCCAACTGGCTGCGCGGCATGGCCAACGATGTGTACTTCCAGATTGCGCTGGTGACGCTGATTGGCCTGGCGGCAAAAAACGCCATCCTGATTGTGGAATTCGCCATGCTCAAGCTGGAAGAAGGCCTGTCGCTGGCTGACGCGGCAATTGCCGCCGCCCGCCTGCGCTTTCGGCCCATCATCATGACCTCGCTGGCCTTTGTGCTGGGTTGCGTGCCGCTGGCCATCAGTACCGGTGCCGGTGCGGCCTCGCGCCACTCGATTGGCACCGGGGTAATCGGTGGCATGCTGGCGGCGACGTTTATTGCCACGTTTTTCATTCCGATGTTTTTCATGCTGATCATGCAGCTGCGCCGGCGTTCCGCCGCGCCAGCAGCAGCCAGCGCCCACGGGGAGGACGCCTGATGCGCCGCCTGATCTTGCTCGCCCTGTCCACCAGCCTGCTGTCGGCCTGCGCCATCGGTCCCGACTACCGGCGCGACACCCCGGCGCTGCCCGAGGCCTGGCATCACGATGCCCCGGCCAACACCAGCGCAGCGGTCAGCCCGGACTGGTGGACCCGCTTTGACGACCCGGCGCTGAATGCGCTGATTGCCGCTGCCGCCGACTACAACCAGGACCTGCGCCTGGCGGTGGCCAGGGTGGATGAAGCCCGCGCCCTGGCCGGCATCGCCCGCGCCGACCAGCTGCCGCACCTGGATGGCAGCGCCCAGGCCAGCCGCAGTCGCGGCAGCAGCGTCGGCCTGCAGCCGATTGCTGGCCGACCGGTACTGGAAGACAAACAAGCCGCCGCCACGCTGAGCTTTGAACTGGATATCTGGGGCAAGCTGCGCCGCGCCAGCGAAGCCGCCCAGGCCAGCCTGCTGGCCAGCCAGGCCAACCGCGACGCCGTACAGCTGGGGCTGTACGCCCAGGTGGCCACCAGTTATTTCAGCCTGCGCGGTCTGGACCAGCAGCTGGACATTGCCCGGCGCACGCTGACCTCGCGCCAGCAGGCGCTTACCTTGCGGGAAAAACGCTTCAAGGGCGGCATCACCTCGGAACTGGACTTCCGTCAGGCCGAATCTGAAGCTGCGGTTGCCGCCGCCGCCGTGCCGGAGCTGGCCCAGCAAGTGCAGCAAGCGGAAACCGCCCTCGCAGTGCTGGTGGGCCGCAGCCCACGCGACATCGTCAGCGGCCAGCTGCCGCGCGGCAAGGCCATTGGCGATATCAGCGTGCCGCCGCCCGTTCCTGCCGGCCTGCCGTCCAGCCTGCTGACCCGTCGCCCGGATGTGCAGGCCGCCGAGCAAACCCTGGTGGCCGCCAACGCCCGCATCGGCGTGGCGCGTGCAGCATTTTTGCCCAGCATCTCGCTGACCGGCCTGCTGGGCTCGGAAAGCGTGGCGCTGAATGGCCTGTTCAACGGCCCGGCTGCCACCTGGAGCTTTGCCAGCAACCTGGCCATGCCGCTGTTTGACTTTGGCAAGACCGCCGCTGGCGTCGATGCCGCCAACGCCCGTCAGCAGCAAGCGCTGGCGCAATACCAGCTGGCCATCCAGACGGCCTTCAAAGAAGCCCAGGACAGCCTGGTGGCGCACCGTAAAACCCGCGAAGCCGCCGACGCCCGCACCACCCAGGTGAGCGCGCTGAAGCGCTCGCTGCGCCTGGCGCAACTGCGCTACGATAATGGCTACGCCAACTATCTGGACGTGCTGGACGCCGAGCGCAGCCTGTTTCAGGCCGAGCTGGACGCGATTGACGCCCAGCGCAACCGCCTGAGCGCAGTTGTCGGCGTGTACAAGGCGCTGGGTGGGGGGTGGGAGGCCGGCGTGCAATAGTGTTTGTCTGATTTTGCCCTCTGGCATGGTTTTTTCTTGCTCAGCCCGGCCTTGTGCCGGGCTGTTTTTTGTCCGGTGCCGCGCAAACCAAACCGGGCAGGTGTCAGAAATGCCGGCACACCGTGCCTATTGAATGATAATGGTTCGTAATTCATTGTAAATAAACGATTTTTACCGAAATTTCGTTTGCACTGACGCCCCGGACATCTAAAATAGCAGTCTGGGCAAGCCAGCCGAGGTATGCCAGCCAGTCCGCTGTCCAAACATTTTCTGGAGAACGCCATGAAAGGCGACACCCATATCGTTGATATTCTCAACGTCCTGCTGGCCGGCGAATTGACCGCCGTTGACCAATACCTGATTCATGGTGAAATGTACGCCGACATGGGCCTGCATGCCCTGGCCGAAAAAACCCTCCACGAATCCGACCACGAACGCCAGCACGCCCGCGCGCTGATTCAGCGCATCCTGTTTCTGGAGGGCGTGCCCAATCTGGAAAAACGCGAGCCGCTGCATGTGGGCCAGACCGTGCCGGACATGCTGCAGTCCGACCTCAATGTGGAATACAAGGTAGACGCCGCGCTCAAACAGGCCATTGCCGCCTGTGAACTGGCCCAGGACTATGTCAGCCGCGACATCCTGCAAGTGCAGCTGGAAGACACCGAAGTCGACCACGCCTACTTCCTGGAAAAACAACTGCGCCTGATCTCCCTGGTCGGCCTGCCCAACTACCTGCAGAGCCAGATGGGCTCGCGCAGCGCCTCTTAAGGAGACCCCCGATGAAAGGCGACAAGAAAGTCCTCGACATCCTCAACAAGGTGTTGCGCAACGAGCTGACCGCAATCAACCAGTATTTCCTGCACGCGCGGATGTTCCGCAACTGGGGCCTGGAAAAACTCAACGACTACCAGTACAAGCAATCCATCCGGGTGATGAAGGAAGCCGACCAACTGATCGAACGCATCCTGTTTCTGGAAGGCCTGCCCAACCTGCAGGACCTGGGCAAGCTGCTGATTGGCGAGCATGTGCTGGAATGCCTGCAGGGCGACCTCAAGCTGGAGCAGGATATCCACCGCCCGCTGCTGCTGGAAGCCATTGCCCTGTGCGAAAGCGCGGAAGACTACGTCAGCCGCGAACTGCTGGAAGACCTGCTGGAACACTGCGAAGAAGCCATCGACTGGCTGGAAACCCAGCACAGCCTGATTGACAATGTGACCCTGCCGAATTACCTGCAATCACATATGGACGACTGACGCACCGCCTGATGGCGCGCTTTGCCCACGCCCCGGCCCGCTGCTGCGCGCCGGGGCGTGGCGTTTCAGGGCCAGGTGGTTCCCGCCTGGCATCCGCATGACCCCCACTTTCTCTTGGCCTGCCACTCGCCTACAATGATTTGTCATGCGCATCTGGACGCGTGCCCATCCCCCGACACTTCAGGAGAACCTCATGCCTGCATTTTTCCGTTCTAGCTGGCTCAGCCTTGCCGCCGCCGCACTCCCCGCCCTGGCCTTTGCCCAGTTCAGCCTGCCACCGCTGCCCTACGCCGCCGACGCGCTGGAGCCGGTGATCGACAAGGCCACCATGGAAATTCATCATGACCGCCACCACGCTGCCTATGTGAACAACCTCAACGCCCAGATCAAGACCTACCCGGAACTGGACACCCTCAGCCTGGAAGCGCTGCAGGGCAAAATCAGCCAGTACAGCCCGGCGGTGCGCAACAATGGCGGCGGGCATTATAACCACAGCCTGTTCTGGAACGTGATGGCCGCGCCGGGGCAGGGCGGCCAGCCCAGCGCTGCGCTGATGCAGGCGATCAACAGCCAGTTTGGCTCGCTGGACGAGCTGAAAAAGCGCTTTGACCAGGCTGCCGTCAGCCGGTTTGGCTCGGGCTGGGCCTGGCTGATGGTCACCCCGGACAAAAAACTGGCCATCAGCTCGACCGCCAACCAGGACAACCCGCTGATGGATCTGGCCGACAACCCGCGCGGCACGCCGATTCTGGCGCTGGATGTGTGGGAGCATGCCTATTACCTGAAATACCAGAACAAGCGCGCCGACTATGTCACCCAATGGTGGCAGGTGGTGAACTGGCAGGAAGTCAGCCGCCGTTATGCAACAGCGCTGAAGTAAGCGCAGACAGGAGCGGGCGCGACAGCTAATGCAGAAAAATCCACTCACTCGCTTGCTCTAGACCAATCGGTCTAGTAGTATGCTTGGCATGACTGCTCCTGCCGCCCCCCCCTCTTGCGATACCCGTGAACATATTCTGGCCACTGCCGAGCCGCTGGTGCTCGGGCGTGGCTTTACTGCGCTGGGGCTGTCTGAACTGCTCAGCACCGCTGGGGTGCCCAAGGGCTCGTTCTACCATTATTTCCGCTCGAAAGAACATTTTGGCGAAGCACTGCTGGAGCGCTACTTTGCCCAGTACGACGCCCGGCTGGCGGTGCAGTTTGCCCCGGAACACGGGCGGATGCGCGACCGGCTGCTGAGCTACTTTGCCGGCTGGATTGCCCAGGCCTGCCAGGCCGACCGGCACGGCAACTGCCTGGCGGTGAAGCTGGCCGGAGAAGTCTGTGATTTGTCCGAGCCGATGCGCGAAGCGCTGGCACGCGGCATGGCGCAAGTGTGTGTGCGACTGAGCGAAGCGATTCGCCAGGCAGTGGCCGATGGCTCGCTGGCCCCCGTGGCCGACCCGTCGGCGCTGGCTGATGCGCTGTACGCCAGCTGGCTGGGCGCTGCGCTGCGCACCAAGGTGATGCGCGACAGCACGCCGCTGTTACGGGCGCTGGCCGACACCGAACACCGGCTGCCGCGCCCCTGAGCCAGGGCCGCAGTACGATGCCACCCAAAATCTTGACAACGCACTAGACGACTGGTCTATTTGCAACACACCGCCCCCGGCTCACCCACCGGAGCAAGAGCGGCAAGCAGGGGTGAATACACGCGGTTTTAACCCAAGGAAAACATTCATGCGCGCAGATCAATTACTCACCCCGGTACAGATTGGGGCCTTTACCCTGAACAACCGGATTGCCATGGCACCGCTGACCCGCTTGCGGGCGCAGGAGCCGGGCGACATCCCCAATACCGCGCTGGCAGCGGAATACTACGCCCAGCGCGCCGACGCTGGCCTGCTGATTGCCGAAGCCACGCAGATTTCGCCCGTGGGCAAGGGCTACGCCGGCGCGCCGGGCATTTACACCGAAGCCCAGGTCAAGGCCTGGCAACCGATTACCGCCGCTGTCCACGCCAAGGGCGGACGCATGGCGCTGCAGCTGTGGCATGTGGGCCGCATCTCGCACACCAGCCTGCAACCCGACCACGCCGCGCCGGTGGCACCGTCGGCCCTTGCCGCTGACACGCGCACCACCATCCGGGGAGCCGATGGCCAGCTGGAGCGGGCCGATTGCTCGCTGCCGCGCGCGCTGGAACTGGCCGAAATCGAGGACCTGCTGGAAGATTACCGCCAGGCCACCGACCGTTCGCGCCGCGCCGGCTTTGATCTGGTGGAAATCCACGCCGCCCATGGCTATCTGCTGCACCAGTTCCAGTCGCCGCTGGCCAACCAGCGCACCGATCGCTATGGCGGCAGCGTGGAAAACCGCGCCCGGCTGACGCTGGAAGTGGTGGACACCGCCATTGCCGAATGGGACAGCGCCCATGTGGGCATCCGCATTTCGCCACTGGGCATTTTCAACGGCCTGGACGACACCGGCCAGGAAGAAATGGCCTGGTATCTGGTGGACGAGCTGGCCAAGCGCAATCTGGCCTATCTGCACCTGTCCGAGCCAGACTGGGCCGGCGCGCCAGCGCTGACTGACGACTTCCGCCGCACCCTGCGCGCGCGCTATCCGGGCAAGATCATCGCCGCCGGGGCGTACACCACGGAAAAAGCCGAAACCCTGCTCAAGGCCAGGCTGATTGACGCGGTGGCGTTTGGCCGACCCTTTATCGGCAACCCGGATCTGGTCAGCCGCCTGCGCGAAGACTGGCCCCTGGCCGAGTTCAACCCGGATACGGTGTATGCCAGCGGCGCACAAGGTTATACCGACTATCCGGTGTACGCAGGCTGAGGCAGCACATACCCCGCAAACCACTCACCCCCTGGGCCGCCATGCTGGCCCAGGGGGTGAGT
>Ga0114982_1001440_pt1 | contig 11493 bp, 11 predicted proteins | sample Shrwel_input2_FT_FD_87183 | JGI IMG/M metagenome (GOLD analysis project Ga0114982, IMG submission 87183) | Subsurface microbial communities from deep shales in Ohio, USA - Utica-3 well 1 S input2 FT | ecosystem: Environmental > Aquatic > Deep subsurface > Shale gas/oil reservoir > Produced... | reverse complement strand
GCTTTTTGTAGTCGCCAAAAAAGGTAATGACGTTGTTGAATCTTATCTGAGAAAATTCAAAGATCATACAGAAAAATTCTTTAACTTTAAAGAAGATGCTGATGACGGTTTAACTGGCGCATTAATAAATGACATCATTAAGATGCTGGAGTTCATGGGTCTGACCCATAAGAAAGGCGACACTACTGTAGGCCATTTGGATAATTTCTACGGTAACCTTTTAGGCGGAACACAAGTTCGTCTTTATGTTATTCGCGGCCCTGCTAAGATTGCAATTGTAAAAACTGCTAAATCTGAGAGCAAAGCAGCCGAAGCTCTTAATAAAAAAGAAATGCAAGAAGTGCTAGCGGCGAGCGTTACACTTATTGAAGAGTTGCAGAAATTTGACTCTATTTTAGATGAACTCAAAAAACAGTCTAAAGAGTGCGTGTCTATGTCTGTTTACTTGTTAGTAGAAGACTTGATGTAGCGCGCGCTAGCAAAAGCCAGACGTTCACTATTCGATGTGATCTTAATAACGGTAATAAGAGTTGGGTTTATCTTGTTGAGAACGCGATGCGCTGCGCGTATATCTGCCGCAAGACCTTGTGCCAAACGCAAATTTATATTGTTATACAGTTCGACATTGACATCATGTATGGCATCTTCCAACTTGTATAAAGCTTGATTCAGTCGACGATCACCAGTAATACTCTTAGCTGCGTCTGCCAGTTTCTTAGCCTCTTGAACAGTCAGTGGTTTGAAAGAAGGATCATTCTTTGCGGTAAGGGCGTCGGATATGTAAAGTTTGTCAGCCGATTCGATAACTTTATCCGCTTCAGAGTTAATATCTGCAATCGCCTGTACAGCATTATCCTTAGCAATGAACCAACTGCGAGAAACTTCTTTCTCCAATTTGCGGCAGATATCGGTATAGCTTTCGATCAGATCGATGAATGCAGAAGAGGTCACTAGTTTTTCAACTTTACCAACATATGCCAATACATCGGCTCCGCTCAATTCTTTAATTCCCAATTGAGAAAAAGAACGACCCCAGCCTGGCTCTTTGATGATACCTTCTTTAGCGCCCTTAGCTGTAATTTCCTGTACGTTTTCAGTAAGAAGACGCTGAATCTTGTCGCTAGAGGTAAACAGTAGCTTGAGAGTATTTCCGAAACGAGCTAGCATGCCTTCTTGTGCAATGGTCAGACCTTTGTCCAAGCGCTTCGAGAAATCTTTCATTTCCTCGAGAGCAAGCACGGTAGCGTTAAGACGCGAGGAATCCGATTTGAAGTCTTCGTTAGCGACGGTCGCGCGTTTCTTAGGCTTATAGCCCATGCGGTTATACATGTGCTCCATAGCTGCTTCAACAACTTCTGTTGTCTCAGGAGCCATACCTGCGCCACTGTCAACCGCAGCAGCTACCGTTTGGATCATGCTATCAGTGCTCTGCTGGACACCTATCACTTCTTCGGTGTTATCAACCTCAATATCCGCTTGTGTAGCAGCGGCTTCAGATTGCATCAGTTGCTGTTCAACAACTGCTTCTTCAGGGCTAACTGGCTCGTTCTCTTGGACCAAGGGAACTTCGTTATTCATTTCTTCAAGTGCTGCTAGTAAACGCATAAAAACTCCACATTGTTAATAAGTAGAAAGTGACTACCATCATATTACTATGATATGAAACATCTAACCATAAAGATAACATCTATGGTTTACAGTGACTATAAGTAAACAAGGACTTAAGTAATGCCGAACATATTACTTCCACTTGAGTCTATTGATCAATCGGTTTCTAGACCCATCTATATCGACATGATCAAGCAGGTTCAGAAGTTAACTAACATTGACGATAGAACAAAGATCTTCTTTCCTGGTGACATTCAGAAGATGCATACGCCGGGAAGCACCCTAGACGACACAGACCGCGAGAGGTTCGCTATCTTCAATACCGAGCGCTATACGTTCATTGAGATAGAGGATGATTTTGATGAAGGTAGCTTAGCCGCTACAGCTATAGAGCGACAAGAACACCCTAGTGTATTCTCTGATGAGAGACTAGGAGTAAGCCTAACTCCAGTGTATGCGACTACAAATGTGACTATCAATATCACGTATCGCTGCCCTAGTAAGAACGAAGCTCAAAGATGGCGTGATGAGGTAAGGACTCGGGTCTCTAAGAACTTAGATATCAACTTGCATAAGGTAAGTTACCACTACTTACTGCCTTTGCAGTCCATCATTACGCTCAAAGAAATACACGCTAAGCGAGAAGCTAAGGTTGGCTACAGTCAAAACTTTCAAGAGTATGTGACAGGACACGCTGACCGCAGGCTCACGCTCTTAGGTGGAACTACAGGTCAGGACCAGAGCTTAGCAATCGGTGAGACACAGACCCGCATACAAGGCACCTTTACTTGGGACGCTCTACCTGAGAAAGCGCAGCGCGATGACGCCACGGGAACGTGGAGTATAACGTTTGGCTACAGGTTTAACTTTGAGAAGCCTATCGAGCTTCATATGCGTTATCCAGTTATGGTTCATAATCAGTTACTGGAGCCTGACTTTATTGAGTTTACCGACAAGGCTTATGACGTAGAGAAAGACACTAAGAACTTTAGTAAGTCTTATCATGCGCTACATTCCTTCGAGCTCGGTACACTGATGGCTAATAGAAGTGACACTGAAGCAATAATTCGTATACCGTCTTACGACGACTACGTTATTCCAGATGTAATCAAAGGGACAGGCACAAGCTTAATTGCGCTTTGTGAGATAGACGATAACAAACGCACGTTCCTTAATCTGCAAGATCTCGGCGACTACGCTATTGATCAGGATATAATGGACTTCATAAAAGGCTCAGAGTATCCCTATATCTGTAAGCCGTATAAGTCGATAATCTGTTTAAGTGTCTACAGAAACGGCTACTTAACATCTAATGCAGATGTGAGTTGCTCTCATCTTCTCAATGTCGCTTCATCTGTAGATTTAGATTTAAGAAATCAGTACAGAGTTCGTATAGGGATTTGCGTAGACATTACTCTACTGGATGTTGCGGCTCTTAAGCGTCTTCAGAATTATCCTAAAGCTATGGTTAAGATCATAGGCGCTATGAACTTGCTATTGAGAAACAATCCTGATTTCATTAAACTAGGCGATAAGCCTCGAGTAACTGATAGAGACTTTAGCTATCTTACCTCGTTTTTGACTGGATATCGTATACCGCTCTCAGGTGGTAACTATTACGGGCCAGGTATCAATGGTAAGGATTTGTTTAAAGATGTTGACCCTAGAGTTGTAGAGAATTATCGCAGAAATGCCATAACTCAAAAAGGTACGATGAATTTAGCGGCTATAGCTTACAGGTTAGAAGACCAGTAAAATAGATCACAAGGGGCTCAATACCCCTTGTGATCTATGCTGTTCTTTAAATACTAATGTAGGCAATGGTATGATCCTCTTTAAGGAAATGTATGTCAATAGCAAAACGTAAACCTACCACAGAAGTAGCACAGAACACTTCTGCATTACCTCAGGTTCAACCTGAGCCCTATAAGGGCGTTGTATACGACGATAAGAATACCCCTTTGGTTAGCTTGATTGCTTATATAAGTGGAGCTCCATGGTCCGTTAACTATTACTCGCAAGTGGTTGGCGAGCATAACGATCTGCGTGAGATAGATCCAGGTCAATCCGGCATCTATCAGCAGTATAAGAAAACTATCGGCTTAGAGCTCAGAGTAGAGAGCGCTCTTAGTAGTAGCTACGATAATGAGCGCGGCATCACCACAGTTACCGGAACTGCTAACGTTTACTCTTTCATGGTTCCAAACGTTGCAGACTATATCTGCGCTGACGCTGGATCTAACCAGTACGCTTTATTCCGAGTGACTCAAGTTGATCGCAAAAGCTTCAATAGAGACAGCGTATACGCTATTGAGTATGAACTCATAGGTTACGTTGAACAGAACAGAGAACTCTACGATAACATCGAGTCTAAGGTAGTTAAGTCTTTTCATTTTAGTAAAGACCGTTTGATTGAAGGATTATCACCAACACTCAGAACTGAAGACTACCATAAGGTTATTAACCTTAAGAGTCTTTATAGCGACCTTGTCAAATTCTACTATAAGAGTTTCTTCGATGTCAGATTCGGAACTCTAGTTATCCCAGGGCAAGAGAAACCTTGTTACGATGCATTCTTAGCGAACTTCATGTCCACGTTAGTAGAGACCACTGACGCTCCTGAGATTATGTCTGTGAGAAAGATACCCACAGACAGAGAAACTTATCTCTCTCAGCCTCAGTTCTGGGACTTGCTGATTAACAAAGACTATAACGGTAAGGCTTACACTAATAACAAAATGGGGTTAGTGTCTAAATCTTTATTCAATCGTAACTCTTATGTTCAAGGTCTAGCTTTTAGCAACATAAGTTATGTAGTCTATCCTGATACTCCGGACACCAGTCTTTATATCGGAACTCTGCAGTGCATCAAACCTTTCTCCCCAACCACTCTCACGGAGACAGTCGGTCAGAATAATATAGTCTTTAGTTTAACTGAAAACGAATTAGTGGCAGCTGATAAAACATACAAGTTAATCCACGATGTTTTAATCGATGACTTCTATGTCTTGAGTTCTGAGTTCTACAACGAGACCACAAATCAGTCTGTATTAGAGATACTTGTTAAGGACTACCTAAAAGGCAATACCCTAGAGCTATCTAAGCTTTACGCGGTAACGGATACCTTCCGTAAATGGAAACGCTTAGAGCAGTACTATTACGGCCCAATCCTTTTGACGCTTATTAAAGAAGCTGATAGGGCACAATACAGCTAACGAGGTAAACTGATGTTAGTTAAACCTATTGAGAGAGTTGATACTACGATACGGATATTTGATTATCTGTACCGTGTTCGTATCAACTACATGATGTCTCGCAGTATTGAGGATGTAAGACGCAATGGTACAACTGTATCTGGTATAGCTTCTTATGATGCAGATATCAAAAATCAGATGATCAGTATGCAGCTCTCTATAGCGCAGATGGTAGACTACTTTGCAGATGGTGTGCCCGTTTACGTAGTAGATACCAAAGATACTAAAGAGATCTATGAGGCTATAAGTGAACACATCTATGCATGGAAGGCAAGACTAGAGCGCGGCATCAACATTGGCGAGGCGCCTATCGAGGATCTCATCAACATGGATAGGTTCGCTAATAGTGTTTATGAACACGCTAAGTTCCTTATCTGCGACGATACTAGTAATTCCATATTTGCACAGTATGCTGCAAAGGTGCAGCGTCTTAACCACTCTAACTTCTTCTCTAAGCGTTTAATCACTAACCAACCTAGTAGCTCATCCGAGAAGATAAGTGATCGGTTCTCAGAGACTAAGAAGGAAGAGGAAGAAGGACGTGATTCACTTGCAGAATTCTTTAAATCTAGAACCCAACACTTAAGGAGGTACTGATGGCTCTTACGTCCATTGAACAGACCCCTGTGTGGGCAGATATAAGGGATGTGATGTACGGAACTGCTAAGCCTACAAGGTTCGAGTACCGTGCATTATTACATACTGAGAAAGAAGACTTACCTGTTCTAAAGATCGATGTCATCGACATCGTGAGAGACTATGTCAATAGTGTCGGCGAATTAGTGCAGGTAGAGTTTAAGATGCCTCTTGGCGAATACATTACACGCCTGTATCCTTTTAGAGCTAATCTAGAGTTTACTATTAAGCGTATTTTGCTCACCGATACATCTTCCAGTAAGGTTACCGATAGTCGTATATTGACAACGCGGTTTAAGGCGGTTTTTATAACTGATGAGAATCCCAACTATACTGGAACTGATGTAGAGCGCATGGACATTGAGTCGTTAAATAACGCAGAGATTGTTCAGGTGAGACTTCAGTTACTTAATCGCTCGTTAGAGGTGATTCGCGTCAGACAGACTCAAGGTATCTTTAGACAGGTTAAGATGAAACAACTCATCCATAACCTTGTGGCTGGTGAATCTCTGAAGATACAGATAGACGGTAAGCCTGCTATAGACGCTATCAATATCGTTGAGCCTGACAATAACGAGATACGTAAGCAGGTGGTCATACCGTCAGCAACTAGCGTTACAGCAATACCGTCATTTCTTCAGGAGAAGATGGGTGGAGTCTACAATGCCAGCATAGGTAACTTCCTGCAGAGTTACGCCAAAAGACTTACGTGGTTCATCTATCCTACTGGTAATACCAAAAGGTTCGATACTACCAAAGACGATAAGGTCATCTTCTACGCTCTTCCTGAAGGGCGCTTTCAAGCTTTAGATAGAACATATCAAAAGGATGGAAGTGTTTTAAAAGTACTAGTGTCTGGTAAGCGTAAATATCAGGATTCTGCAGATGTTGACTACATGAACAAAGGCTCGGGTTTCAGAATGGCAGATGCCAGAGCGTTCATGAAGAGATCGGTGCAAGTGACAGCGGATGGTCCTAAGGCATTGAGAACTAACCTCAATACCGAAGTAGTTGCTGAGCAGCGTAAAGACGGACTGAACTATTCAACGCTTGCTACTCCGTCCAGTAATCCCTTTAAGCAGTACAGTAGAGTTAACGCAAGAAACATTGCTCGCGTTGATTTAGTATGGGAAAATTCTGATCCAGAACTGATATACCCCGGCATGCCGTGTAAGTTTATCTATCTTGATGAGAATAAGACCATTGAGCTCACTGGTACTGTGGGGTTTGCGCACACTACAGTTCAACGCCAAGGCTTAGGGTTACAGAGCTCCACGTTCATGACAAACACAGCGCTCACACTGCTGTGTCAACAAAAGCCCATCACTAGGCCCAATGTCAAGCAAAAGCCCATAGGAGGGGAATTCTAATGACGATCCTTTCAATTACCATAGGTCTTAAGCAGTTATTTTCTTTATTTAGAGAAAAGCCTGTAGAGCTAGGTAATTCAGTATCCCTAGGTGATGAAGTTATATGCGGTGTCAAAGAAAAGTTCATCGATATGACTTCTCCATTTGGGAGCTTTTATCAACTCAAACAAATACCGGGTTCATTTGAATTCGTCTCGTTTGTTAAAACTGATAACGGTATTCTTTATCAACTTAAACATAGTTATACCGGCGAGACTTTAAACGTCACTAAGAACATGTTTGAATTCCTTTTTGAGAAAAACACAAAATGAAATCTATATCTAGTCTTGAAGATCAAGAGCTTTGTGAAGATCCATATTTGATTGATGATGGTCTTTTTGAGCAGGCTATGACTGCACCTGACGGTATCCCTCAGGATGTACTCGATAAGATTGACGCTATCGACCAAGGTCTTGAAGCCTTTGGTCAGCTCTGCCATGTTGCAGAGATCGTAGCCTCCAATGAGTCGTTCGATGCAGCAACTATCTCCGTTGCCCGTATTGCAATGGAAGCAATCAAGAAGCCTTTAGGTATCTTTGATCACGAAGCAATAGTCACTGTAGAGGCGTTTACCTCCAAGGGTATCTCTATTGAAGGCTTTACAGATACGCTCAAAGCTATCTGGGATGCGATCGTTAGAACCTTCAAGGCCATTCGTACTGCTGTCATGAATCTTATTCGTGGTAGTAAGGTTAAAGCTCACGCAGGTGTAGTGCAGCAGATAGCACACGATGTTAAGGTTGCTAAAGAGGAGGCTAAAGTACAAAAGTCTAATCCAGAAGCTAGTGCAGCGGTACAAATTTTTAAGCCTTCTGCTGATCACCTCACGATTCGCATTAAGGAAGCTGCAAAGCATTTCGCTTACCTTGGTACTGAGATCACACCTGGAATGCTCATTGCGCAGACAGGAGGTCTTAATAAGGCTTTAAGTCGACTAGACCACATGTCTGACCAAATGGTTAAAAGCGCCACAGGCATGCGTACCTTTGTTGATAACCTTGACGGTAAGGTCTTAACAGGTAAAAGCCATGGCGCATTAGGGTCCGATGCAGCTACGCTGGCTAAAGATGGAATGAACTCGTACTTCCATGGCATCTATGACGCATTCACTCAAGGTGGCGATCTTAAAAAGCATGCCAAGCTGCTACTAGAAAAAAATGCAGTCGCCTTCAATAGAGTGACCCCTGATAGTATTCGTCACTTAGATGGTTTCACTCGTGGTATCGTCATTTTTGCTTATTGCACAGCTGGCAACACTATGCGTGAGTTAGCATACCGATTCTTCATCACACCTGAGGAAGAAGTTGAGTCAGAAAAAGTAGTCGTTGAGTTTAATAATTTAGCTGAGTTTGAAGTTTACTGTGAAGCAGTTCACACAACCTTTGAAGACTACATGCGTATTATTAAAGATTACGAATCTAGATGCACTAGCGTTTTCTCGATACAGGATAAAACCTTAGAGAAAATGGATGTTCATTTACGGTCATTGCAATCTAATCAACGTGATCTTAAGCTCTACATTGAAGCTTGCAGAGAGATAGCCCGTGTCTCATCTGTAGCCATGCATGCGCTTAATAGCTTTATGATGATTGGTGAGCGTTCTTTGTATGACCACTCATCACTGCTGAGAGCTTTGCATACTTTAATGAAACCACAGACGCATACAGGTCAATAAGTCCCTTCCCTTAACTAAAAGAGTACATCCCAATGAGCAAAGCAATCTGTATCAAAAAGTCCGTAGTGTTCCCAGATGGCGTAGACCATTTGCCACCAGACGTTTATCTGCACGACCATCAAGCTATTCTGACAGCAGAAGTTACACTGGAAGATCGCTCCACTTGTGAGACCGATCAATCATTGTTACAGATCATCCCATACATCACTATCTTTGACAATAAGACAAAGGAAGTGTTTGTTTATGCGCGTGGAACGTCGTCTGGTGAAAAGGGCCTGGTAGGTAAGTGCTCTATCGGTCTTGGCGGCCACATGGAAGTTCTGCCAGGTGAGATGTCGCTCTCTCAGATCATCGTCGAAGAAGCTATGCGTGAACTCGAAGAAGAGATTCAGCTCGAGCCTAACGATGAACTGCGCGATAGCCTGCAGAGTAAACTGTTCCATGGCAATGTCGGCTTCATGTACAATACACGTACTGACGTTGACCGCGTGCACCTGGCAGTGGCTTTCTTTGTTGGCGTGGACTCTGAAGAGATCATGGCCAAGGTTCACGAGACAGGCGTTATCACTAAGGGACAGTTCATGTCCATCAGCGATATCCGTCGCGCTGTAGATGCAGGTACTTTTGAGATCGAGCACTGGACCCGCATGGTTTTGCAAGCAGCTGGTTATTCTTGGATTAACTAAGAAATGAAGTAATATACCCCCTGTAGCCTATGAAGCTACAGGGGGTATATGCCGCTTTTTATCTTTTTCCTAAAATCTAGTGAGTTGGCTCGTTAATCACCGGAGCATTAAATGGCAAAAATAACCGAAGAACAGTTCTTGATACGATTCGCTGTGAAGCATTTCAATGAACAGTTCAAGAAATCTTTCAACCCAGACCTATTTCAGGTCCGCAGTATTCCAGTGCGTTACTCCTGCGAATGCAGCTATGAAGTCTACACTACACGTCTAGACGACAATCTGCGCTTACACATTCATATCCGCTTTGAGGGTATCGACGGCTTGAGACCTTACCGCGTAGAGGTGGATAGTATCCTCTCGCAGCTCCCAGGCAGTGAGGGCTCCGTTAACGACGAAGTGTATGTGGCCTTAGGCACTATCAGTAAGCACTATCGTCACGAAGACATCTATAAGTTCCGCCCTATTAACATGGCAGCTTATACCCGTAACGTGTTGCTCTTGGAAAACGGACAACCTCTGCTCTTAGAGGACGGATCTCCTATACTTCTAGAGGAAGATTAAATCATGAGTAAACGTTCAGATATAGCATCCGGCGACTTGTTGGTATGGAAAAAGTCTAAGTTTTCTAAGACTAGTAACTTCTATCTTAATCTCATTAGATTTTTCACACGATCTGAATATGCTCATGTGGGTGTCGCTTGGAGAATAGATGGCAGACTATTCGTAGTAGAGGCCAGTCAGCCTGTAGTGCGCATAGTTCCTGTTAAGGAAGCAGATGAGTTCTACCATATATCCATGGATATAGCTTGGACAGAGTTCAGTGAGAATTGGCTTTTAGATAAAGTTGGACTTAAGTATTCTATTTTAGATGCCGTGCGGGCGTACTTAGGAAAAACAATAGAAGACGATAGAAGGTATCAGTGCGCTGAGCTCGCTAACGAATTCTATAAACTGCACGGTATAAACCTTAGTTATGCTTTTACACCCTCTTTGTTAGTGAGTGAGGCTTTGGAGAATACCTTTGCTGAACTCAATTACATAAAGAGTAACGAGTAATTTGCCGAGCTTTATTGCTCATTTGTATTTTTAACAAACGATAGGTGCCAAAATGTCCTTAATCAATATTCGTCGAGTAATAGCTCTTCCAGCTACCCCAGATGTCAATACGCTCTACTTTGTGCGTGGCTCTGAAGCTAACCTGATGGAACTGGTGATGGTTGGCGATAACGCCAGCGAAATCCGTCACATCGTTAATAAGGCTGAGATTGCAGCAATGATCGCTGCCGCTGGCGGTGGAGGCGGTGGTGGAGGTGCGGCTACTCAACTGCAAACTGCTCGCACTATCTCTGCGACTGGTGACGCAACTTGGTCCGTAAGCTTTGATGGCTCTGGTGACGTTACTGCTGCTCTGACACTTGCTAACACAGGTATCGCTGAAGGAACCTACACCAAGGTTACTTTTGACGCTAAAGGCCGCGCTATCTCGGCTAACGTGCTCACCTCTTCCGATATCCCTAACTTGGATGCTTCCAAGATCACTAGCGGTATCTTGAATCGCGACACTACCGGCAACGCTGCAACAGCTGACGCATTGAAGACTGCACGTAACATCAATGGCGTTGCATTCGACGGTTCTGCAGATATCACTATCAGTGCAGTTGACGCTACAGCGCGTATCGCTGAATCTGAAAAGGGCGCTGCTAACGGTGTAGCTACTCTGGATGCAACCGGCAAAGTGCCTGCTTCCCAGTTGCCATCTTTCGTAGATGACGTTATCGAACAAGCGGATCTTGCAGCTTTCCCAGTTACAGGCGAGTCTGGTAAACTGTACGTTGCTGTCGATACTGGTTCTATCTACCGTTGGTCTGGCACACAGTACATCGAGATCTCCGCAAGTGCAGGTAACGCCGATACAGCTACACGTTTGGCTTCTATCCGTTCTTTGTCTGCAACTGGTGACTTGACCTGGTCCGTGGCCTTTGATGGCTCTGCAAACGCTTCCGGCGTTGCTACACTGGTTGACTCAGGTGTTGTGGCTGGAACCTACCCTAAGGTATCCGTTGACTCTAAGGGTCGCGTTACCGCTGGTGCCACACTGACTGCTGCCGATATTCCGGCATTGGACCATACCACTGTTTCTTCCGCAGGCTCTGTCTTCTTGGCTCAGTCTGACTGGTAAGAACGTTTAAGCACATGGGCGTTAGTTCGCCCATGTGTCACTACTG
>Ga0114982_1001435_pt1 | contig 11511 bp, 9 predicted proteins | sample Shrwel_input2_FT_FD_87183 | JGI IMG/M metagenome (GOLD analysis project Ga0114982, IMG submission 87183) | Subsurface microbial communities from deep shales in Ohio, USA - Utica-3 well 1 S input2 FT | ecosystem: Environmental > Aquatic > Deep subsurface > Shale gas/oil reservoir > Produced... | reverse complement strand
CCACGTAAACCGCGCAAGCCATATTGATACAAGGTGATACGATCAATCACAGTGGCCGATAATCGCACCAATCGTCGTTGCAGTTCGGTCTGACTTTTTTGCTGGTTGATAGCATGCTGGCGCAGTTCTGCCTGACAACTGAGATAAATTCCCGCCGTCAGCACCAACAAAGGCAACAACGACAGCCGCAACAGGCTGAAAACCGACAAGTCCCGATACAGGTTCGGCAGAAACATCTGGTGTAGCATCCTTATTGTGTATTACATTTAGAAACAAAGAGTAGAGCGCTTTGAAATTTCGCAGAAACTAATACAGAAAATTCAATTTATTGCCAGCGAGGTCGGATATACTCGGCTGCTGGCGGGTCATGATGTATGGCAAAAAGTTTCTGTTATCAGTGCAAGGTAGTCGATAAATACAGCACTGGCGGCCAGCGACGGGAATATTTTGTAAATAAAGCTGCTTCACAGCAAAATCAGCCTGTTTGGCAGGGGTCAGAACAAGGAATTTTTATGCTGACAGCTACGTCAGTACAACAACGCAATTGCATCAAATTTTATGGCAGCACAGGCCCGGTCTTGCTGCTGGCACATGGCTTTGGCTGTAACCAGCAAATGTGGCGTTTTCTCATCCCTGTGCTGTCACAACATTACCAATTGGTGCTGTTTGATTATGTCGGCTCGGGCCAGTCGGATTTAACCGCTTACTGCCCGCAGCGTTATGCCAGCCTAACGGGCTATGCCCAGGATATTATTGACATCATCACAGTGCTGGATTTGCAGGATGTCACTCTGATCGGCCATTCGGTCAGTTCAATGATCACGATGTTAGCGGCAGCACAGTTACCAGACAGGATCCGCAACTTAATCATGGTCTGCCCTTCTCCTTGTTACCTGAATGATTTACCGGTTTATCCAGGCGGATTTGACAAGACAGATCTGGTTGAACTACTGGATTTAATGGACAAAAACTATCTGGGCTGGGCGAACTACCTGGCACCGCTGGTGATTGGCAGTCATGACGAAATGTTCACGGGTGAACTGGCCGACAGTTTTTGTTCGACCGATCCGGTGATTGCCAAAAGTTTTGCCAAAGCGACATTTTTTACTGATTTTCGCGCTGAACTCAGTCAAATTCGTCAACCGGTGTTATTGCTGCAAAGCCAGTTCGATTCGTTAGCACCGCTGGCGGTTGGTCAGTTTATGCAGCAACAGATCCCACAGGCGAAGCTGGTGATTTTTGCCGCCAAAGGCCATTGCCTGCATATGACGCATCCGGTACAAGTATCCTCGGCTATCCTGCAATTTTTAATGGAGTAACGGCTGTGTCAACCCTGACCACCTTCGATGATGGTGATACGCACTGGCAGGACCATTTCCCTTGTGCTTTATTGATCAGCAACACCGAACGCCACATCCGCTATGCCAATCGTTATTTAACCAGTCAGTTTGGCTTCAGTCCTGAACAATTGCTGCAAATGCGCATCCATGATTTATTCAGCCCGGCAGCGAAAATTATGCTGGAAAGCTATGTGATACCGCTGCTGCTGCATGAAGGACAATGCAAAGAAATACTGCTGACCTTGCTAACACCTGCCGGTGACAAAATGCCAGTCCTATTGAATGCCAGGTTGCAACAGGATGCACAGCAAGAGACTCACATCTTCTGGAGCCTGTCCAGTGCAGGTCAGCGCGATAAACTTTATCAGGAATTACTGGTGGCACGGCAACAACTGGAACACAAAGCCAGTATGTTGCAAACGTTGTCGCACACCGATGAGCTGACGGGCTTATTAAACCGGCGGGCATTTATTGAACGTGCAGAACGCGCTTTGCAGCTGCAGCAGTATGCCCCTAAAGATTTGGCGTTATTGATGCTTGATATTGATCATTTTAAAACCATCAATGACCAGTTTGGTCACGATGCCGGTGATCAGGCGTTACGCCAACTGGGCCTGATGCTGCGTCAGTCCGGCCGGCAAAGTGACTGTATTGCCAGGTTTGGCGGCGAAGAGTTTATTTTGTTGCTGCCGGAAACTGACCGTCAGGCGGCTGTTTGTCTGGCCGAGCGGCTGCGCAGGCAAGTGCATGCTATTTGGGTTGGCGAACGACATCTGACCATCAGTCTGGGCATCAGCACCCTTGGCGCCGGCCAGACCGCCAGTTTTGCCTGGTTATTTAAACAGGCAGATCTGGCGTTGTATCAGGCTAAACATGCCGGACGGGATCAAGTGGTCGCTCAGCCTGAAAACTCCGCCCAAGCGCAAAATAACCAAGCTTAAGGCTGAATTTGTTGCAGCACCAGATGCGGAATTAAGGTACTGGCAGATGCAATCACCTGATGCTGGGCAACTGAGACCACCCGGCTGTTAATCTGCACGCCCCGTCTGGTGGTCACTAAGGTACCAACCAACAGATAATCCATCCCGACATTACGCTGTAACTTTTTGATATCCCTGGATAATGCCAGATCGCCCTGCGGTCCGACCGCCAAATGACGCGTCAGTTTAAACTCAATGACCTGCACACCATACTCAGGTAACAAGGTCGCCATCGCTTCGGCAAACTGATTGCCAAGCGCATTGGTCTGGCGCAATGAATCGTCAAATTCAACAAAGCTGCTGACGCCCATCTTGATGCCGCTTAATTGCATATCGCCGGCTAATTTAAACGCCAGTTGCAGCGCATAATCCGTCAATTGCTTGCGGCTATTGGCTAATTCCGGATACATAGACGCTGCCACAGTGGTGTCAGCATAATGCATCTGCTCAGAAGGAAGCTGGCGCCGCTGTAACTGAGGGTTGGCTGCGGGTTGCTGCGGTGTCATCGCCACAGCGTTGAAACCTTGTCTTTGCTGCCCTTTCGCCGCTTCTTCGGCGATGAGTTGCTCCAGTTGATCCGACAAAGGTTCAGCCGGCACCGATGTAGTGGCTTCGGCCATAGTGCGATCCGGCAAGTCATTGACGGGTTGGGCCGTATCGTCCTGCTGCATCTCCTGCATCAAGCGCTCAGATTGTGGCTGACTGGCACTCACTGGCTCACAATCACAACGCTGACTACAGCCACTGAGCACAGTCAGCAGCAGACTCAGCCCTATCAAAGCCGTTTTATTGCTCACGGTTATTCACCTTGTTTCAGTAATAATTTGCCTGGTGTACTGGAGGGTAATAATGCGTTGACGACCTGCTGCGGGACAAAGCCCTGCGCCGTCGCCAATACTTTTTTACTGGCCACCGACACAATCCTGGCATTAATCAGCGTGCCACCCTGGTGCTGTACTAGGTACCACCTAGCACAAATTCAATTGGTTGCTCTTCGCGTAATTCCATAAAATCACGGCTGAACACAAAATCGCCTTGTGGCGTTACCCGGATGTAATCTGTGGTTTTAAAATCCACCACATCCAGACCGAACATATGAATTTCATGCATAAAACCTTCGGATAACTGATTGCCAAGCAGATCCGTCTGATCATAGGCAGCATCCAGATAAACAAAGCTGGTGACGCCAATAATCATCCCGGGTTTAGCCAAATCCAGATTCGCCACCAGATCATGCATCATGCCCTGAATATAATGATTAATAGTGGCCTGCCCCTGCGGCAGGTATTGCGCTTGTTGTTTCACGCCAGCCTGACGGGTCGCCTGATAAGCAGCACCGTTATATAACGAAGGGGTCACATACAAAGCCGCGGCCGTACTGTTTTGTGCCACCACAGGTACTTGTGTCGCCGGCTCATTGACCAGCGCCATCCGGCTTCTGGCCTCTTGTTCGGCGGCCATTTTTTCACTGGCAATTTTGTCCCATTTTTCCATAGAGGCGCAGGCGGTCAGTCCCAGGCTAAGAGTCAGCAAGCATAGTTTCGCTGTCATAAAATCCTCATTTATCTGGCTTGCAGTATGCCAACCCTTGTTAATCACCAGTCCGGTATAGTTGTTGCTGACGCAACTGAACCTGTTCGGTACTGCCAAGCACATTGGCCGGGATCAGATCGGAAGCTGCAGCAATCACGGTATTGCTCTGGATATCGACCAGCCGGGCGTTTACTGTAGTGTAATTTTCTGCCTGATGAATAGTACCGGCAATGACATAACGCACCGACTGCGCAGCCGCCAGTTCTGTGATGTCACGACTGAGCATCCGTTCATGGTCCGGGTAGACCTTCACTTGCGCTGCCAGTCGTAATTCCCGCACCTGATAACCACGCTGACTGGCGACTGTGATCATACTTTCCTGCAATTGCAGGCCCAGCATATTTTGCGACAGGTTGTATGGATCCGGTGCCAGGGTCTGTAAACCGGTAAAACTCACCACGGCCATGGCACCAGGTGTAATAGGTCCCAGATCCTGAAACAGCCGATCAGCCAGCCGCTCGCTGTAATACAACAATGGCGTCACGGCAAGTTGTTGCGTGCGGCGCTCGGCCTCAATGGCAGATTGTTGCCGCTCCGGTAATTGCACACAGGCACTCAGAGCCAGTAATAAACTGACAGCACCAGTCCGGTACCCTTTCATATCAACCCCCCTGCCCCAGCTGCGATAGCCGGCAACATCAAACTTGGCGAATGCGTTTTTCTTCATAAGATTAAGCAAATTTAATGCCAGTCACTTAGAGCTCATGACGACCTGCCGGCAAATCTGTATACTGAGCGGCTTTTTCCAGCCCAGAACTGCGCTGCATGACCAGACTCCTGGTGGCAAGCCACCTCAGTTTTGCGCCTCAGTCGTAAGGAACTTTGCCATGAACACGCATTACGCCGGTATAGATTTTGGTACTTCAAACTGCACCGCCGGTTGGTTAACCGGTCAGGAACCGGTGTTAGTACCGCTCGATGGCGACAGTCATTATTTAAGTTCAGCTTTGTATATCGAACGTAATAAAAGCGATGACAAAGACGAAGACGAACCTTATCTGAATGAAAGTCTGGGTTTGTTGCTGGCGCGCGGTGCCAAAGTATTCTTAGGCCAACAGGCGCACCGCCAATACAGCGAAAACCCACTGGCCGGCGTTTTTATCCGTTCGCCAAAATCAATGCTGGGTTCCAGACTGACGCCGGCACAGAGCCAGATTTATCGCCAGATTTGTACTTTACTGCTGGGCGATATTCAGCAAAAAGCCCGCCAACACCGACCACAACTGCAATATGCGGTGCTGGGCCGGCCGGTGCATTTTCAGGGCATCGACGGCGCTGCCGGCGACGAGCGGGCTGAAGCAATCCTGCGTCAGGCGGCCAGCGAAGTTGGGTTTAAGGAAATTCAGTTTGCCTACGAACCGGTGGCGGCGGCGATGGAGTTTGAACGCAGTCTGAGCCAGGAACAGCTGGTGCTGGTGGTGGATATTGGCGGTGGTACCAGCGATATCAGCTTGATCCGGCTGGGGCCGTCCCGGATGCAGCAACTGGATCGCAGTGCCGATTTACTCGGTCACGCTGGCCGGCGTATCGGCGGAGTGGATATGGACATAAAACTGGCCATTTATGGCCTGATGCCCCTGCTGGGTCGTGGCAGTCAGGCCAGCAATGGCCGGCCACTGCCCAACGCCTTATTCAGTGATGCGGTCAATATTATTGATATCCAGGCGCAGGAAAACTTCTACCGGCCGCAAACTGCCAGCGATATCAGCAGCTTAATCAAACAGGCGGCCGATCCAGCCGCCGTCAGCCGTTTACAGCAACTGTACCAGCAACATCTGAGTTATTACCTGGTTCAAGGCGCGGAACAGGCCAAAATTGCGCTGGCTGAGCAACTGCAGACTACGGTCTCATTGCAAAGACTGGAAGCTGATTTGCAGCAGACGCTCAGTCTGGAACAACTGGATCAGGCGATTTATATTGAACTCAACGGCATCCGCAAGCTGATTGAACATAGTCTGGCTGGTGCCGGCAGCAAACCGGACTGTATTTTCCTGACCGGCGGTGCTTCCGCCGCCAAAGGCGTGGTCGCAGTCTTGCAAAGCTTGCTGCCGGATGTGCCGCTGATCCGGGGTGACAGGTTTGGTTCGGTCGGCAAAGGCTTGTGCAGCATTGCCGCACGGATTTACGGCTAAGTAACAGCGCGCTCTGCCTTGCTGCGAAAAGCAGCAAGCAGGCGGCATGGCAGCTGCTTTTTACAGCAAAAGCAGTGCTTTTATGGCCTGATCCGCTGTGCGGAACCGGTAATGATGGCAGTTGCCGCCGATACCGGTTAGAATGCGCGACTTTTTTGTACAGCCCCCCAATTCCGGCGTGCTGACAATCTGTGGGGTTTTACATGTCATTTTCGTTATTAGGGTTACAACCAGCCATTCAAAAAGCAGTCGAACAGGCGGGTTACACCCAACCGACCCCTATCCAGCAACAGGCCATTCCAGCCGTGCTGGCGGGTCGGGATTTACTGGCAGCGGCTCAGACCGGTACCGGTAAAACTGCAGGTTTTGTGTTACCTATTTTACAAAAGCTCAGCCAGGTAAAAAGCCGTCATCCAAGACCAACCCGCGCTTTGATCCTGACGCCAACCCGCGAACTGGCAGCACAAATCAGTGAACAAGTCAGTAAATACAGCCTGTTTTTAGAACCTAAGCTGAAACACCTGGTGGTGTTTGGTGGCGTCAATATCAATCCGCAAATGATGGCGCTGCGCGGTGGTGTTGATATCCTGGTGGCGACACCGGGCCGCTTATTGGATCTGATTGGCCAGAATGCGGTCAAAATCAATGAAGTGGAAATTCTGGTACTGGACGAAGCCGACCGGATGCTGGATATGGGCTTTATCCGCGATATTCAGAAAATTTTAAATCTGTTGCCAAAAATCCGGCAGAACCTGTTGTTTTCCGCCACTTTTGACAATGAAATCAAAAGCCTGACCAATAAATTGTTAAAAGATCCGCTGATGATTAACGTCACACCGGAAAATACCACCGCCGAAAAAATTGAGCAGAAGGTCTATCACGTCAACAAAGGTCAAAAAACTGGCGCCTTGATTTCGCTGATCGAACAAAACAACTGGCAACAGGTGTTGGTCTTTATGGCGACTAAACATGAAGCCAACCGACTGACTGAAAAGCTGGAATCCGCTGGTATTACTGCCGCCGCCATTCACGGCAATAAAAGCCAGAATGCCCGCACTGCGGCACTGGCTGGATTTAAAAATAATACGGTGCGGGTGCTGGTCGCTTCAGACGTGGCTGCCCGTGGTATTGATATCGCCGAGCTGCCATTTGTGGTCAATTTTGCGCTGCCACGTTCAGCAGCAGATTATGTGCACCGTATTGGCCGTACCGGCCGTGCTGGTAAAGCCGGCTTGGCTGTGTCACTGGTCTGCCCGGATGAAATGTCGCAGTTAAAACAAGTGGAAAAGCTGATTGGGATGAAAATTCCGGTGGCTGAACTGACAGGTGTTGCGGCCAGCAATCATCATGATCATGACTTAACCGTACGGCCACCACGTCCGCCGCGGCCACAAGCGAAAAAACCGGCAGGTCAAAGCGCCGGGGCTGCCCATGGTGCCAAAGCGCCAGGCCAACAACCCCGTCGGGCGCCATCAGCGCATCGCGGTCAGGGCGGCGCCAAACCACAAGGTGCCAATGGTCAGCAGCCAGCCGGTCAATCACGGCCGGCACCACGCCGCTCATCAGAGCAGCGCAGCGGCAACAATAGTTAAGGTGCGAAGGCTGTATGCCTGATCAGAGCTTAAAGCAGACTGACAGCGCTAACGTGCTGGCCGGTCTGCGGCTGAATCAGGCACTGGCTTATAGTGGCTTATGCTCCCGCAAAGCCGCAGCCCGGCTGATTGCGGCCGGGCAAGTGCTGGTTAATCAGCAACTGCAACCCCATCATTATATTGTCAAAACCACAGATCTGATTGAAGTCAATGGCCACCCCTTAGCGGCGCCACCCGAACGGCAATATTGGTTGTACCACAAACCCGTTGGCATCGACTGTAACGTCAACCCCAACAATCCGGCCAGTATAGCGCAGCTGTTACAACAACTGCCGGTGCGGTTATTTGCCCTGGGAAGACTGGATAAAGACAGTTCAGGTTTATTGCTGCTCAGTAACGATGGCGCTTTGTCGCAACAACTGATGCATGCCGGGGCCGGTCAGCATAAACATTATCTGGTCGAACTGGATAAAGTGGCGCAGCCAGCGCAACTACAGCAACTGCGTGCTGGCGTGCAATGGCAACTTGGACCTCATAGCTACAGCTCACTGCCCTGCCAGGTTGAGTTACAAGGCCCACAGCAACTGCGCATCACACTGACTGAAGGACAAAACCGACAAATCCGCTATATGTGCCGCGCGGTCGGCTTAACGGTCACTGCACTCCACAGGATTGGCATCAACCAACTGCAACTGAGCGCAGCAGATCCGGTCGGCCACTGCCGGCCTTTGACCTTGGCGGAATTGGCGCTGTTAAAGCAAAACTGATCACTGATTATCTGTCGGCGCGACCACAAAGGCTTTAAGCTGTAGGCTCAAGCCTAAAGTCAGGCCATACACCAGCAAAGAAGCCAGCACTACGCCATGCCAGCCAGCCGCTTGCCAGAATGGATGAAAATACAAACTGCCGGTACTGGCACCCAGATAATAAAACACCAGATATAAAGCACCGGCGCTGGCTTTGGCACGGACGGCATGCTGGTTCACCCAACCGGTCGCCAGGCTGTGGGTTAAGAAAAAACCAAAAGCACTGACAAAAAAGCCCAGCACTATGCCCCAAATGGCCGGGATCAGCGTCAGTACTGTCCCCAGCATCATCACCAAAACCCCCAAGGCCATACCGTTGGCAGCATTGATTTTTTTACTGATGCGGCCGGAAATCGCTGAGCCCAGCGTGCCGGTCAGATAGGTTAAAAACAATAAGCCGATCCAGCCGGAAGACAGCGAATAAGGTGCATCCGACAGTAAAAAGCTGATATAGGTATACTGATTTAAATAAATAAAAAAGTTAAAACCGCCAATCAGATAGGTCAGCAGTAGCACTTTTTGCCGCAAGTGGAAGCCGTTATCCGCCAGCGCCTGCCGCCAGGAAAAAGCTTTGGCGGTAAAATGCCTTGATGCGGGTAAATAGCGCCAGAACGCCCACACCAGCAGTATACTGAGCGCCGTCAGCGGCCAGAATGCCCATTGCCAGTGCCCAAGCTCAGCACAAAAGCCTGCCAGCAAACGGCCGGAAATGCCGCCGAGTGAACTGGCACTGATATAAAAACCAACCGCCGACAACAACGCCGGTTTACTCAGCTCTTCGCCCATATAGGCAATGGCAATAGCTGGCAAACCACCCAGACAGAGCCCTTGCAATGCACGCCAGAATAATAGTTCCGGATAGCTGGTCACCTGGGTAATGGCTAGCGTGGCGACACACATCCCGGCTAAGGTCCAGCCCAGCAAAGCGCGCCGGCCAAGCGCATCAGAAATAGCGCCATAAAACAACAGACTCAGGCCAAGTGCCAAGGTCCCTATGGCATAACTCCAGCTGGTTTGCAGTGCCGTCAGGCCAAAACTGCGGCTTAATTCTGGTAACAGCGGTTGCATCGCATGCAAATTGGCAAAGACCACCACCGCAGCCAGACTTAAAATCCAGCAGATGCGGCGATAACCGCGACTTTGTTTATCCAGCAAGGGCGACAACGCCTTGGCTGTATCGGTTTGCGTCAACTTCAATACCTACCTGACAAAAGTGGCGTTATTCTAGCGCTAAGCTTGACCTGATACAGCCAACCGCAAAGTTTTTTTCCGAAGCCCTGTGTTGGCTATCGGCAATGAGCAACAGCGGTGTATGATAGTGACATGATGTTTAGCCGTTGTAAGGAAGGCTTTTTAATGCGGATCTCTCTGTTAAGTCTGGCCATTGCCAGCAGTTTAACCCTCAGTCAATGTACGGAAGCACCGGGCCCGGCGACTGCGCCTGACCAGGTCGCTGCAGTGCCGGCAGCAGTGGTCGATACGGCCACTATGCCAGCCTTGTTTGAACAGGCTACCCAGACGTTATTTCAAGCCAGGCCCCTCAGTGCCTCGGCGTATAATTTATCTGAGCAACAAGTGGGCAAAGCCTATGCTGCCTCGATGGAGTTTTATGACAGCAAGACTGAAGGGGAACTACGGTTAGCGCTGAAAAATATCGCAACCAGACTGACGGCATTGCCAGTCCCGGCGGAGGTGGCAGCCGCTGACAATCAGGCCGTGATGGCCAATATCATCAGCTATTACGCTGGTGCGGCAACTTTCCCGCAAGGTTATATCGATGTCTGGATGGGACATTCGCCTTTTATTATTAACCAAATCAATGGCCCGACTATTGATATGCCGGGAGCACTGGTTAACTCGCATCCAATCAATACCCTGCAGGATGCAGAACATTATTTAAGCCGGTTACAACAATTTGGCCCGGCCCTTAAAAGTGTGCAGGATAAATTTAACACTGACGTCAAAGCGGGTTGGATCCCGCCCAGAGTGCTGCTGGATAAAGCCCGGCCGATTTTACAAAACTACGGCCACAGCACGGCAACTGAACATGCGTTATATAAAGATTTTGCCGCTAAGCTGGCAAAAAACACCGCCTTGAGCGCTGAGCAAACAGCGCCGCTTCTGAATAAAGCCAGCGAATTGATCAGCACAGTGGTCGCCCCGGCTTATCAACAATTGTTGCAAACTGTGGTCGCGACTTTACCGCATAGCCGCAGCGAAGCCGGCATCTGGGCTCAACCCAATGGCAGCGAGTTTTATGCTTATTCTGTCCGGCAATTGGGCGATACCCAGTTAAGTCCGGACCAAATCCACCAGATTGGTCTGGATGAAGTCAGCCGTATCAGCCGGGAAATGGACAGCATTCTCAAAGCCAACGGCTACAGTGAAGGGTCAGTCGGCGATCGGATGACCGCACTCGCCGCTGAACCCCGCTTTTTATATGCCGATTCGGATGCCGGCCGCGCCGAGTTACTGGCCGATCTGAACAAATATATTGCCGAGATGGACCTGCGGATGCCGGAGCAATTTGCCACCAAACCCCCTTACCCGGTGGAAGTGCGCCGTATTCCGGTCGAGGTGCAAGACAGCGCCGCTGGCGGTCAGTACACCAGTCCGGCGATTGACGGCAGCAAACCCGGCATTTACTGGATCAATCTGGCCGATATTACAGCCAATCCTAAATTTGATTTAAAAACATTAACCTACCATGAAGCCAACCCAGGCCATCACTGGCAGATCGCACTGAATCTGGCGCAGGAACAACTGCCGTTGTTGCGCCGGATCGCGCCTTATAATGCCTATGCCGAAGGTTGGGGTTTATATTCTGAACTGGTGGCCTATGAAATGGGCATGTACAAAAACGATCCATTTGGCAATCTGGGCCGGTTAAAAGCTGAGTTATTCCGTTCGGTCAGACTGGTGGTTGATACCGGGATGCACGCGAAAAAATGGACACGCGAACAGGCGGTGCAATATATGGCACAAACCACAGGTGCAGCCTCCTCTGATGTGATTGCCGAAATCGAACGTTATATGGCCTGGCCTGGTCAGGCGCTTGGCTACAAACT
>Ga0114982_1001432_pt1 | contig 11542 bp, 16 predicted proteins | sample Shrwel_input2_FT_FD_87183 | JGI IMG/M metagenome (GOLD analysis project Ga0114982, IMG submission 87183) | Subsurface microbial communities from deep shales in Ohio, USA - Utica-3 well 1 S input2 FT | ecosystem: Environmental > Aquatic > Deep subsurface > Shale gas/oil reservoir > Produced... | reverse complement strand
GTGAAGACCTACTCGGAGCAGGAGCTGAAGGCCCTCTGCGAGACCGAGCGCAAGGCCCTCTTCGGCAAGGCCTGGAACACCCCCGGTCCCAAGCACGTGGTGCGTCTGGAGGGCCTCGGCGCGGAGATCAGCCGTTGAGCCTGGGCTGGCGGGGCTGGTCCCGGGTGCTGCACCGGGATCTCGGCTATGCCGCCCTGGGACTGACCCTCGCCTATGCCCTCTCGGGGCTGGCGGTGAACCACAAGGGGCAGTGGAATCCCAACCGGCGCGCGGTGCTGGAATCCCGGGAACTCGGCGCCTTCGACCCCCAGCGGCCGGAGGAGGAGCTGGTGCTGGATGCCAGGCGCCGCCTGGCGCATCCGGCGGCCTTCCGCAGCGCCTTCCAGCAGGATGCCTCGACCCTGCAGCTCTTCCTGGACGGATGGACCTGCAGCATCGATCTGCCCACGGGCAAGGCGGTGCTGGAGGGCCATCGGCCCCGGCCGGTGCTCTACACGCTGAACCAGATGCATCTGAACGCCCGCAAGGGCGTGTGGGTCTGGGTGGCGGATGGCTTCGCGGTGGCCCTGGTGCTCCTGGCGCTGTCCGGCCTCTTCATCCTGAAGGGGCGCCAGGGGCTGGAGGGGCGCGGCAAGTGGTTCGTGGCGGCCGGGGTGCTCCTGCCGGCCCTCGTATGGGGGCTGGTGTAGCGCGGATCCGAGGCCGCCTCCTCGCCGCGATGCCCGAAGCCTGATGGAATGGAAGCATGCGCCTGACCCACTTGATGACCCCCTCCTGGAAGCGGCTGACCCAGCCGGGGCCCTGGCTGCTGGTGGGGGTCCTCGGGGCCCTGTGGCTGGGAGGCGCCGCCCTGATCGACGGGCGCTGGCCCACCCTGCGGGAGGGGCTGTCGCCGGTGCTCTTCCTGGTCCTGGTGCTGGCCACGGGCCCCTGGCCCTGGCAGTGGACGGGTGATGACCGGTCCCGGGCGCCGCTGCTCCGGGGGCTCCTGCAGGCCCTGCCCTGGAGTGCCCTCCTGCTGTCGCCCATCCTCGGCGGGTTCGCCCTGGGGGGCTGCGGATTCGGCTGCGAGCACACCTGCGTGGGAGGCCTGCCGCCACGCCTCCTGGTGCTGGTGGGCACCAGCCTCGCCTTCAGCCTGCTGGGGGGATGGCTCCTGTGCGAGCGGGACTTCGAGGCCGGGCGGGCGGATGGCCAGTCCCGCCTGGCGCGGGAGGCCCAAGGCCGGGCCCTGCAGTCCCAGATGCATCCCCACGTGCTCTACAACGCCCTGTCGGGCATTGCGGAGATGGCCCGGGAGGACGGACCGGCCACCGAGGAGGCGATCGTGGGACTGGCCCAGGCCCTGCGCCAGCTGACCCAGCACGCCGCCCAGCTGGAAGCGCCCCTGCGGGAGGAGCGCCAGCTCATCGAGGCCCTGCTCCGCCTGGAGCAGCTCCGGCTCGGGGACCGGCTGCGGGTGCAGTGGGTGTGGGACGCGTCCCTGGAGGCGACGGAGCTGCCGCCCCTCCTCCTTCAGCCCCTGGTGGAGAACGCCCTGAAGCACGGCATCGGCCCCTGCCGGGAAGGCGGCGACCTGGTGATCGGGCTCCAGCGGGAAGGCGAAGGGCTTCATCTCTGGGTCGCCAACACCGGGCGGCCCCTGGCGGAGGCCCCTGCGGAGCGCACGGGGCTGTCGAACCTGCGCCAGCGGCTGGCGCTGCGGGGCGAGGAGGGCCTGAGCTTCCACCTGGGCCGGGACGGGGACTGGACGGTGGCGGAACTGCGGACGGGAGGCGCCCGTGGCTGAATCCCTCAAGGTGGTCGGGGCCGAGGACGAGCCCTACAACCGCAAGCGCCTGTCCCGGCTGCTGCGGGAGGCCGGATGCGAGGTGGTGGCCGAACTGCCCGATGGGCCGGCGGTCCTGGAATGGCTGGAGGCGGGAGGGCAGGCGCAGGCCATCTTTCTGGACATCGAGATGCCGGGGGCGTCGGGGCTGGAGGTGGCGCTGGACCTGCCCGGGGACCTGGGCGTGGTCTTCGTGACGGCCCATCCGGACCATGCGGTGAAGGCCTGGGAGACCCCGGCGGTGGATTTCCTGCTGAAACCGGCCACCGCGGAACGCCTGGCCACCTCCCTGGCCCGGGTCCGGGAGAAGCTCCAGCGGCCGGAAGGGCCGGGCCGGAACCCGCATCCTCGGCGCTACCCTCTGAAGGCCGGGAGCGGCCTGGTGATGGCGGATTTCCAGCGCACCAGCCACTTCGAGGTGGAAGACGAGGTGGTCTGGGCCTGGCTGGCCGGGGAACGCCACCGCACCACCTGGAAGCGCCTGACCGAGGTGGAGGGCTACTTCCCGGAAGGGGAACTGCTGCGGGGCCACCGCCACCTGCTGATCCGGCCCGGGGCCGTGGTGGGCCTTCGCAATGGCGCCTTCGGGCGCCTGTGGGTGCGCCTGGCGGGCGGCCAGGAAGTGGAGGTCAGCCGCGGCGCGGCCCCGGCACTGAAGGCGGGGCTGGGCCTGGGCTGAGGCGCGGGGGGGCCGCCGGTGACCCTGCCCCTTTCGGCGCATCCAAGGGAGATCCCTTCCCAGGAGGCTCCATGGCCACCCACACCGTGACCCTGCACCGTGTGCTGCGCACGACGCCGGACAAGCTCTACCGCGCCTTCCTGGATGCCGATGCCATGGCCAAGTGGCTGCCGCCCCACGGGTTCACGGGCCGGGTCCACCACCTGGACGCCCGGGTGGGTGGCTCGTACCGGATGTCGTTCACGAACTTCGGCACGGGCCAGTCGCACACCTTCGGGGGGACCTACGTGGAACTGGTGCCCGGCGAGCGCATCGTCCACACCGACGCCTTCGATGATCCGGACCTGCCCGGGGAGATGCGCACGACCCTCACCTTCCGGGCCGTGTCCTGTGGCACCGAGCTTCACATCGTGCAGGCGGGCATCCCTGGGATGATCCCCGCCGAGGCCTGCCACCTGGGTTGGCAGGAATCCCTGCAACTGCTGGCGCTGCTGGTGGAAGCCGACATCCCGGCTGCGCCCGCGGAAGGCTGAGTCCCCTTCCCGTCCCGGAGTCCCCATGTCCCTGTTCCGCACCACCCGCCTTCTGCCCGCGCCTCCGGATGCCGTCTTCGCCGCGATCCAGGACCCCGAGCGTCTCGCCCGCTGGTGGGGGCCGGCGGGTTTTCGCAACACCTTCCACACCTTCGAATTCAAAGCCGGGGGGGCCTGGATCTTCACCATGCACGGGCCCGATGGCACGGACTACCCCAACGAATCGACGTTCCTGGAGATCGTGCCAGGGGCCCGGGTGCGGATCCGGCACCTGAACCTGCCCCACTTCGACATGGCCATCGATCTGGAAAGTGCGCCGGGCGGGACGTTGCTCACCTGGGAGGGCGTCTTCGAGAACGAAGCCTTTGCCGAGCAGGCCCGGACCTTCCTGGAAGCGGCCAACGAGCAGAACCTCGATCGCCTGGAGGCCGAAGTCGGCAGATAGGCGGGGGGGCCCGGACTCAGCCCTCCAGGCCCCAGGACGCCAGGAACGCCGCGCGATAGGTGCGGCTGAGTACACAGTGGCTGCCGTCCCGGAGGATCAGCAGGCCGTCCCCGTGGTCCCAGGGTTCCAGGCGGATCACGGCTTCCAGGGCCACCACCGCGCTGCGGTGGACCCGCACGAACTGCCGCGGGGGAAGGCGGGCCTCGAGATCCCGCAAGGGGCGCCGGACCTCGGCGGATCCCTGGTCCGTGCGGATCCTCACCCCTTTCCCTTCGGCTTCCAGGCAGAGGATCCTGCGCAGGGGCAGGGCCTCCAGGCCCTTCTCCCCCTCCACGAGCAGGCGCTCCAGGGGGCGCTGGGTGGTGCGTGCGGCCAGGGCCTGCAGATCGGGGCGGGTCCCTGCGGCATGCAGGGCGAAGACCCGGTCGAGGGCACGCCGGAGGCGATCCTCGTCGTAGGGCTTGAGCAGGTAGTCCACCGCCGAGGCCTCGAAGGCCTCCATGGCGTACCGATCGAAGGCGGTGGAGAAGACCAGGTGGGGCAGGGGCGCCTGGAGGGCCTCCAGCACCTCGAAGCCCGTGAGACCCGGCATCTGGATGTCCAGGAACAGGAGATCGGGACGGAGGGTGCGGGTCATGGCCACCGCTTCGAGCCCGTCTGCGGCTTCGTCCGCCAGGTTGAAGCGGGCGTCTGCCGCCAGCATGCGCTTCAGTTTTGATCGCGCGGGGGCCTCGTCATCCGCCACCAGCACCCGCAGGGGCTCAGTCATGGGGTGCCTCCAGGGGGAGTTGCAACGACACCCGGGCACCCCCTCCGGGGACGTTGCCCGCCACCAGCCCGGCGCGGCTGCCGTACAGGAGATCCAGGCTGCGCCGCAGGTTGTCGAGGCCGAGTCCGGACACCGGACCCGGGCCGAAGCCCACGCCATCGTCCTGCACGCACAGACGGATCGAACGGTCCTCCCGCTGGGCCTCGATGCGCAGATGCAGGACCCGGCCGGCAAGCTCCGCGTTGTGCTTGAGCGCATTCTCCACCAGACGCTGCAGGGCGAAGCGGGGCACCGGAAGGTCACCCAGTCCCGGCGCGATGGATTCCTCCACCCGCAGGCGCTCGCCGAAGCGCGCCTCGAGGAAGGCCAGGTAGTGGTGGAGATGCGCGATCTCCTGCGCCAGGGGCCAGGTGGGGCCGCCGGCTTCGAGGCCGTCCCGCAGCATCTGGCCGAGGGCGGTGATGAGCCGGTCCGTCCTGGGCAGGTCCTCGTACATCAAGGCACTGAGGGTGTTGAGGGCATTGAAGAGGAAGTGGGGATCGAGCTGGGCGGACAGGGCCTGGAGCCGGGCCTCCCGCAGTTCCGTCTCCAGGCGTGCCGCCGCCAGATCCCTGGCCTGGCGAGCCCGGCGGGCTTCCAGGAGGTGGAAGAGGAGCGCGAGGAGGGCGAAGGTGAGGATGTCCTTGAGGCCCTCCATGGCGATGCGGGGCAAGGTCTCGCCGTAGTGGTACGGGCCCCATCCGGCCACCCGGTAGATCCCGATCCGCAGCCCCCACAGGCCCGCCACATGCAGGCTCCAGAACAGGACGCAGCCCGCTGCATGCACTGCCATGAAGCGGGGCCAGCGCACGCCCCTCCAGGGCGCATGCAGGACCACCGCCTTCACCAGCCACAGCAGCACCCAGACCACGAGGGCGGAGCTGAGTTCCCAGACCAGGGGCCTGGCGAAGGGCGTGGTGTAGCCGGAAGCCCGCAGATCCAGGTGTGTCGTGACGGCCCGCCAGAAGGCGTTGGCCAGGAGCAGGCCCAGGGCGAGCAGGGCCCAGCGCAGCTTCAGCTCGGGCCACCGCCGGGCGGGGGGATCATCGCGATCGGCACTCATTCATGGGACCTCGTGGGTGAGTATGCCTGGGGCTCCGGCCTCCGTGCGCCCGGCGGAAATGGCCGCCGGAGGCCGAGGTCCCATCCCGAGGCAGGGGCGCAGCCACCTCACCCGGGCCACGCCTTCACACAGCGCCCAGGTCATCAGGAAGGAGGCGAGGGTCAGGACGGCGAAGAAGGTCCACGGGGCCAGGTGCAGGCGCAGCATCCACCAGCCCATCACGACAATGACGCTCTGGTGGAGGATGTAGAAGGGATAGGCCAGGGCCTGGGCGTGCTGCAGGCAAGGGGTGCTGCGGGTGACGAGGACCCGGCCGTAGCCCAGCGCCGCACACATCGCGGACCAACTGAAGGCATAGACGGCCAGGTGCTCGAAGGGGAAGGGGAACTCCCCCCTGGGGAGCAGGGCGGCCAGCAGGCCCAGGGCGAGGCCCAGATGCCAGTGGCGCAGCGCCACGAGGCGCTCCCCGAGGCGGGGAAGGCGTGCGATCAGGTGACCCGCCAGGAAGAGGCCGCCATAGAAGACCAGGTTCTTGGGATCGTGCAGCAGGTCATGGGTTTCGGGGTGGTTCCGCAGCAGGAACCGGCCGCCCATGATGGGCAGGGCCAGCCACCAGAGATTGGCGCCACGGGCGAGGAAGGCTTCGAGGCCCGCGAGGAGGCGCGATCCGAAACGGGTCCTGGACCCGCCGAAGAGCGGCAGCGCGGCCAGGGAAAACGCGAAGAGGTAGGCCACGAACCAGAGGTGGTGCCAGCTGAGGCTGCCCTTGGGATAGGGCACGACCTGGAGCACCGATGGCCAGAAGGCCGCGAATCCGCCCGTGAAGGTGCCCGTCCAGACCCGCTCCACCCAGATCTGGGGCGGCACGATGACGAGCATGCCGAAGACCAGCGGCAGGAGGAGCCGTTTCACGCGGTCCCAGGCGAAGGCCCCGACGCTGCGCCGACGGAGCGCGAAGGCCGTGGCCATCCCGGCGATGAGCATGAGCAGCGGCATGCGGACCAGGTGCAGGACCTCCATGGGCGGGTTGAGGGCCGGCAGCAGCTGGGGGGCCTTCACATGCCAGGGGTCATCCACATTGAACATGCGGGCCGAGTGGTAGAGGTGCAGCAGCAGGATGCAGCCGACCCGCAGGGCATCCAGGTCCGGGCGCCGGGTGGGGGTGTCTGACATGGGGCCTCCAGTGCGATGAGCCGGGGAAGACACGGGCGTGAAGACACACCGTAGCTTCCCGGGATCCCGTCCAGGGGATGTCCTGGCCTGAGCCGGACTGGAGGCGGCCTGAAGCGGATCGGGGGGCCGCTATTTCCGGATCATCAGGAAGTCCGTCGGGGGCAGGGATCGCATGGGGATCCGGTCCGAAAAGAGGAAGGCCTGTCCCGGCGTCTCCCCGGGCTGGGATCTCAAGGCACCCAGGCGGCGCTTCTGGGGCTCCGTCATCGACCGGCGGAGGGCGGCGAAGGTCGTGGCGTAGCGCCAGGCCAGCTCCCCGTCCAGCTGGCCGTAGCGCCGGCCCAGGGCCAGCACCGCGGCCTCGTCCGGGCCCGTGGCCTCCAGGGCGCGTCGCAGCTGGCGGGAGATCGCGCGGCGCACCTCCACGATGGCGGCCAGGGCCGGCCGCTGGGCCTCCAGAAGCGCGTCCATGAGGGCGCGCTGGGACGGATCCAGGGCTTCCAGGAATGCCTCCCCCGCATCGCCGGTGAGGGCCGTGGAGATGTCGTAGTCCCGCTTGCCCATGGCGGGCAGGGGGATGATGCTCCGTTCACAGGGTGGCTTGGCAGGGGATCGGTGCTGGGATAGCATTCGTTGATTCGGAGAATCCCGAAATGACGAATGCCGCTATCTCACCCCTCGTGGATCTCATGAAGACCCTGGCCCACCCCATGCGGCTGCGCATCCTGGCGCTGCTGCGGGAGGGGGAGATGTGCGTCTGCCAGGTGGTGGAGATCCTGGGGGTCGCCACCTCCACGGTCTCCGAGCACCTCACGGAACTGCGGAAGGCGGGGCTGCTGGCCGAGCGCAAGGAGGGACGCTGGGTCTACTACGGTCTCTCGCCCCGGCCGGAGCTGGAGGGTCTGCTCCAGGCGCTGTGGCCCCACGTGGATGCGGTCGGGCAGGTCGAGGAGGATCGGGCGGCGGCCCGGGTCATCCGGGGGATTCCCGTGGAAGTGACGTGCTCCCGGTCCCGGCCCTGCGGTCCGCGCGTCGGAAAGGAGGCGTCCCATGGCCGGTGAGCAGACCCCGGAAAAGGGCTCCGGCATGTGCTGCGGGGCAAACGCCCCCGCCGGGCCGGGTTTCTTCCGCAAGGGCGGCTGGCTCCTGGTGGCGCTGCCGGCCTGGGTGGCGGCCTACCTGTCGGCCCACCCGCTCTCCGAATGGATCGCGTTCCGCCTGCTGCGCCTCGTGCCCAAGTCCCATCTGGGCGAGGCCGTGGCGTTCTTCTTCTATGACGTGCCGAAGGTCCTGCTGCTGCTGACGCTGATCGTCTTCGTGGTGACCTTCCTGCAGACCTTCGTGAGCCCCACGAGGGTCCGGAACACCCTCTCCCGGCACCGGGAAGGCATCGGCAACGGACTGGCTGCGCTGCTGGGCATCGTGACGCCTTTCTGCTCCTGTTCCGCGGTGCCGCTCTTCATCGGCTTCCTGCGCGCAGGCGTGCCCCTGGGCGTGACCTTCAGCTTCCTGGTCTCCGCCCCCATGGTGAACGAGGTGGCCCTGGGCATGCTCTTCGCCATGTTCGGATGGAAGGTCGCCCTGCTGTATGCGCTCACCGGCGTCGCCATCGCCTTCGTCTCGGGCTTCGTCCTGGGGCGGATGAGGATGGAAGGGCATCTGGAGGGCTGGGTGCAGGACGCCCTGAAGGCCCCCGCGCTGGGGGACATGGAGGAGGAGCACCCCTCCCCGGCCGAGCGCATCACGGCCTCCGTGCAGGGCGTGAAGGACATCGTCGGCAAGGTCTGGCCCTACCTCCTGGCGGGCATCGGGGTGGGCGCCCTGATCCATGGCTACGTGCCCCAGGCGCTCCTGGCCGGGCTGCTGGGCAAGCAGGCCTGGTACAGCGTGCCCCTCGCGGTGCTGATCGGCGTTCCCCTCTATGCCAACGCGGCGGGCGTCGTGCCCGTCGTGGAAGTGCTGCTGGGCAAGGGGGCGGCCCTCGGTTCCACCCTGGCTTTCATGATGGCCGTCATCGGCCTGTCCCTGCCCGAAGTCGTCATCCTCCGCCGGGTGCTGCGTCCCAGGCTCATCGCCGCCTTCGTCGGTGTGGTGGCCCTCGGCATCCTTCTCGTCGGCTACCTCTTCAACGCCCTTCTTTAAGGAGTTCCCATGCTCATCGAAGTGTTCGGCCCCGGCTGCGCCAAGTGCGAGACGCTCCTCAAACATGCCAAGCACGCCGCGGAACAGAGCGGCCGGATCGTGGAGGTCGTGAAGGTCTCCGACTACGCCGCCATGGCCCAGCGCGGCATCCTGAGCACCCCCGCCCTGGCCATCGACGGCGTCGTGAAGAGCCAGGGCAAGGTGCTGGCCTCCAGCGACATCCTCGACCTGATCCAGAAGTAGGGGAGGGCGGGCCATGCGAGCACTGGGCGCGCTTTTCCTCTTTGCCACGACCCTTCTCCCGGCCCAGGTGCCGGCTCTGGACCCTGCCGGCCTCGCGCAGATCCTGAAGTCCGGCAAGTGGACGGTCATCGAATTCGGAGGCCCGACCTGCGTGCCCTGCAGGAAGATGCAGCCCCTCCTGGCGGAGCTTCAGCAGCACTTCGGGGACCGGGCCCAGTTCCGGAACTTCTACGTCACCCAGTACGCGAAGGACGCGAAGCCCTTCAAGGTGATGGCCATGCCGACGCAGGTGGTCTTCGATCCCGCCGGCAAGGAAGTGGCCCGCCACATCGGGCTGTGGGAGAAGGCGGATTTCCTGGCGGCCCTGGCCAAGGCGGGCCTGAAATGACCGAGTGGCTCGCGCGCTGGGCGGAGATGCTGGCCCAGGCCCCGCCCGCCAAGCAGCTCGGCATCGTGCTGCTGGGCGGCCTGATGACGTCGGCCAACCCCTGTGTCCTGGTGGCCGCGCCGCTTGTCGTGGGCTTCGCCGGGGGCACCCGGGATGGGCGCCATCATCCGATGCTGCTTTCCGGGGTGTTCGTGCTGGGCCTGGCCATGGCCTTCACCGTGCTGGGACTCGTCGCCGCCCTGACCGGCTCGCTGCTGGGGGACATCGGCTGGGGCTGGAAGGCGGCCCTGGGAGTGATCCTGCTGGCGGTGGGTCTGCAACTGCTGGGGCTTTTCAACCTGCCGACTCCCTCCCACGGCTTCCTGGCCCGGTTCCAGGGCGCAGGGCTCCTCGGCGCCTTCGTCATGGGGGCCCTGACCGGAACGCTCTCCGCCCCTTGCGCCACGCCCGCCCTGGCGGCGGTGCTCACCCTGGTCGCCCTCCAGAAGAAGGTGCTCTGGGGAGGCCTGCTGCTGTTCGTCTATGCCCTCGGGCATGTGGCCCTGCTCTTCCTCGCCGGAGCCTCGTCGGGGTGGGCCAGCACCTACGCCCAGAGCCGTTTCGCGAAAGTGATGGGCCAGTGGATGCCCCGCGCCATGGGGGCACTGCTGATGGGCTGTGCCGCCTGGGTGCTCTGGCTGGCGTGGCAGGCGCGAGCCTCGAGCGCCCTTGTTCTTCCTCCTGCGGGGTGACCATGACCGGATCGAAACGCCTCTCCTTCCTGGACCGCTACCTCACGCTGTGGATCTTCCTGGCCATGGGCTTCGGCGTGCTGCTGGGCTATGCGGTCCCAGGGTTCAACAAGGCCGTGAATGCCTGGAACGCGGGCGCCACCAGCGTGCCCCTGGCGGTGGGCCTGATCCTGATGATGTATCCGCCGCTGGCGAAGGTGAAATACGAGGAGCTTCACCTCGTGCTCCAGAACCGGAAGGTCCTGGCGCTGTCCCTGCTCCAGAACTGGGTCATCGGACCCCTGCTCATGTTCGGTCTGGCGGTCCTCTTCCTGCGGGATCGCCCCGAATACATGCTGGGGCTCATCCTGATCGGCCTCGCCCGCTGCATCGCCATGGTCATCGTCTGGAACGATCTGGCCAAGGGGGATACGGAATACTGCGCGGGCCTGGTGGCCTTCAACAGCCTGTTCCAGGTGCTCTTCTTCAGCGTGTATGCCTGGTTCTTCGTCACCGTGCTGCCCGCCAAGCTGGGCCTGCAAGGGGCCGTGGTCCACATCACCATCGGCCAGATCGCCAGGAGCGTCTTCATCTACCTCGGCATCCCCTTCCTGGCGGGTTTCCTGACCCGGTTCACGCTGGGCAAGGCGAAGGGCCTGGATTGGTACCACCGGGTCTTCGTTCCGAAGATCAGCCCGATCACCCTGATTGCCCTGCTGTTCACCATCGTCGTGATGTTCAGCCTGAAGGGCGAAGCCATCGTGAAGCTGCCCTTCGACGTGATCCGCATCGCCATTCCGCTGCTGATCTACTTCGTCGTGATGTTCCTCGTGAGCTTCGCGCTGTCCAGGAAGGCCGGGGCCCGCTATGCCGAGAGCGCAACCCTCAGCTTCACCGCCGCCAGCAACAACTTCGAGCTGGCCATCGCCGTGGCCGCGGCCACTTTCGGCATCGCCCATGGCGCGGCCTTTGCAGCCGTCATCGGTCCCCTGGTGGAGGTGCCTGCCCTCATCGGCCTGGTGAGTGTGGCGCTCTGGCTGAAGCGGCGCTGGTACCCCGAGGAATCGGAAACAGTTGAAAAAGCCGGTTGTTGCAAGGAGTCCCGATGAACCCTGTCCGCATGCTTTTCCTGTGCGTGGCCAACAGCGCCCGTTCCCAGATGGGAGAAGGGCTGGCCCGCCAGATGTTCCCGGCCTTCCCGATCCAGAGCGCCGGGAGCCGACCCAGCCGGGTGAATCCGTATGCCATCGAGGCCCTTGCGGAAGTGGGCATCGACGCCACCCGGCACCACTCCAAGAACGTCCAGGACATCGACCCGGCGGGGGTGGACCTGGTCATCACCCTCTGCGCCGAGGAAGTCTGCCCGCACTTCCTGGGCCAGGCGGAGCGGCTCCACTGGCCGATTCCCGATCCCGCCAGCGACGATCCCAGCCTGACCCCCGAGGAGATGCGGGCCCGCTTCCGGGCGGGTCGGGATGAGATCCGCAACCGGCTCGAGGCCCTGGGCCGCGAGCGGGGCTGGCTGTGACC
>Ga0114982_1001430_pt1 | contig 11547 bp, 9 predicted proteins | sample Shrwel_input2_FT_FD_87183 | JGI IMG/M metagenome (GOLD analysis project Ga0114982, IMG submission 87183) | Subsurface microbial communities from deep shales in Ohio, USA - Utica-3 well 1 S input2 FT | ecosystem: Environmental > Aquatic > Deep subsurface > Shale gas/oil reservoir > Produced... | reverse complement strand
GTTGGAATTATTGGAAAAAGCCGATCAGTCGTTATTAAAAGCTAAAGTAAAAGGGAAGAATATAGTTGAGACTTGATTCGCTCAATTATTGAATTATTATAAAATTTTATATTTAAAGCATTATGATCTGATGGACATATTAGAGAAAGAAAAAAGATTAAAAGAGCGACTAGAACATAATATTAGAAATGAGGAGATCGGGACAGCGATTGCGATTACTGGCTCTTGGGGTGTTGGTAAGACTTTCTTTTGGAAAAGATGTATAGATGGATATAATTTTAAAAAGAAGTACGTCTATGTCTCATTATTTGGTCTTGAGTCGCTGAGTGATTTAAAAACGCATATTTATAGCAATATTGAGAATAACCATTCAGCTTTAGAGATTCCTCGATGGATTCGGGGGTTACCATCGATTTTAAAAGATACCAGAGTTTCACAATTTGGATTAAACGCTTCTACTAAAATTTTTGATAGCCTTATGTTTAATCAGGTCAAAGATGCCATCATCTGCTTTGATGACTTCGAGCGTATGTCTAATAAATTAGATATAAAAGACGTTATGGGCTTAGCAAATTATTTAAAATTAGAAAAAAATTGTCAGATCATTTTGATTTTAGATGAAGATAAAGCAGAAGGTGACAATAAGCAGAAGTATGCGGATTATAAAGAGAAGTTAGTTGATGAAACGATAATTATTAATTCTGTTGCGCCTTTGATAAGGGAAAACACTAAAGACATTGATGGTCAACTTGTTAATTTGATGATTGATTTTGCTGATAAGTTAGATATACATAATTTTCGATTTTTTCAAAAGGTGCTTAAGCTATATCAGCAATTTAGAAAAGAACTACCAGAAGAAGTCGCTGATTCAACAAAAGAAATTATCTTGATAAGAATTCTTCAGGGTTACTTAATACAAGATTTCAGACAGTTAGACTATGGATGGGAGGATTGCCAATATTTTACAGAGCAGAAAAGAGAGAATTGGTCAGATAGGAAAAAGCAAACTTATGAAAGTTTACAAAAGGTATCCTATTTATTTGCTCAAGATGATTTATGGTTTTTAGAGTTCAAGAAATGGTTTGAGCAATGCGATAGGGTTGATTTTTATGAGTTAAATAAATTAGCTAACTCAACGCTAATATCTGAAAAAAATAATAAATCTAAAAATTATTTGTATAATTTAATGGATAAGTGGCGAAATTTAGAAGTGAATGAATCTTACTGTGATCAGATTTTCAGCTTATCAAAGGCAGTTGTAGGCGTAGAAACTTTAGAGAATTTATACTTTTATAGTGATTTGCTGAAAAAGTTTGGCAGAGATGATTTATCACGAGAGTTGAATCAAAGCGTTATAGAAAATTTAAAGCACTGTTTAAATCAAGATGCTGTGGGAACGATTAATCTAGCCTTCGATTCTGGATGCAATAGGAAAAACTTGTTTCATCGATATCTTAAATATTGGCAATATCACAACCATGATCTAATTTTACCTAGTTTATTTAATGTTATGAGCAATTATTTGCTAAGTAAAAGTTGGAATGATAGAGATGAAGTGATTCTAAAAAATGCAACTAAAAATGACTGGGAGGATTTAATATGGAACAAAATTCCTAATGATCCTAGATTTACTCAAATTCATAAAATGTCATTAATAAATAAGATATTTGGACAGCACATAGATGTTAGCCTAACTCCTCAAATTAAAAGCATGATTTTTGAGCTTTTAGAAGAGAAAGCATTAGACGGTGATATTTACCTTAGAAAAAATACTGAATTTCTAATAGCGATACTCAAGGAAAACTAATGGGCTCTTTCGAGCCCATTGAAATCACTTCAACATCGGTTTTAAGAACTTACCTGTATGTGAAATCTCAACTTCAGCCACTTGCTCAGGCGTCCCTTCGGCAATGATCATACCACCACCAGAACCACCTTCAGGACCGAGATCAATCACCCAATCTGCAGTTTTAATCACATCCAAATTATGCTCAATCACCACAATGGTATTACCCTTATTGCGTAGCTCATACAAAATGTCGAGTAACTTGGCAATATCATGGAAATGTAGACCTGTTGTCGGCTCATCCAAGATATATAAGGTTTTACCTGTATCACGTTTTGCTAACTCACGAGCTAATTTAACCCGTTGCGCTTCACCACCTGAAAGCGTGGTTGCAGCTTGACCTAGGCGAATATAACCCAGACCCACTTGCATTAAAGTATCTAAACGACGATGAATCACAGGAATGGCACTAAAGAACTCAGCTGCATCTTCAACGGTCATTTCTAATACATCTGAAATGTTCTTACCTTTATAACCCACTTCTAAAGTCTCACGGTTATAACGCTTGCCATGACAAGCATCACAAGGCACATACATATCAGGTAAGAAGTGCATCGCGACTTTAATCATGCCGTCGCCTTCACAGGCTTCACAACGACCGCCTTTCACGTTAAACGAGAAACGACCTGCGCTATAACCACGCGCTTTGGCTTCAGGTGTTTGCGCAAATAACTCACGAATCGGCGTAAATAAACCCGTATAAGTGGCAGGATTCGAGCGCGGAGTACGACCAATTGGACTTTGGTCAATATCAACCACTTTATCGAGATGCTGTAAGCCATCAATCGAATCAAACTTTTCTGCGGTCAGCGTTGTTGCACCATTGAGTTGAGTGGCAGCTAATGGTAATAAAGTACGATTAATTAAGGTTGATTTTCCTGAACCTGAAACGCCCGTCACACAGGTCATAATGCCGAGCGGAATGGTGAGATCGACATTCTGTAGATTATGACCACTTGCACCAGAGAGTTTGATGAATTCATCTGGGCGTGGCGATTGGGTACGTTGCGCAGGTATCGCAATTTTTAGGCTGCCTGAAAGATATTGACCTGTAAGAGAGTCTTTATTGCTCGCAATCTCCTCATAGCTACCTTCACCGATAACGACACCGCCATGAATCCCTGCGCCAGGTCCGATATCAATAATATGATCCGCAGCACGAATCGCATCTTCATCATGCTCAACCACAAGTACGGTATTACCCAAATCGCGTAAGCGAATCAATGTTTGTAATAAGCGATCATTATCACGTTGATGCAAACCAATCGAGGGCTCATCTAAAACATACATCACGCCCATCAAACCTGCACCAATTTGCGAAGCGAGACGAATACGCTGGGCTTCACCGCCTGACAAGGTTTCAGCCGAACGAGCGAGACTGAGATAATTTAAACCGACACTGACAAGGAAGTGTAAACGCTCGCGAATCTCTTTAAAGATTTTATCGGCGATTTCACCTTTAGCACCTTCAAGATTGAGGTCTTGATAATAGTTTTCAGCATCACCAATCGACATCTTGGTGATTTGTGCAATGGTCTTATCTTTGACCCGAACATGACGTGAGATTTCATTAAGACGTGAACCATCACAAGCATCACATGCCGCATTTGATAAATACTGCGCGAGATCATCGCGTACATAATTTGATTCTGTTTCACGGTAACGACGTTCTAAGTGTGGTAATACACCTTCGAAGGCTTGTACGCGACTGTGTTTGCGACCACGTTCATCAATATAACTGAGATCGATTTTCTCTTTGCCTGTACCTTGTAAGAATTTCTTTTGTGTCTCTTTATCCAATTCATTCCAAGGGATATCCAATGAAATCTCAAAATGATCGGCGACTTTTTGCAACATCGTATAGTAATAAGGACGTTGTCTGTCCCAACCACGAATCGCACCTTGACTAATGGATACTTCAGGATTAGGAATGAGTTTTTCCGCACTGAAATGACTACGTGTTCCTAAACCGTCACAAACAGGGCAGGCACCGAATGGATTGTTGAATGAAAACAAACGTGGCTCAAGTTCCGCTACAGCACGATCACATTCAGGGCATGAGTGTTTGGCTGAAAAGACACGCTCAGGGTGTTCACCATTCATCCACGATAAAATTGCAATATCACCGCCTAAGCGTAATGCTGTTTCAAACGATTCAGCGATACGATTACCGAGATCATCACGTACTTTAAAGCGATCGATTACGACTTCAATGGTATGTTTTTTCTTTTTGTCTAATTCAGGTGGCGTATCGATATCAATGATTTCACCATCGACACGCGCACGTACGAAACCTTGACCTTGTAATTGTTCAAATAAATTGCTGTATTCGCCTTTGCGTTCACGTACCACAGGAGCAAGTAACATCAGCGCTGTACCTTCATCGAGCGCTTTTACTGCATCAACCATTTCTGAGACTGTTTGCGCGACCATCGGCAAGTCATGTTCAGGGCAATATGGCGTTCCTACACGTGCATACAATAAACGTAAATAGTCATAAATTTCCGTAATTGTGCCGACAGTTGAGCGTGGATTGTGGCTGGTTGATTTCTGTTCAATTGCAATTGCTGGCGATAAACCTTCGATTGAGTCAACTTCAGGTTTTTCCATTTGCGAAAGGAATTGGCGTGCATAAGCGGAAAGTGATTCAACATAACGACGCTGACCTTCAGCATATAAAGTGTCAAATGCGAGTGATGATTTACCTGAACCTGAAAGCCCTGTGATGACCACAAATTTGTCACGTGGAATATCGAGTGACACATTCTTTAAATTATGGGTACGTGCGCCTCGAATACGGATATGACTTTGGCTCATGAAAACATCTCAATAATATGCAAATAGAAGATCAAAACAGGTTGAACATTGATGTCATGCAGCATCGATTATTTAATTTAAATGCGATGAGAAAGGAATCAATACACATAAATTTAAAATAATTTCTGAGTAGCATCATGATGTTTAACAGGTCTTATATGATAGCGCCTTAAAATTGTTCAAGTGGTATAAAAATATTTAAAACGACAAATTGTGACGGTTAGACCACATTTTCAAACATCATCAGTCTTAACTGAGTTGTATTTTTATCATTCATTTTCTCATTATACTACTGTAAAGCTGTTGCTAAATAAAAATACATAATTTTACTAGACGACTGGTCTAATATTAAAATATAGTGTGTCTATGAAACGATCAATGAAAAGTGAAGCGACCCGACAACATATCTTGGATACCAGTTTTGAATTGGTATTGCGTAAAGGTTTTGTGGGGGTTGGCTTACAAGAAATTTTGAAAGCCTGTGACGTGCCAAAAGGTTCGTTCTACCACTATTTTGCGTCTAAAGAGGCGTTTGGTTGTGCTTTATTAGAACAGTACATGGCTGACTATAAAGTACGAGTTGAGCAGCTTTGGCAGCACACTGAACAAAGTGCCTATGCACGTTTGATGGCTTTGTGGCAGGCATGGATTGACGATCCAATTTATGGCAGTTGGGCAGAAAACTGCTTAATTGTAAAACTCGCTGCTGAAGTCTCTGATTTATCAGAAGACATGCGACAGATTTTGAATTTAGGTGTGCATCGACTCACGCAACGCGTAGCGCTGCTATTACAAGAAGGGCAGCAGCAAGGTTCGATTCCAACACATCTAGACCCATTTAAAACAGCTCAAGTGATGTATCAGCTTTGGTTAGGTGCGGCATTGATGACCAAATTGGCACAAGACAAAGCGCCATTGCATCTAGCTTTGGAAACCACGAAACAGCTGTTACAACCGATACAGGAATAAATCATGCAAAGTATTATCCATCATCAATTTGGCGAACCCGTAGATGTTTTAGAAGTGGCGGATATGCCTCAACCAGAGCCTAAAGCAGGTGAAGTCCGTATCAAGACCATTATGTCTCCAATCCATAATCACGATGTGTGGACGGTGCGGGGGAGTTATGGCTATAAACCAACGTTGCCTGCAATTGGCGGGAGTGAAGCGGTAGGTATCGTCGATGCGGTAGGTGAAGGTGTTGATGAAAGTAAATTAGGGCAACGGGTTGCCGTTGCTGGGGTGCATGGCAGTTGGGCAGAATATTTTATTGCGCCTGCGCAAAGCATTATCCCTTTAAATGATGCGATTGATGATGAAACAGCAGCGCAACTGATTGGTATGCCAATTAGTGCTTTGATGTTACTCGACTTTGTGAATGTTCAAACAGGTCAATGGTTGATTCAGAATACAGCGAATGGTGCGGTGGGTAAAACCGTAGCGATGATTGCTCAGGCGCGTGGTTTGCAAGTGATTAATCTTGTGCGTCGTACCGATGCGATTGCTGAAATGCAGGCTTTAGATATTCAACATGTGGTTGCGACTGATCAGGCGGATTGGAAGCAACAAGTGAAAGCCATTCATGCTGATCAGCCATTGATTGCTGGCGTGGATTCAATTGGTGGAGCGGCGAGTGGTGAAATGCTGAATCTACTGAGTGAAAATAGTGTATTAGTTTCATTTGGCAGCATGACGGGCGAAACCATGCAGATTTCATCGGGCGATTTAATTTTCAAACAAGCAACGGTGAAAGGTTTTTGGGCAAGTGTGGTTAATAAAGAAATGCCAGCCGAGCGTAAGAAGGCATTATTTATTGAGTTATTAACGCTTGCGACACAAAAGAAACTGATTTTACCTGTAGAAGGTGTTTTTAGTTTTGATGACATTAAAACGGCTGCACTCAAAGCAACTCAAGGTGCGCGTCAGGGCAAAGTGTTGTTAAAGCCTTAATTTGGAAAACAGATGACCAGTCGTGAGGCTGGTCTACTTAAATTGAGTCATAAAATAAAAAGGAAAATGAGATGATTGGACAACTGCTCGTAGGATTAATTGCTGTCTTACATGTTTATATTTTAGTACTGGAAATGTTTTTGTGGGATAAGCCCTATGGTTTAAAAGCTTTTGGTAATAGTTTGGAAAAGGCTCAGCTCACCAAAGTTTTGGCACAGAATCAAGGTCTTTATAATGGTTTTCTTGCAGCAGGCTTATTTTGGGCATTAGTTGCACCTGAAACCTATGCTGTGGCTTTGGCAAATTTCTTTTTAGCTTGTGTGTTGATCGCAGGTATTTATGGTGGTTTGACGGCGAGTAAAAAAATTATTTATATCCAATCTGTACCTGCATTGCTTGCCTTAATTGCAGTCAACTTTTTTTAATCCATAAAGGTATTCACTTGATCTGATTTGTGTTTTAATGCGCACAGTTTGAGATGAGCCTCATACAGTATATCGGACAATACGATATACGACTAAGCCCCCATGAGGGGCTTTTTTATGTCTAAAAGAATGTCATGTTTAATTATTTATGAGATTAAGCGTGATCTAGCCCTAACCATTGGCGTTGCTGATAAGCGCTATCCCAAAACAACCACTCTAGTTTTGCACCCATCGTATATGCTGCGTGCATTTTCGCTAAAGTGTCTTGATCGCAATGCGCTGCTACTTTATCAATCGTTGCAATCACATTGTTTACCGCTGTATTAAATTCTTCACCTGCATAAGTATCAATCCATGCTTGGTATGGATTATTTGCAACAGATTGACTGACAATGTCTTTACCCACTTCTGCATAAATCCAAAAACAAGGCAGTAATGCTGCCAAAATCACAGGGTAGCTTTCTGACCAAGCCGTTGCGCTTAAAAAAGAAGTGTAATGGTGGCAGGCGAGCGTCAAAGGGGTATTTTCAAACTCAGTTTTGCTGATATCAAATTCCTGCATAAAATCGCTATGTAGACTACGTTCTACAATAATGGCAATTTTTGCAGCTTCGGAAAATTGAATCACATCATCTGCTTCATAGGCTTTTGCCGCAGCTACAGCAAGTGCACGACCATAAGCCAGTAAATAGTGCGCATCTTGAATCACATAATGACAAAAGGCTTCACGGTTTAATGTGCCTGCTGCAAGTTCTTGGTTAAACGGTAAAGCTAAGATTTTTTGATATAAATTTTGATTACGTTGCCAAACATCTTGAGAAAATGTCATGAATTGAACCTGTTAGAAACTAATAAATGAAAACTATCAGCAGACTATAGCAGAACTCAGTTTTAATAGAGTTTGATCTCAAAATAACAGCAACAATCTTTTCTATCTTTCATCTAAAACTCGCCTACAATAGACACATTTTTATACCCTAACGATTTCGTAAAAAGGTTGCTCATGAAGCATTTCCGTTTCTCCATATTCTTCACCATAGTGTGTTTAGCACTATCTGCTTATTGGGGCTATTCGCATGGCCCAGAAGCAGGTGTCGCTACAATGCTTAAAGCATTAACCATTACTGCAATTTTAGCTGTGATGGAGGTTTCCCTTTCTTTTGATAACGCTGTCGTAAACGCTTCAGTACTACGCAATTGGGATCATTTTTGGAAAATGATCTTTTTAACGGTGGGTATTTTAATCGCCGTGTTTGGTATGCGTTTGATTTTCCCAGTCGTGATTGTCGCTGTGACTGCCGATATGGGGATGATGGAAGTGGTGAAACTAGCGCTCAATGATCCAAAATCCTATTCAGAACGTTTGATGGAACATCATGCTGAAATTGCAGCCTTCGGTGGTACATTCTTACTTATGGTGTTTTTAAACTTCTTCTTTGATGATGGTAAAGAAACACATTGGTTCCGTTGGCTTGAATCTAAACTTGCAAATTTAGCTAGTGTACCTGCAATGTCAGTATTTATTGCTTTGGTCGCAATGATCATCATGGCATCGAATGTAGATGAAAGTAAGCGTCTTGTTGTCACGATGGCTGGTATTTGGGGCATTGTGGTGTATATCGGTGTGCAAGTGCTGAGTCATATGCTTGGCGGTGAACCTGAAATTGATGAACAAGGTAATGCGGTGACTCATGATGCAAACGGTGCAGCATCAGGTGTTGTGAAAGCTGGTTTCGGTGGTTTCTTGTATCTTGAAGTTCTTGATGCATCATTTAGCTTTGATGGTGTGATTGGCGCATTTGCAATTACCAGTGATGTCGTCATCATCATGTTAGGTCTGGCTATTGGTGCGATCTTCGTCCGTTCAATGACAATTTATTTGGTAGAGAAAGGCACTTTGGATGCATACATCTTCCTTGAGCATGGCGCGCACTATGCAATTGGTGCTTTGGCATTCATTATGATTGCAAGTGGTACAGGCTTACATGTACCTGAAGTGGTTACAGGTCTTATTGGTGTTGCCTTTATTGTTTGGGCAGTGATTGCCTCGATTCAATACAGTAAAAGACAGCAACACGTATCTTAAGCTTATTTTCAGCTTAATCAGCTATGTTAAATAAAGGAGCGGAATCGCTCCTTTATTTTTTCTTGCAAATATCTTAAGTTTTTATCATCTACTTACAACCTTTATGAGTGAATGACTTATAATCCGTTGAGTCAGTTATAGTGTCTTATCAATAATGAATGCTTTAGAACGTCGTTCAACTTTTGCCTTAAGTAGCATTTTTGCCTTACGCATGTTGGGCTTGTTCATGATTATTCCTGTTTTTTCTGTAGCAGGACAATCCTATGCGTATGCAACACCTGCGTTGATTGGTTTGGCTGTCGGGGTGTATGGTCTGACTCAGGCAATATTACAAATTCCGTTTAGTCTCTTAGCTGATCGCTTTAGCCGAAAACCACTGATCATATTGGGTTTAATTCTGTTCGCTGTTGGTGGGGCAATTGCTGGATTTGCCGATACCATTTATGGCGTCATCATAGGTCGTGCAATTGCAGGAGCAGGGGCAGTTTCAGCCGTAGTGATGGCGTTACTTGCTGATGTCACTCGAGAAGAGCAGCGAACCAAAGCCATGGCTGCCATGGGTATGAGTATTGGTTTATCCTTCGTCGTGGCATTTAGTTTAGGTCCGTGGCTCACCAGTCTAGTCGGTATTTCAGGTTTATTCTTTGTCACGACCATTATGGGGTTAGCTGCAATTTCAATGTTGCTCTTGGTCCCTAAAGTCACCCGACATCATCGTAATTTTCAACAGGGTTATTTGAATCAACTGAAACAAGTGATTCAAATGGGCGATTTAAACCGATTGCATATTTCTGTTTTTTCATTGCATTTATTACTGACCGCAATGTTTATCTATATTCCTTCACAACTGATTGAATATGCACAGATCCCATTGGCTAAGCATGGTTTAATTTATTTACCTTTATTGGTGCTCAGTCTCTTTTTTGCATTTCCAAGTATTATCATTGCTGAAAAATACCGCAAGATGCGTGGCATTTTTCTTTCAGCAATTGCCGGCATTATTGGCGGTTTACTGATCCTGATTTTTGGCTATGAATCTAAATATGTGTTGCTGACAGGTTTAGGTATTTTCTTTATTGCGTTTAACGTGATGGAAGCATTATTGCCTTCTTGGTTATCAAAAGTTGCACCGATTCAATCGAAAGCGACAGCGATGGGTGTGAATGCGAGTAGTCAATTTTTAGGCGCATTTTTTGGTGGAACATTAGGCGGTCAGCTTTTGATGTTACAGAATACTGCGCTTGGCTGGAGTGTATTATCTGGGATTGCTATACTGTGGTTGCTGGTTAGTTTTGGCTTGGCTCAGCCAAGATATTTGTCTTCAATTGTGTTGCCTTTACCTCATATGACACAAACAGATGAATGGACTTCAAAATTACTGGCAATTCGTGGTATTGAAGAAGTCGTGGTGATGCCCGAACAACAAGTTGCTTATATTAAAGTCGATAAACAGCGGATTGATGATGCTGGGCGACAAGATTTAACGCACTTGATTGGCAAAGAGGTAGCCATTTAAGCATAACTCTTATAAAGTAAAACATAGAAATAGATAGGATGATGACAGCTAATGCGTGGTGTGAATAAAGTTATTTTAGTCGGTACTTTGGGTAAAGATCCAGAAACAAAAACCTTTCCGAATGGTGGATCTCTGACTCAGTTTTCGATTGCAACAAGTGAATCGTGGACAGATAAAAATACTGGTGAGCGAAAAGAACAAACAGAATGGCATCGTATTGTATTGCACAATCGCTTAGGGGAAATTGCTCAGCAATATTTACGTAAAGGCTCAAAAGTTTATATTGAAGGTTCATTGCGTACACGTCAGTGGACAGACCAAAATGGTCAAGAGCGTTACAGTACTGAAATTCGTGGCGATCAAATGCAAATGCTTGACTCACGTCAGCAAGGTGAACAACAAGGTGGTGGTGACTTTAACCAACCACGTTTTAACAATAATAACCAAGGTGGTGGTTACCAAAATACAGGTTATAACAATAACCAAAATGGTTATGGTCAAGGTGGCAATCAAGGCAATTATGCTGGCAATCCACAAGCGGGTAATGGTTTTAATACACCAAAAGCTGCACCACAACCTGCTGCTGCGCCTGCTGATTTAGATGATGATTTACCGTTTTAACTGGTTGGTTTAGGTGATAAAAAAGCCCTCTCTTAAAACTAAGATAGGGCTTTTTTTAATGGTTTCTAGAAAAAAATTTGGATCAAAGTCAGCAAGAACATTTCAATGAATGAGTAAAAAATAAATCATAGTTTTATTTAAGTATTTGATTTATATTTAATTAAATAAATAATAAATACAGAATTTTTAAATATGGGCTTTTCTTTTAAAAGTAAAGTTCTCCATTTTTGTGCATAATTTTTTCAATTGGCTCTCTCTTTTATTATAAAAATGGCTCTCGTTTCTT
>Ga0114982_1001429_pt1 | contig 11560 bp, 10 predicted proteins | sample Shrwel_input2_FT_FD_87183 | JGI IMG/M metagenome (GOLD analysis project Ga0114982, IMG submission 87183) | Subsurface microbial communities from deep shales in Ohio, USA - Utica-3 well 1 S input2 FT | ecosystem: Environmental > Aquatic > Deep subsurface > Shale gas/oil reservoir > Produced... | reverse complement strand
GTTTGGATTCATCAGGATGCTTGGTTTAATTTAGCCAATTTTACCAAAGGAAACGGTAAAAATTATATGATAAACAAAACAGGAAACGGAGTTTATGCTTTTGTTTTAAAAGGTAGTGCAAAAATTGGTGACAGAGTTTTAAATGAAAAAGATGGTTTAGGAATCTGGGACACTCAAAGTTTCAACATCGAAGCTGTAGAAGATACCGAAATTCTTTTAATGGAAGTTCCGATGGATTTACCGGCATATTTAAAATAAATAACAGTAATTTCGCACCTCAAAAATTCCCTTCCTTTGGAGGGGTGGCGAAAATTCAAAGAATTTTTGACGGGGTGGTTTAAAATGCTCAGTACAACTAAAAATTAAAATTATATCAATGAAAATTCTAGCAATAGCAGGAAGCAATTCCGATACATCAATCAACAGACAGTTAGTAACTTATGCAACAACACTATTCGAAAACGCAGAAGTGGAAATCGTTGATATGAACGATTTTGAAATGCCGATTTACAAACATCAGAGAGAAGTTGAAAACGGAGTTCCACAGCAGGCAAATGATTTTGCAGCAAAAATTGACAATGCAGACATACTTTTAGTTTCGCTTTCAGAACATAACGGAACGTATTCTACAGCATTTAAAAATGTTTTAGACTGGACTTCAAGAATCAAGCAGAGAGCAGTATGGAACGAAAAACCGATGTTATTAATGGCTACAGCTCCTGGTGGAAGAGGTGGTTTAGGTGTTTTGGAAGCAGCCGAAAAACGCTTTCCTTTGCATGGAGGGAATATTGTAGATACTTTCACGCTTCCTTTCTTCAATGATAATTTTGATAAAGAAAATCAGAAAATTTCTAACGAAGAAAAAGACAGCGAGTTAAGAGAAAAAGTAAGCAAGATTTCTACCCTTGAGACAATCTTAGAAAAATAGCATTTGAATATTAACTTAAAATTAATATCTTTGCAAAAAGAAAAAGAGATGAAATTTCAATCCACTTTCAAAGAATGTTTTTCAATTAATGGAAATACTGTGGACTCTGAAATTCTGAGATAAAACAACAGCCGATAATCTAACAAGATTGTCGGCTTTTTTATTTTCTTTAAATGAGCTAAAAGTAAATGTGAAAAGATAAAAGATAACGGTCTGTAATCTGAAATCTTGCATCTAAAATCTAATATAATAATGAGCAACACGTACAAATCTGCAGGAGTAGACAAAGAAGAAGGATACAAAACGGTAGATAAAATCAAAAAAGCGGTAGGCGAAACCCACAATTCAAACGTTTTGAATCATCTGGGAAGTTTCGGTGCTTTCTATGAGATTGGAGGCTACAAAAATCCGGTTTTAGTGTCAGGAACTGATGGTGTAGGAACAAAGCTGAAAGTAGCTTTAGATTCAAAGAGATATGATTCTATTGGAGTAGACTGTTTCGCAATGTGTGCCAATGATATTCTTTGTCATGGTGCAAAACCACTGTTTTTTCTGGATTATCTGGCTTGTGGAAAATTAGATTCAGAGATTGCTGCTGAGATTGTTTTGGGAATGGTAGCTGCATGTAAAGACAATAATTGCGCATTAATTGGTGGAGAGACTGCCGAAATGCCTGGAATGTACAAGCCTGGAGATTATGATGTTGCTGGTTTTTGTGTAGGAATTGTAGAAAAAGACCAGATTATTGATGGGTCAAAAATCAAATCAGGAGATAAAATTATTGCATTGCCAAGTTCTGGTTTTCACTCAAACGGATTTTCTCTGGTAAGAAAAATATTCCCGAATTTTGAAGAAGAGTTTGAAGGAAAACCTTTGTACGAAACACTTTTAGTACCTACGAGATTATATTACAAAGATATTCACAGAGTGATAGAAGAAGTACAGGTTGCAGGTATTGCTCACATTACAGGAGGCGGTTTGTATGAGAATATTCCGAGAATCATCGGTGAAGGATTATGTGCTTCAATAGATGCTTCAAAAATTCAGATTCCTAGTGTAATGCTGGAGTTGGAAAAAAGAGGAAACATCGCTCGTGAAGAAATGTTCGGAACTTTCAACATGGGAGTCGGGATGATTATCGTAGTCGATCCGGAACATTCTGAAAAAGTACTTCATCTTTTAGATGATGCTTACGAAATCGGAGAAATCACAGAAGGAAGCGAGAAAATAGATTTAAAATTTTAGGAGCTTAATCCCGCTTTCCGCTATATCTTTTGTTTCGCTGCGCTGCACAAAAGGATGCCGCTGCAATCGGGGCTAGTTAATAACAGTCAAAGCCTTGTCAAGGTTTTAAACCTTGACAAGGCTCACAAAATAAAAATGAAAAACTTAGTTATACTCGTTTCAGGTTCAGGAACCAATCTTCAGAGAATTATCGATACTGTTGATAACGGAGAAATCCAAAACGCGAAAGTATCTTTAGTGGTTGCCGACAGAGAATGTTACGGTCTTGAAAGAGCAAAAAATCATAACATAGAAGCTGTGTTAATTCCGAGAGGAAAAAATTTCAGCAGTGAGTTGGGTAAAATTATCCCTGAAAACACAGACCTGATTGTTTTGGCAGGATTTTTATCCATTTTAAAACCTGAGTTCTGCGAAAACTGGGAAAATAAGATCATCAATATTCATCCGGCTTTACTACCAAAATACGGCGGAAAAGGAATGTGGGGACATCACGTTCACAACGCAGTAATAGAAGCTAAAGAAAAAGAAAGCGGAGCAACCGTACATTTTGTAACCATAGGAATTGATGAAGGAGAAGCTATTCTTCAAAAATCTTTTGAGGTCACAGAAAATGACACTCCTGAAACATTGGCAGAAAAAGTTCATAAAATTGAATATGAAATTTTCCCAATAGCAATAAACAAAGTATTAGGAAATAATTAGAAAGTTAATTATTAGAAATACAAAAATCCCCCTCCTTTGGAAGGGTGTCAAAAATTTCAAGAATTTTTGACGGGGTGGTTTAAAACATCATCCATAACTGAATAAAACGTTTTGTAAACGAAAAGTATTCAGCAAAAATAAAAACATCCAGTTTGTCATTCCGTAGGAATCTAAGCACAGCAGAGATGCTTTCAGCATGACAAACAGAGTGTAAACAGTTAGTATTAGAGATGTCATGCTGAGCCTGTCGAAGCATTTCAAGATAAAAAAGACACACTTAGATAAAAAAAATAATTTCGAAAGTAAAAAATCTAAGTAAAAGTAAGATCGGAGGTGAAAGAACCGATCAACAGTTTGAAATAACTGTAAAAAGTAAAAATTGAAGTAAAAATGAGTGAAAATCGCAGTCTTTGCGATTTTCGCTTCAAAAAATGAAAAATCTATGAGCAAGAGAGTTTTGATCAGTGTTTCTGACAAAAGCGGATTAACAGAGTTCGCACAGTTTTTAGAATCCCAGAATTATGAATTGATTTCTACAGGAGGGACGTTCAAACATTTGAAAGACGCTGGTTTAAATCCGATTCAGATCGATGAGGTGACAGATTTCCCTGAAATGTTGGATGGAAGAGTGAAAACTTTGCACCCGAAAGTTCACGGCGGTTTATTGGCAGTTCGTTCCAACGAAGAACACATGAATACCGTTCAGGAACACGGAATTGGCTTAATCGATATGGTGATTGTGAATTTGTATCCGTTCTTCGAAAATGTAAATAAAGACATTTCGTTACACGAAAAAGTAGAATTTATCGACATCGGAGGTCCTTCTATGCTTCGTTCAGCTGCTAAAAATTTCGATTCGGTTACTGTAATTACAGATGTGGAAGATTACGTAAAAGTAAAATCTGAAATGCAGCAAAACGGTGATACTCTTCTTGAAACCCGTAAAAAATTGGCAGGAAAAGTATTCAATCTTACTTCAGCTTACGATGCGGCAATCTCAAGAATGCTTTTAGAGGAAGATTATCCAACTTATTTAAGTGCATCTTACAAGAAAGTAGCAGATTTAAGATACGGTGAAAATCCACACCAAACAGCAGCTTATTATGCTTCAACTTTTGAAAACGGAGCGATGAAAGATTTCGAGCAGTTGGGAGGTAAAGAGTTGTCTTTCAATAATCTTCGTGATATGGATCTTTGCTGGAAGGTAGTTACTGAATTTAAAGAAGAAATGGCTTGTTGTGCCGTGAAGCATTCTACACCTTGCGGAGTAGCAATCGGAACTTCGGCTTTAGAAACGTATCAAAAAACTTTTGAGTGCGATCCGATCTCTATTTTTGGTGGAATCGTTGCTGCTAACTTCAAAATTGACGCTGCAACTGCTGAAGAATTAAACAAAACATTCCTTGAAATTGTAATGGCTCCTGATTTTGATGAGGATGCTTTAGAGGTTTTAAGAAAAAAGAAAAATTTAAGAATTATAAAAATTGTTAATCCTGTTTCAGACAAGCAAACTTGGGTAAAAGTAGACGGTGGAATTTTGGTGCAGGATAACGACAGTATTTTCTCAGACGACATTAAAACGGTTACTGAAACTCAACCAACTGAAGAACAGAAAAAAGCATTATTATTCTCTCAGAGAGTGGTAAAATACGTAAAATCAAACGCAATCATTGTTTCAAACGGAATCCAGGCTTTCGGAATTGGCGGCGGACAGGTGAATAGAATCTGGGCAACGCAACAGGCAATTGAAAGAGCGAAAGAGAAATTCACAGGAGATTTGGTTTTAGCTTCGGATGCATTTTTCCCTTTCCGTGATGTGGTAGATTTCTGCGCTCAGGAAGGTATTACGGCAATTATTCAGCCAGGAGGAAGTGTGAAAGATCAGGAAAGTATAGACGCAGCCAACGAACACAAAATCCCAATGATGTTCACGGGTGTAAGACATTTCTTTCATTAAAATTGAATTAAAATAGTAATTTGAGATTGTATTTATAGCATTCAAAATTATATATTTGTAAATTAGACTAGATAATTAAATAAAGTATGAGAATATTAATCATAGGTGAAGGTGGAAGAGAGTCTGCATTGGCAGCAAAACTTCAAAAGGACGTTAGAGTTACTAAAATGTTTTTTGCAAACGGTAACGCATCTACAGATGCAATCGGGCAAAACGTTCACATGTCAGAGATCAAAGAATTAAGAGATTTTGCCATCAAAGAAAAGGTAGATCTTACAATCGTTGGTCCGGAAGCACCTTTGGTAGCTGGTCTTAAGGACGAATTTAAAAAACATGGTCTTAAAGTTTTTGGTCCGAATCAAAAAGTGGCAAGTCTGGAAGGAAGTAAGGCTTTCTCGAAGAAATTTATGCAGACCTATGATATTAAAACGGCAAAGGCTGTAGTATTTGATTCATACAACGAGGCTAAAGAATACGTACAGAAGCATGAATATCCTTTGGTAATTAAAGCAAGCGGTTTAGCAGGCGGAAAAGGAGTGGTAATCTGTGATACAGTGGAAGAAGCTGAAGCTACGATTCATGATTTTATGATCCGTAGAATTTACGGTGATGCGGGAATCCGTTTAGTTATCGAAGAATTTTTACAAGGTTTTGAAGCATCTATCATTGCATTCTCAAACGGTGAAAAACTATTCCCATGTATTCCGGTAAAAGATTATAAAAAAGCTGGCAACGGTGATAAAGGTCCAAATACAGGAGGAATGGGTTCTGTGGCTCCAAGTCCAGAATTTACGGCAGAACATTCGGCAGATTTCGAAAAAAATATTTTAGCTCCTACCATTACAGGTCTTAAAGCGGAAGGTTTCAGTTTCAAGGGAATTATTTTCTTCGGATTAATGGTTACGAAAAACGGAACTTATCTGTTAGAATACAACATGAGATTCGGAGATCCTGAAACTCAGGTATTGATGGCATTGATGGAAAATAATCTTCTGGACGTTATTATGGACTGTATGAACGGAAAAGATATTGAGCTTAAGTTCAAAGACGAAAAAGCAGTTTGTCTGGTAATGTGTTCTGGAGGATATCCGAGAAATATTGAGCTTGGCTTTGAAATCTTGGGAGAAGATAAAGTGAAACACAGCCAATTATTATACGCAGGTGCAATCAAAAAAGGAAATAAAGTAGTTTCTAACGGAGGCAGAGTTCTTAACATTATTGCAACTGGTGCTACGTATGACGAAGCCCGTAAAAAAGTTTATGAAGATGCACTTCCCGTACATTTTGATTACAGTTTCTACAGAGAAGACATCGGTAAATTTTAAATAAAAATCATGAAAAAAGATTTGGAAATTTTCCAAGTCTTTTTTGTAAAGAATTGATCAATAGGATCGGTCTAAAGTCCTATTATAAAAGTGAAATAGAAATTGACTTAAAAAATAAAATTTGAGTGAAATAATGATTTAAAATAAAAACAATTTTGTCATTGACTTCGTCGAATCTGCGATTTCCGTAGGAATCTCTACGATGATGATAAAATTTAGAAAGTTTAGATTCCTACGGAATGACAAACACTCTTAAAAATGTTTTTAATAATCAAAAAAATATCTCATCATTTATAAATAATCATTTATCAATTATAAAAAATGAACAACGGTATTATCATATTAGATTTCGGTTCTCAGTACAATCAACTTATCGGAAGAAGAATCCGTGAGATGGGCGTTTATTCTGAAATCTTACCCTTCAATACACCTTTAGCAACAATTTTAGAAAAACAGCCAAAAGGAATTATCCTTTCTGGAGGACCAAGTTCTGTGAATGCAGAAAATGCTCATTTGGTTGAAAAAGAATTATATGAACAAGGAATTCCCGTGTTGGGAATTTGCTACGGAATGCAGCTTACTGCACATCTTTTAGGCGGAAAAGTACATAAAGGTGTAAAAGGTGAGTACGGAAAAGCGCATGTTGAAATTGTAAAAGAATCTTCTTTATTACAAGGCGTTACCAATAATTCTGTGGTTTGGATGAGCCATTTCGACGAAGTAGGAGAATTGCCTGAAGGTTTTGAATTAAATGCAAAATCAGGCGTAATTGCTTCGATTTCCAATGAAGATAAAAAGATCTATTGTGTACAGTTTCACCCGGAAGTTTCTCATACAGAAGAAGGCGGAAAAATGCTTGAAAACTTTGTTTTCGGAATCTGTAATTCTGAGAAAAACTGGAAATTGACCAATTATATCGATAAAACGGTAGAAGAGATCCGAGAGAAAGTAGGAGATAACAAGGTAATTCTCGGTCTTTCGGGAGGTGTAGATTCTTCTGTTGCTGCGGTATTAATTCATAAAGCAATCGGAGATCAACTTCAATGTATTTTTGTTGATACAGGATTATTGAGAAAGGATGAAGATGTAAAAGTAATGCAGAACTACGGAGAGCATTTCCATATGAACATCAAATTGGTAGATGCTAAAGAAAGATTCTTGTCAAAATTAGCTGGAATTGATGATCCTGAAACTAAAAGAAAAATCATCGGAAACGAATTTATTCACGTTTTCGACGAAGAATCTCATAAAATTGAAGGAGCAAAATTCTTGGCTCAGGGAACAATTTATCCTGATGTTATCGAAAGTCAGTCGGTAAACGGACCTTCTGCGGTGATAAAATCTCACCACAATGTAGGCGGACTTCCGGAAGAAATGGAATTTGAACTGCTTGAACCATTGAGAGAACTCTTTAAAGATGAAGTAAGAAAAGTGGGTGAAGAGTTAGGTATTCCTCATCATTTGGTTCACAGACATCCTTTTCCTGGTCCTGGTTTGGGAATTAGAATTTTAGGAGCTGTAGATGCTGAAAAAGTGAAAATCCTTCAGGAAGCAGATGATATTTTTATCGAAGAATTATACAAAAACGATTTGTATGATAAGGTTTCTCAGGCATTTGTCGTACTTCTTCCTGTAAAATCTGTCGGAGTAATGGGCGATGAAAGAACCTATGAATATACAGCTGTAGTTCGTTCTGCTAACACCATCGACTTTATGACAGCAACCTGGAGCAGACTTCCTTACGAGTTTTTGGATACTGTATCGAGCAGAATCATTAATTGAAGTGAGAGGAATCAACAGAGTAGCGTACGATATTTCAAGCAAACCGCCTGCAACCATTGAGTGGGAGTAATCTTGATTTGAATTTTAAATATAAATCCCGTTTTCTAGCGGGATTTTTTAGTTTTATAAGTTTAAAAATGGTATAATTTTCTAAATTTGCTCAATGAAAATAGCTTATCTCGGTCCACAAGCGAGTTTTACACAATTAGCAGCATCACAGATTTTTCCGGATGAAGAACTTATTCCGCAGTCAAGTATTCTTGATTGTTTTAATGCTGTGAAAAATAATGAAGTAGATAAAGCAGTCGTTCCATTAGAAAATTCTATTGAAGGTACAGTTTCTATGACGCTCGATTATCTTTATGATTTTGATGTTTTTATAGAAACCGAATTGGTAATGCCGATTGCACATCATCTGATGATTCATCCCGAAAATGAAAGTTTTGAGAAAATAATTTCTCATCCGCAGGCTTTAGCGCAGACTTTTCATTTCAGATATGATCATTATAAAGATATTCCGTCGCAAGATTATAATTCTACAGCAGCATCAGCAAAATTGGTTTCTGAAAATCCCACAGAAAAATGGGCTGCAGTTGCCAATCGATATTCTGCAAAATTATATGGCTTAAAAATTATCCACGAAAATATTCAGGATTTTGAAAAGAATCACACCAAGTTTATTGTGATTTCAAAAGAAAAATCGGTTTTGAGACTTCCTTTACCTAAAGCATCTGAAAAAACTTCTTTATTAATTACCCTTCCGGAAGATCATGCAGGAGGTCTTCATCAGGTGCTTTCTGTATTTGCGTGGCGAAAAATGAATCTCTCAAAAATAGAAAGCCGGACTTTGAAAACTGGTTTGGGAAATTATTTTTTCTTCATCAATGTTGCGAGCGAATGGCATCCTACATTATCTCAAAATGCGATTGATGAAATTATTTCTTTGGGATCAAACGTTAAATTTTTAGGACATTATGATGAATATGTTTTCAGTGAATAGATATAATTAAATGAAAGAGAACAGATCAAAGATAGAAGACTTACAATCTGTCATCAATATTCATAAACATATCTTTATTTTTTTAATGAAAATGATTTTTAGATATGAAGCAAAAAAAGAAGGAACTCAAATTGGGTTCCTTCTTTTTTATGAGTAATAAATTGATTATTCTTCCTCTTCTTCGTCGTATTTTGCCAACTCTTCATCACACCATTTGAATGCAGCTTCTACAACTTTTGTAGCTTCATCCGCCATAGTTTCTTCATCGTCGCCTTCTAAGTCATCTAACCATTCAACTTCCTCTTCCTCAACATTCAAGATGAATCTTGGATATTCTGTATGTACTACAAATAAATCTTCAGGAAATTCCGAATTGTCTGCTAATAAAAACTTTGGTAATTTCATTTTTTTAATGTTTAAACTTTCTCAAAGATATATAAAATTATTGATATTTATTCTTGTCGATTTTAATTTTTTGCAAAACTTTATGATAAGTTAACGTCTTTCTTTTTAATGTGTCAGAAGGTTTAAAAGTGACATCAATATTAGAATTTACGGTACTTATGAGCTCTGCAATTTGTATGTTCTCAAGATCTTCTTCGTTCTTTAAATAATATAAAATCGGTGTTTTATCAAGTTTTTCATCTTTCAAGAATTTTGTTATTTCTTTTCGGTTTTCCAGATAATTACCTTTGGAAAGTATGGTGAATAATAATCCTGAACAGAGACTTAATAGTCCTATTACGTAAACTTTAATGCCAAAATTTTCAAACATTTTTTTAAAATATAATAGCCAAATCATGAAAGAAAACGGCGCTAGTAATCTGTAATCTAAAGGCGTAATAGCATAAAAATATTGTATAAAATAAGAACAGATAATTCCAAAAACTCCTACAATGAGGACAAATTTTTCTGTTTCGTTTAATTTTTTGCTTGAAAATAAATAAATCATCAAAATAATATTGATAATTCCAATTCCGTAGATGGCATAATTTATTTTTCCGCCTGATGGATTTGAAATATGAATAAACGGATTAAATGTTGTTGCCAATCCCTGTGCTAATTCTTTTAGAAGTTTTGATGTAGGATAAAGACCTATTTCTAAAAAAGTATTTACATAATTTGAATTAAAGTAGTCAATAAATAAAAATTTGTAACCAACTATAAAACATAATCCAATTAATGCAGAAACAATAAAAATCTTTGAATATTTTTTCTTCCAATATAATAAACCAAAAAATCCGGTTGCTCCGATAAAGAAAAGCGAACTGTATCGTATGTTGTAAAGCGCAATTAAAGAAACTGAAAGATAAAATATTGCTTTAAAACCTGTTAATTTTTTATTTATTATTTGATATGAACAATATGTAAAGAGGAAAACAAAAGGTAAAATTAAAGCTTCACTCATCGTGAACGCAAATATGGAGAGAAAGCTGAATAAAGAACACAGAACAATGGTTTCCTTTAAAAAGAAATTTTTTCTCCATGCAAAATAAATAATAAAAAGAAAAGATAAAAGTCCAACAATTTTACTGCTCCAGAACTCATCTGTACCAAAAAATGTAAAGAATTTTATAAAAAGCGGATATCCAACTGGTGTTGTGGTGTTATCAATTTCCGGAAAAACATGAGCAAATCTCATGTATCGTATAGAATCTGGGTTTGTTCTGCCTTTTTCGTTGAGCAGAAAACGTAAAATGGTCATCACTACAGTAATGATGACCATTGATATTTGGATATATTTTTCTTTAAGCTTTATCAATGTAGCAGTTATTAGGTTTGAATTGATGCCATTCAGCATTCAAATTTATGACTTATAACGCACAACTTAAAAATTATTTTGAAAACATTTTTGCCACTTTTTCGGCTTTTTTACTTTCAGAATAGTCATAAAAACCTTCTCCCGATTTTACACCTAATTTCCCTGCCATTACCATATTCACTAATAATGGATTTGGAGCGTACTTAGGATTCTTGAAACCGTCATACATTACATTTAAGATCGCCAGACAAACATCCAGACCAATGAAATCTGCTAATTGTAATGGTCCCATCGGATGAGCCATTCCCAATTTCATTACCGTATCAATTTCTTCAACTCCGGCAACTCCGTTGTATAGAGTTTCGATAGATTCGTTAATCATCGGCATCAGAATTCTGTTAGCAACAAATCCCGGATAATCATTCACTTCTACGGGAACTTTCCCCAAAGTTTTGCTCATTTCGTATATAGAATCGAAAGTTTCCTTAGATGTAGAGTAGCCTTTGATGATTTCTACCAGTTTCATGATCGGCACAGGATTCATAAAGTGCATCCCGATTACTTTGTCTGCTCTTTTGGTTGCGGCAGCAATTTTAGTAATAGAAATAGATGATGTATTGGTTGATAATATACAGTTTTCCGGTGCAAACTCATCCATCTGTGCAAAGATTTTCAGTTTCAGATCCTGATTTTCTGTAGCAGCTTCTACTACAAGATCGGCATTGGTAACTGCATCTTTCAGCTCAGTAAAAGTTATAATGTTTCCTAAAGTTTCAGATTTTTGTTCTTCGGTAAGGTTTCCCTTTGCAATTATTCTGTCGAGATTGGTAGTGATGGTTTTTATACCTCTGTCTAAAGC
>Ga0114982_1001427_pt1 | contig 11576 bp, 19 predicted proteins | sample Shrwel_input2_FT_FD_87183 | JGI IMG/M metagenome (GOLD analysis project Ga0114982, IMG submission 87183) | Subsurface microbial communities from deep shales in Ohio, USA - Utica-3 well 1 S input2 FT | ecosystem: Environmental > Aquatic > Deep subsurface > Shale gas/oil reservoir > Produced... | reverse complement strand
TGGATGAGTTGCGCATTTGTTGCGCACTTGATTTTTCACTGATATAAATGCTAGAAATAATACAACTTTTAGAGGCGAGACGTCCGCTTCAAATCCGGACGTCTCCTCCATTTTTTCCATACTATCCCTAGCAATTTTAACAAGTAACCAAGTAAGAAACATAAAAAACATTGTTGCGTGAAAGTTGCGCAGTTGTTGCGCTTGAGTTGCGTGAAAGTTGCGCTAGTTGCGCACTAAATTCCAGCAAGCATCTCTCTTCTTATTTCAAGTTTTTTACTACCTTTTAAAACAGCGTAACGCCCGAGAGCAGCTTCAGTTGCGTGATCAGAGAAGATCATTGTTTTCTCTTTCCCATACTTCTCATAAAGCTCAGTTAGTCTCGAGTGTCTCGCACCTTCATATAAATCTATTTTTCTAGTCCCTGTAACTTCTAGTGCCTTTGTCCATGCACGATTTAAAACTCTATCACTAACATAGGAAAGCTTGTCTCCCTTGAAGACAAAATCATCTTTTCTAATTGTTACTGGTAAGTTCCCTAACAACGCTTCAACTCTTTCAGTTAAAGGCAAAATATATAGTCCTTTATTGTGAGCACGAGAGTCTGATTTTCTAAAATCAACGAGCTGGTTTCCACGAGTAAAGTGTCGTGCCAACGTAATTGTCTTATTGAAGAAATCAATATCTCTCCACTGTAGTGCTCTAATCTCGCAAGGTCGCATCGCATAGATGGCCATGATCTCAATCATTGTCTTTGCTTTGATACTATCAATGGCATCAAGAACCTTTTTAAACTCATGCGGTTCAAGAAAATTTTCAGCATCTCTATGGCGTGCACTTTGAATTTTTGGAAAGTCGGGAATTCGGGAGATGTATTCATAAGCATAAGCAAATTTTAAAATTGTCTTTAATTCACTTAAGGCCAACGACTTTGCTCTTTCTCCGCACTCATAAGTTTCGTTAAACAAATTAACATCTGCTCGACCAATATTTCGAATATCCTTCCCTTTGAAAAAATTATTCAAATGTTTGTGAGCTTGTTCTTTATTAGTGTAGCCCGATTGGGTTATAATATTTCTCTCAAGTCTCTTTTTTTGAATTAACATGTAATTCTTAATAAAGACTTCGAAGATAAGAGAATTCTGATCAGATTTTGAAGCATAATTCAATGGTGAGAAGCTATTTGTAATAACTTCTGATTTGATGATATTAAGAAATGTTAAGACCTGTTCAATCTTTTCAAACCTTGATCCGGTCTTATCGCTTCTTAATGTAACCTTTTTCCCATCGACTGATAAAACAATCCTAAATTTTTCAGGATAGGCATTACAGGATTCGCACCTGGGAACTTTTATTCCATTGGTTAATCTTTGAAGTTCATCGTAGTACTCTTTTTTGTACTTGGATGAACCACAGCCGCACTTCGATCGAGACTCTTCATAAATGTAAGCCGACACGTCATACTCCGTTTTTGGCATCAAGTTTTGATGCGTGTTAATAATTTGGAGTATATTATTGTCGGCCAGTCTCATTTTTAAACTTAATAAATCGCTTTTTGCGTTTTTTCTAAGCTTTGCCATGAAGCGCATTGCTTATTTTAGTGATTATTTATTTGTTTTAACTATTTTGCGTTATGTAAAATCTTTAACACTGCGAGCGCAATCGCAGTAGAATAGAAACATTAATTGTTACTCAGTTGCGCCTGAGGTTTATTATTTTCTTTTAAAAACACTCCATCTAACCCAGATAAAATAACTCTTTTCTTAGCTTCACTTCCAGCAAGTAATAAGCATGAGTCAGTTCCAGCATTGGTAGACTTGCTTCCGTGACGATCAATAAAGCGCACTCTTTTTCTTAAAAAGAAAATATCTCCACCTCTATTAATCCAATCTTGCATCCAGTGAGTTCCCATCCTTGCAAATACTAATGCAATCCCATTGTTATGTTCTTTAAATTTCTCAATAAAAGGTTCTATCTCTTTTCCGCATGGTGGATTCATCCAGACAAAACCTTCCCATTTTTGCTTTAAACTATCTTGAAATTTGTCATGTTCAATGTGCTTCTTGCCTATATTGAAAGGGCGATAACTCACAGTGCATACGTCCATATCAAATTCACCTAAGTTTTTTATTATCTCAGCAGGAGTGAACCAAATATTTTCTGATTGATGAGTATTTGGGTCTGTTGCTGTAAATCTACTCACTCTCTAATTCCTTGCGCATAAGTATGTAGCCAGTAAAATATTTAAAATCATCAATACAACAATGATTGAAAAAATAAACATAAGAATACTGGAGGCGTTATCATTTATTTTTGGGATCTTTTTATATTGTTTGATAATTTCATTAGTTTTATTGTTCATTCTCTAATTCCTCGACTTCTTTTTTGATTTTGCGAGCAAGCTTTCCATTTTTAGAAGAAATACTTTTGCTTATAATTGTTTGAGAGTTTTTCCTATTGATCGCTGAAAGATGAACGACAGTTTCAACTTCAAAATCTTCTAGGTCGTCCTTTTCATTGATACTCTCGTAAGCATAAAGCTCTTTCAACTTCTCAATGATCTTGTCTTTTTGGGCGAGTTGGTTTTCAAGTTCCATTTCTCTTTCATTTGCATACACTTTAGGGTTACTTATTTTTGAGTTTCCATCTAAAATCATTGTTAATTCCTTTGTTTTTGAAACTCCATAGCTAATAAATGCCACTCTTTCGCTGTTGGATAGCCTTTGCTTATTTGAAGCTCAACTTTTGAAAGAAATACTTTCTTCTTCTCTAGTTCTTCTTTGAGTTCGCTAATGTATCCCAAAGCTGTCGGGTATCTTTTTATTTCTTTCAGAATTCCAAAAGTGTTTTTCAACTTACACGCTTCATTTACCCAAAACATGCGATTAGTTTCGATGTTTTTAGTTTTATTATTTAATTTATCGATTTCTTCTTTGAGCTGCTCAACGTAAGACTTAAGCCCTTTAAAATGATCTGCGTTTTCAGTATCTTGATATGACCATTTTGGACTTCCACCACGAGACTTGGCATAACTGTAAGCACCTTTTCTTAATTGATGAAAAGACTGCATAACATTTGCAGAGTGTAGAATGTCTATGATGTACATTTGATAATCTAAGCAAAAAGAAACTATTTCTTCTTTTTCTTTATTTATGCTTTCAATCTCTTCTTGTGCTTTTTTGCGAGCTTCCAAATACCACTCCCACGCAAGTGAAGTATCAAATGAATCATACTCGTCAATAAACTCATCACATCTTTCAAGACTTAAAAAATCAACCGAATTGGCTTCTTTGTTTGCAATTCTTACTTTGCTTTCAAACTCTTCACGCCATTGGGATTCTTGTTCAGGTATCATAAGTTTTTAAACTCCCTTTGAAGTCTGTAAAGCTCGCTATTAAGATGAGCTAGGGCAATATTCTTTAGGATTTCTCCTAGTTCTTCATTCGGCTGAAAGTGGTAATGATTACAAGTATATAAAGAGGAAATTCTGCTCTTTTCTAGGTGGAAAATTTTATTCTTAACCTCTTTAATTAACTCAACTAGTTCTTTTCCTTTTTCAAATGATTCAGGTGTCATTTTCTCTTCCAAAATTGTAAGTGAATTAAAAATCGCCAAATCGCGATGTTTAAATAACCAAATTTAATTTTCCCACTTATGTGCGGAAAATATTTATATTCAACAAAGCGAAGAGAGATACTTATGCCCTTTTCCTTACTCACTCTTCTTCCTCACTATCATCCACATATCCATACTTCGTTAAATCTTCGCCATCTAAACTGTGCGCTCTAAGTAGGTTGTAAATAGCTGCTAGTTTTTGATCTCTTTCTCGCAGTTGTTCGCATTTGTCATCGTAAGCAGACTGTAGTTGATCGATGCTGTCTTCTAATCTTCGACACTCATCTTTCAACTGTTCGGATTTGTCGAATAGTTCGTCGCCTCGTTTAACTGCGTTTTCTAGGTCGTAATTCATTACCTATAATCCTCGAATGGAAGCGTCTTATAACTATCAGCATGCCTTAAAAGAAAGTCGGGAAGCATATAGTATTTATTTTCATAACAAAACCAAAAGCCGCCTAAATATTTGCGGACAATCTTAAAGTTTGAAAAATAAAACTGCAAAATACTCTTCATTATTTACTCGCTAAAAACTTGTTAATGTCTGCAACGACAACTGAAAACTCTTCATCGTTAATATATTTAGAGCAAAACTCAGTTAAGATTTTGTAACCATTTTGCTTCATTAATTTAATTCTTTCTTTCTCGGCTTCAATTGCTTCAAGCCTTCTCTTTTCTGCAAGCTCGGCTTGTCTTTTTTCTTCTTCTACTCTGCGCTTTTCGGCATCGATGCGATCTTGCTCAGCTTTCTTTAAGCGAGCAGCTTCTTCTTGTGCTTCTCTTTCGGCTTTTAATTTGCGTTCAATCTCAGCATTTTTTTCAGCTTCAATTCTTTCTTGCTCTCTTTGGATTTGTAACCTTTCTTCTTCGAGCTTTCTTTTTTCGGCTTCAAGAGCATCACGCTCAGCTTTTAACTTTGCGGCTTCTTCGGCTTGTTTTTTTGCCTCAATTTCAGCAAGCCTTCTTTGCTCAGCTAAGGCTTCTTCTTGAATGCGTTTTTCTTCTGCAAGTTTCTGCTCCGCTAACAACCTCAAGCGCTCCCTTTCGGCTTCAATCTTTGCTTGCTTCTCAGCTTCTTTGCGATCTTCTTCGACTTTAATTTGAGCATCAATATGCTTTTCAATTGGCTCAATGATTGATGTGATTCTCTTTGCCTCAGCATCAACCTTACGACCATAAGCAAGTGATTCTGCTTTTTCTTCTTCTCTTGCTTTATCAACTTGAATTCTTAAATCTTTTAAAACCTTACGAGCATCTTTTGCATCCTTCATTCCAGCGGTGCTTGTTACTTCATAAACAACGCCTTCAAATTTACTTTTTACTTCAAGTATTCCAGCTTCAATTTTTGAGTATCTAACAATGTCTGTTTTGATTTCTGCGCTCATAATTTTTCCTTAAAAAGCCACCCCCAACTGGATGGCCACAACATTCACACTATTCTCTGACTTCTTAACTACGTCAATGGACTCAAGTTGGTGAGCCTTTTAATTAACCTTTCTCTTCTGCTAATAAATTTCATATCTAAAACAATTCTATTTTCTGTATTTACGAAAATGAATTTTAGGAATTTAGCTAGGTTCATTTTCCTCGCCTTCTCTCAACTCTTTATTAATCTTCTCAATCTTGCAGTCTTCGCATGATTGGTCTGTGCATGTTGGGCATATAGTTTTTATTTCCATTGATCACCAAACTTAAAACCAAGCTGTGCTAATTTTTGATCCATTTCATAGATAAACTTTGGCACTTCATAATCGAAGTAAGACATTAATTCTAAGTCGCGTTCAATGGTTACATAATGAAGCATCTTCTTTGGCATTCTTGGGTTGTAAGAAGTGAAGTCCCAAAAGTCCCAACCTGTGCAAAACATTCCAAACTGCATTTGAGTCATGTATTCATCTTTAATTTCGCCTTCTAAAATAAAGTTAAGATGATTTATGCCGTTAATGGGACACTTGCACTCACCACCATGATTTTGACCAACCAATCTAAAGTCAGCACTCGCGCCAGCTCTTCTTGATTCGTCTTTATAGACGAGAGAAATCTTTTCAACTTCTTTTCCTGAAATAAGCTCATAAGCTGCAATTGCTGCATCTTCATTTAACTTTCCCCACTCAAGAGCTTTCGCATTAATCTCTTCGTGTTGACCTGTGCAAATCTCATTGATCAATTGAAACATGTAAGTTTCACGAGCTTCTTTATATTTTGGAGTTTTTGAATTTTTAGCAAGCAATAAAGCATGAGCGTTTGAAGCTGTAATCACTCCAAGTCTTGCTTTTAGCCAAGCATCTGAGCCTTGTTGTTCATTTAGTATAATTAAACTACTCATGATTACCTACCACCCATTGCACGATAAGAAGCCTCAAGCATTTCTGGTGACATTTCATCGATTGATGTTATTTCTGACTTGAATTGTGTGTTGATGTATTTTAGAAGCGCATCTTCTTTTTTGTTGTTTGCAACAAGAAGCGCCCTTAGATTTTTAAATGTAGATTCATTTGCCACCATGTCACTTGAGGCTTCGGGAATAAAGGCGGTTTTTTCACTTGAGAACTCAACCCCTTCATGTTCATTTAATATTTCTACGGCCTGTTGTACGCGTTCTGATTTCGGCCATAGCTTTGAAGCTCTTTTAATAACAGTCTTTTTGGACATTTCCTCAAAGAACGTAACCCATGGGCCTGATTTAGAAGCCTGAGAAGATTTATTTCTAATATCCTCAACTTCTTCTTTGCTCATAACTGTCGTTAAAAACTCTCCAGTGTGAAGTTTAGCAATACAGTAAACACCAACCATTGCGCCACGGTCGCCAAATGGATTAAATTCATGAGTTGGCATCTTTCCAACGCCCATGTATTTAAAGCTATCTTTTTCTTTTACAATTTCAGCTTGCACCCAAATTACTGATCCAGTCTCAGTCGCAAGCTTAACTAGACCCAAGTAAGAAATATCAAGGCAAACCTGACTTCCACGAGGCACAAGGTACGCTTCTTTTAGTGCTGGATTAAGAGTAATACCAATGGCTGCGATATTCATCAGAGCAGCTTCAAGCGATTCTGGCTTTGCCTTTGCTGTCTTTAATAAAAAATCATTCCCTTTTAAAATTTGTAGAGCAAAGTGAGATTCACGCTTAAAGTTAACCTGATAAGCATTGATCTTATTAAAGTTACTTTCTAGTGATAAAACCTTTGATTCAATGTCTGCAGAAACTAATGCTGTCATGGTGTCCTACCCTTTTTAATTAAGCGTTTTTTCGCCAAGTATTTAAGTGATCTTCTTTTACAAATCCTTCCCAAGTATCAATTTCATCTTTTTGAGCTTCGTCTTCTTTGATCTCATCAAGGCGATCCTGCACGCAGTACTTGCAAAGGATGATTTCATTATCCTCACACATCTTAAGGTTTTCTTCAGAATGGCAGTCACTGCAAAAAATTGTTGAATACCTAAGCACACTTTCTTTTTTTATTGGAAATCTTTCACTCATATAAATCCTTAAAAATTGAATAACTTATAGTTATGCAGTATATTTAGTTCACACTTTGTTGCGGCCATTGCTCCAATGAAGTAAGTTTCAAAAAAAGACGCAGAAATCCCTTTCGCATAATTTGCGACAGTGTTTGGCTTAGTGTGTTTTTTTGGATTTATTAAACTGCTATTTCACCGAGTGGGGAAAAATCATCTTCTTCGCAGAGTTTAATACCAGTTGCTTTAAAGATTCCATATCTCACTGGATATGTTGGTGCGTTCTTGCCAGTAAGAGTTTTGTTTAAAGTTGAAGGGGCTATACCCCCAACCTCACAAATTCTCTTCTTCTCAAGGCCTCGCCCATTTTCTGCGATGTGGATATTTAGCTTTGCAATATTTGTTTTACTGACTTTACTCATAATAAACACTCTACCGTAAAGATAGAATTTAGTCTATCGAATTTGTCGAATGTTTGTATAAATTATAGTTAGGTTTATAAATGTCTGAAATTAGAGAAATTCTATCGAATAACTTAGTAGAGCTGAGACGCTCTATAGGTCTTACTCAGTCAGAATTAGCCGCTAAGGCTGGCTTCCAGTCAAAATCATATAGTCGCTGGGAGACGGGTAAGTCGTGGCCAGAACCTGAGACTATTCAAGCACTTGCAAAGGCTTTAGGTGTCTCAGAAGCCAGATTGTTTCAAGCTAGTTCGTCTAGCGACATCTCACCTCGTGAAGCCATAAAAACACTTACTAATCTACTGGATCGATTGAATTTATAAATCGGATTCTTTTTTTATTCCTCAACTTAATTTATTCTCAAGACCTAAAGTTCTAGCATTTTTCTCCGATATTTCTAAAAACTATCAGGATTAATTAATGAGAAAAGTAATCGTCTTTTTATTTTTAGCAAGTTGCTCTCACCAGGATGTTATCAAGCTTACAGATAAAAAACTTGAGGGCAAAAAAGAAGTCGCTCTCACTACAAACGACTCCGGTGTTTGGCTTTATAAGTTGATTGCTGAAATTGAGAAGCAAGGTGTTTCGGTAAAAAGAACTAGCAGCACAGGCGAAACAACAATAACTGAAAATGGTAAATCCTTTAAATATGAACAATCTGCCAGTAGATACATTCTGAGTATTAATGCAAATATTGACTATGCCCGACGATGTTTTGGAGGTGGACACACCTTTAACAACCTCTCTCTTGAGGTTTTCGACTCTCAAGAAAATAAAGGCGTAGCAATGTTTACTGACTCTGGCTACTCAGAAGGATGTCCCCCTGCTATCTCTAGTATGTTTGAAGACCTTGCAAAAAATGTAAGAAGTCTTTGGGATTGAAAATAAAAAAATAAGCCACCAAGAATTGGCATTTTAAATAAGCTAAACTTCTCTAATGTATTGATAATTTGTTGAGACTAAATAAAAACGTCCATTCGAGATAATATCTAATCATGAAAAAAATCTTAATCCTAATTTCTCTTTTGTTTTTGTTTTCATGCACTGAAAAGGATATTGAAAACGCTATTAACCAAACAAGTACTCAGCAAAAACTTATTGGTCAATGGCGAGCATTCGCACAAAATGGCGACCCTTTATATGTTAACTACAAGGGCGAGGATGTAATTCAATTCATTAGTTTTGATGGCACAGAATTGTTTACCGACTTGAGATTTCTTCCAGAAGATCAAGTTAGAATAAAAGACTCAAACTGGGATTATCATTATCTTAACATACGATTCATCGATTCAAAAACTGTAGATATTTGCGAAGCTACTCAGTTTGGTGACTGCACAAGATATTATTACTATAGCGAAGCATTCTAAAGTTTGACGATCACTTAAAATAAATAATATGAAAAGGGCATGAAGTATTTCATGCTTTTTTTATTTTATGCAACCATTTATGTCGCTGGCTTTGTGATCACATGGCGATTGAATTTTGATTTATTGATTCTTTTAAGTTGGCTTTACACGGTAAAGCTATTCTTAAAATGCCTTTTATGGCCATTGTATTGGCTTGTTAAACTTGGGCCAATCTTCCCGATCGCATTTCTTCTAGTATGGCTTTTCACGCTTTTGAAGGACAAAGTCTTGAAGTCTTAACTCGTTAATTTTATCAAAGTCAGTAAATGAAATGAAACCACCTTGGTAAGTCCACTCTTTGCATCTTTTTAGAATCATCGATCGATCTGTGCAAACTGATTCAACATAAATAAAACCTTTATTATCAGGCGAAATTTCATATTTACGATTGCTTTGATTGATTGACGTAAGTTCTTGCGATGATATTGAGCTGCAACTCAATGCCGTCAAGCTTAGCATTATTGCGATATTTTTCATGATCAACCTTTATTGATTTTATTCCGGCCGGAAGAACTGGCTTATTAAATTCTTTTTCCCACTCTAGTCTCAAGTCAAAAACTTTATCATAAAGCGCCCTAGCTTCTTTAGTATTCCAAAGCTTTAACCCTTGTAAAATTACTTCAAAAGCTAAGGCAACGCTCATGATTAAACCTTCTTAAAACGGATTAATAAATCCATAACAAAGGCAATCGCCTTGAAGATTTTGTTTGCTTCAATTTTCTCGAGCAATTCATCATCTTTTGTTGAAGGTGACTCTTTTACAAACTTAGTAAAGGCTTCTCTTAAAAGCTTAAACCCTAAACCAACTAAGTAAAGAATTGCAAAAACTGAAACTAACACAGGAAACTGCACTGAAAGATTTGTTAAAAATCCAACTGCTGCATTTAAGATTAACTCTAATTCCATTCTTTCCTCCATGAAAAAATCGTTAGGCATTCAAGCTTTGAGTTTAAATCAATTAGCAACTAATTCACTCAAAGCTCACTCTGCTTTTCCATTACTCGTCTTCTAATTTATTTAACCTTGCTTCGTGCTGATTTACTCTCTCGATAATTACTGCAAGCTTTAAATTTAAATCAGTTAAGGACGTTGCTATAACTTTCATTGACTCTTGAAATGAGCTAAATGAATTTCTCACAAAGAAACCGATGATTCCTAAGAGCATCACGATAAAAGTACCAACTACGCCTAAGATTACTTCGCCCATTATAACGCCTCAATCCACTCAAGTAAAAACTGAGCGTATTCTTCTTTTGAAACAAAATCACTTCTGTTATCAATGAAAAATGGTTCAACTAAAAACTTAATACAATTTCCACTTGCCACTAATGAAGCAACTCCACGATCACCAGAAGAAAGAATTTTCTTTCCTTTGTCGCCTGATCTTCTTAATACTCTGTTGAATTTTTTAGTGAAATCCGCTGCGAATTTTTCAGCTAGTGGATAAGATTTTGCGTCACCCTTGATAACCAAAACCTCGCATCCCTTAGCTGTGCCGTCAAAAGCATTTAAGTGCATCTGAATAACAATTTCAGGATTAAAAGATCTTGAAAGAGCAACGGCATTTACGCTTGAAGATCCTTTAAATACTTTTACGTTCTTAGAAGTCTTGCTTGCTACAAAGTCCATAACCCAAGAATTGTATGCAACTTCATTTGTACCATTGCCAGCAGCACCCGAATCATTGCCGCCATGCCCTCGAACTAGAGCAATTCTAGTGCCTGTTTTGATCGGATTAACTTCGACTTCGGGACTTGCATCCGAACCCGAATTTGTTTCATTTGAATTTGATTTTTTACCTTTTAACCATTCTAAAAATCTATACCAGTAACGCATAACTCTTCCTTAAGTTAATAGCGTCCTGCCTAGTTTTTAATTTATTTTCTATTTCTCACACTCATAAACATTGCTTTTAAGATGCTTGCAATCTGTTACATAAACCTTTGAAGAACACGATGAAAGTAATAGTGCGAGTAAGATTGTTAGCTTCATCGTATTTCCCTGTTAATTACGGTTGTTGTTACCGGAGAACCCTTAGCAAAAGGCGTGTCACTTGATGTTCTGTAAATTGTTATGAATGGAGTTGTACTATGCGCCACAGTTAAAAACTGTCCATCCGGTGACCATGCTATTCCACTACCTGTGCCAGCTGGAAGCGCAGCTGGGTTTGCTAGCTTAGTGAATGTTGTTCCACTTCTCTGATAAATTGTTATGAATGGAGATGTATCATGCGCCACAGTTAAAAACTGTCCATCCGGTGACCATGCTATTCCATAACCTGTGCCAGTCGGAAGCGTAGCTGGATCAGTTAGCTTAGTAAAAGTAGTTCCGCTTCTCTCATAAATTGTTATGAATGGAGTTACATTATGAGTCACAGTTAAGAACTGTCCATTTGGTGACCATGCCATTCCACGACCTGTGTTAGGTGGAAGCGTAGCTGGATCAGATAGCTTAGTAAAAGTAGTTCCGTTTCTCTGATAAATTGTTATGAATGGAGTTGTACTATGCCCCACAGTTAAGAACTGTCCATCCGGTGACCATGCTGCTCCAAAACCTGTGCCAGTCGGAAGCGTAGCTGGGTTTGCTAGCTTAGTAAAAGTAGTTCCACTTCTTTGATAGATTGTTATGAATGGAGATG
>Ga0114982_1001425_pt1 | contig 11578 bp, 7 predicted proteins | sample Shrwel_input2_FT_FD_87183 | JGI IMG/M metagenome (GOLD analysis project Ga0114982, IMG submission 87183) | Subsurface microbial communities from deep shales in Ohio, USA - Utica-3 well 1 S input2 FT | ecosystem: Environmental > Aquatic > Deep subsurface > Shale gas/oil reservoir > Produced... | reverse complement strand
TGTTACAATAGGATAATTTGTTTATTTTAACTATTTAACGTTTATATTAAAAATAAGTTAAGTAAAAATCAATGCAAAACACATATAGAATAAAGACTGAAATAGGTAAAGATAAAGTTGTTAATTTTCAGTTAGACCAAAATATTGAATTTTTAGAATTATTATCCTTTAAAGTTAGACAATCTGATGTTTATACTCTGGATTGCGCAAATTATGGTGTTGTTGCAGGTAGGATTACAGCAAATAATGGGTTTGGTGTTCCAAACGCTAGGGTGTCAGTTTTCATTCCATTAAGTGAAGAAGATGAGAATAATGATTTAATTACAGCCATATATCCATATAAGTCAATATCTGACAAAAATGATGATGGTTATAGGTATAATTTATTACCATATGAACCATCTTATCCTGGTCATGTTGCGACAGGAACATTTCCCACATTAAATGATGTTATGGCTAATGGTCAAGCCATTGAGGTATATGAAAAGTATTATAAATATACAGTAAAGACAAATTCAAGTGGTGACTACATGATATTCGGAGTTCCAGTTGGAAGTTATACTGTATTAATGGATTTGGATTTGTCAGATATTGGTGAATTTTCATTGACACCCCAAGATTTGATAAGAATGGGTAGAGCAACAGAAGCTCAATTTAAGGGTAATTCATTTCAAAGTTCACCAGATTTGGCTTCTTTGCCACAAATAGTTTCATTATCAAAAGGTGTTGAAATATCTCCACTCTGGGGAGATCCTGAAACTTGTGATTCAACCATAAATAGAATTGATTTTGATTTAAGAGATGATGCCAATATTGATATACAACCAACAGCCATTTTTATTGGGTCAATCTTTGGTACAAGCAATATAGATAGTGTAAGAATTGATTGTGGCGTTAAAGAGAGTATGGGTAATCTATGCCAACTTGAAACTGGTCCAGGACAAATATTGGCAATAAGGCAAACAAAAAATCTTGATGAAAAAGGATTGCCAATTCTTGAACAATATGAATTGCAAAACTCTGGCAGAGTTATAGATGGTGATGGTACTTGGGTTGTTGAATTACCAATGAATTTGGAATATGTTATTACAGATGAGAATGGAAATCAGATAATAACGAATAATGAGAAAATAGGAATACCAAGAAAGGGTAAATATAGATTTAAGGTAAAATGGCAAGATTCAGATAATACAACAGATACGTCAAGAAAAGCACATTTTTTAATTCCAAATATTAAGGAATATGGTTGGGTTAATGGAGGTGTTACTGATGATCCAATTAATAGTTCGGATGCTCAAAAACAAAAAGAGTTAGCTGGTTCATATTATTTTGGATTGGATTGGTCAGGGTATACAAATTATAATGCTGCAATTAATTGTGAAGATACTTTTTATGAATTTGAATATAATAAAACATATACAGTTGCAGGATTAGTTGACCAATATCAAAGCAATATTGGGCAAGGTAAGTTTATAGGGATAAAAGAAATTGCTGATAGAACTTGTGAGCAGAACGTTAACAAATACCCAGTTAATGATGGGGTTAAGAATTTTAGTTTGATGTATTTTTTATTTTCTGTGATAACTCAATTACTTCAATTTATTTATATTCCTATACTATTTGGGTATCATTTAGTTACATTTTTGTGGAATTATTTAGCAGTAATAGTTTTACCAGCGATATTAACGTTGACTGGGTATCAAATTTATAATTATCTGACAGATATTTCTAGCTTACAAACAATGTATAGTTTTTTAATAACAGCTGCAACTTTCATACCAACAGCATTTACTTTTTCTACTGTTTTACTTGCCCAAAGTTTTGCAAAAAACGCAAAACTTATTTTTCTTATTGGTTTTGAAGTATTTTTAATACTTAATTTTGCTAGATTACTAAAAAGAAAGATTAAAACTATACATCTACCTAGTATAACATATCCAAATTGTGAATTTTGTAACTGTGATATGGAAGAGGTGGATGTTGAAGTGGGTGAATCCTATCAAACTAATGGTTTATTATCCCAATTTTCAAATCAATCTCTATATTTTACTAATTTATCAGATAATTTTAAGTGGTCTTCATTTATTAATATATTAGGTATTGTTGATGATTCAAAATATGAAGAGGATAAAGATATAATAACTTTACTTATGACCCAAGCAATTGCTGGTAGAACAGAAAATGCTAATAGTAGGGGTGGGGGTGAAACAGATAGAAAAATGCCAAGGTCTGATGAGTATAAATTACCAGCAATTAATAAAAAAATGTTAATTTATAGTGAAACATTACCTATTGGCGAGAGGATTAATTATTTTAATTTAAGGAATAATTACTTTTCAGGAGCAAATAAGATTGAGGTTTCATTTGCTAGTGATTTAGATGTTAATAAATTTGTTTATCATTATGATAATGTTATTGTTGTTTTATCTGATGTTGAAATAAAATCAGGTGAGGTAATTACATTTGTTGATAATAAGTTATCAAAAGATGTTAATTTTAAATTTACTGGTCTTACAGATAATGATGAAACATTTTTTGGTGTACCAGGTTCTGTTAAAATAAATGAACAGAATAGAAATATAACAGTAAAATATGCTGTTACACAAGATATTGACCTTGAATCAACACAATATACATTGCCAATAGTTGAGGATGTTACAAATACATCTTATTACCCATCAGATATTGAATATTTTCAAGTATTAACTGGTTTAACATATTCTAATTATATTGCGGTAGCTGATAAAACAAAAAAAGGTTATTTACCAAGTATATTAACCTCACCAACAGTTTTAAGAGTTAAACTTGATGGTGATATTGGGAAGGAATTAATTATAGATAACCCAATTCAGTATTTCCAGGATATTGATAACAAATATGTTTTAATACTTCAAAGAGGTGTGGATCCATATTCACCTGAATATACAAACACATATGGTTTGGGTAAAATATTTGGGCATGATGATTATTCAGCTGTTAAAATAACGGCTAGCACTAAATTAAATATACCAATACAAAAACTAAATAAAAAGGAAACTGCTAACAGTTATACTGTTCAAACATTAACAAATGTTGATGATGTATTTTTTGAATCTTATTTGTTTGAACCAAATAATCAATTTAAAACCTACAAAACAGATGCTCTTTCTTTTTATGCTGGTATTCTAAACGATACAGGGCTTATTCTGAATCCTCAAATTTATGTTTTAGGTGTGTTACCTTATATTGTTACATTTATTAAAAATTGGATTAAAGGAAGTCCTAGTTCGATAACTACTAATATTAACTTTTTTATTCAAAATGGGGAACGTGCTGGACCTAAAAATGAATACCCAAAGATTACGCCAAATAGTTTACTTGATTCAAAATATAGTTTATCTAAATTAGATTTCAATGGGGGTACTTATATGTTGGGTGTTGGTAATATAAAAGACAAGAATGATTTTCTTGGGTCAATAGATAGGTATATGTTGTATTATTCTTATAGTTCACATAGGGAGTTTAAAGATTCTTTATTGGAAAAAACTAATAAAAATAAGATAGTGTTAAGGACTGATAGACTCCCAACATCAGATGTTTTAGATGGTTCTAGTTGGCAATCTAATGGTGTAGGTGTTTTACAACAGAATAATGCATTTAATATATATGTAATACCTAAAAAATCCAAAGGGGAGCAAACACCAATATATATTAATTCAGTTTTTGATTCAAGTATTATAACAAACAACTTAAAAGGTTTACCATATGAGGATAATGTTATCAGTACTTTTAGTAATTGTTCTAATTTAGTATCATTTGATTGTTATGAAAATGATTTAGAGGGAAGAATAAAAATTAAAGATATTTGCAAAACACCAAATAAGAAAGTAATTCAAATTAAAAACGGTTGTTATGTTTTAGTTAAACGACCAATACTTGATTTGCCCATAGATATGAAAGCGTTTAGAGAATGGTTGTTGAGGTTTAGATTAAATTTTGCATTATGTCAAGGCATTATTTCTGAAACATTTTCAAATAACTGGGTTAACGGTTCTTTATTTATGTTTTCATTTAGGTTAAATAAATTTGGTGGTAATCAGTTAAATCCTATTTATTGCAAAGATATTGCGTATTATGATAGAGTAACAAATAATTTCTATTATAGAAGTTCGCCTTATAGTTCAAGTGTTAAAAAGTTTGTTGGTAGTGTTACTCCATCTAAAACGTCAATAAATGTACGAAATTTAATGTATCCAACGACAATAATTAATTTAGGTGTTAAGAATAGGTTGGAAAGAACGTTTAATGATTTCAGTACTTTTGGGTATGTTGTTAATGCTTTAAATACAACAAGTCATTATGATAATTCAGATTTATTAAATTTATTTATAGTTAGTAGGATTCTTGATTCAGAAGTATGGATGAAAAGTTTGGCAAATAACACATTGGTTAATTCATTTTTTAGTAGATTAGGTAAAAAAGTAGATGGAGATTTAGCCCAAATTTTATCAATTAATTCTGAATTTGGGGTTGTTAAATTTTCCCCAGAAATATATTGCGTTTACTGAGGTTAATTCACCTACTATTGTTTTTAGGGAAAATAATAAAAACTTTATAGGTGTTTTCTATTCATCATCACAAGCTGATTTACAATTAAAAGACCATATCACCCCAGGTAGAGTTAATTTCAGACAAGGAGGTGCATTGGTTATACAAAATTATGGAAATAATTCGCAAGAAGTTCCATTTTATTCTTGGATGTTAGCAAAAAAAACAAAAACAATATTCGGGAATGATGAAAATGATTGGGGGACAAATCAGAGTAATATTATCTCAAAGAAATACCAATCCCTTGAAAGAATAAAACCAAATACAGATATAGAAAATTATACAACAACAGATTATTTTTCAGATTCATCTTTTGATTTAAGTTATAATAATGATAGGGGTTATATTTTTGCGGAAAAAGACGGTAAATATTATAAAGAAGATAAGAAACCAGATTCTTTTGTTGTTGGCGCACCATTCCATTTCTATTTTGGGATAAAGAAAGGTTTTTCAGCTTTGGATAAATTTAAAACAAAATATTTAAATGAATAAATTTAATATTATCCCTAGCATTTATAGAAACAAACTTGGAATTGAGGTTGATCCCCAAATCCAGATTGATTTATTATCAACATCAAAAGATTTGATTGAGTATGATAAATCATCAACAATTGATTTAAGGGATTTATATATTAGTGAAAAAAACAAGTCATTTAAAATCAGACCTGTTTTCAATGTTAATTATGTTTACAATAATATATATTCTGGATCAACAAGCAGTAAATACAAGGATGATTTAATATATCCTCTACAATCAACATTAAATATTCAGAGTGAGGGTACAGAAAAAGGGTTGTTACAATCCTATGAGTTTGATATTTTCAGAGGAACAAAACCAAATAGTTTTGGTTATGAGAGCGTGAGTGCTTATACATATAATTGGGGTGCTTATATTACATACCCCTATAAAGAAGATAATGAAAAAGACTTATCAATTAATATAAAGAATAAAGAAATTAATTGGAAGGTAAAAGATGGTATTCCATTTATAACAGAACACGTTATTATCAATGGTTTCAATTTGGTTAGAATAATTTGTGGGTTATATCATAATTTAAATGAGAATGAAAGTATTTTAATTAAAATAGGTGGGGTTGAAAAACTTTATAAAGTATATTCATTTGGTGATAATAGTTTCAATTCGGATAAGAATATTGTAAATATTTTTAATACTGCTAATGAGATTCCATCTAATGTTGTTGGAACATTGAAACGAGTTGTTATTGGTAATAATGCGCTTGAAACAACATCAACATATTATATTAGGCAGCATAAGGTAATTGAGGGGGGTGATAAAGTTATTGTTACAAAATCAGGCTTTCAAGTGGGGGTTCTTGATGGTAAATATGTTGAAAGTTATTATAATAATAACCCCTTATTAATGAAGAAGAGTTCCAATTTTTCTTATAATTTTAGTGTTGAGGATGAGATAGATATTGAGGGTTTATTGGATAATAAGAATAGACCAATAACTGAAATTTTCTTAACAATGGTTTTTAAAGGTTATTCTGGATTTTTTGCAAATAGAGGTGAAAGTATGAAACAAGGGTGGTCTTTTAATATAAGAGAAGGAGTTGATTCCTGGTGGGATAAAAGTAATCCAAAATCAAATAGTAATGTTTTACCTTCATCATATTTTGATAATCAGAACAAAGAGTTTTTCTATTATAAACATCCAAAGGAATTTGATGGTGATTTTTGCGAATATAATCAATATGACCAACAAGAAAGGGTTGTTTCAGAATTTCATTATAAATTAAAGCATTCATCTAATATCTTTAAATTAGATAAATTTAACAATGATAAGTATGGTTATTATTACAAACCACATAACAAAATGGTTTTAAAGGTTTTTTCTAACTATGTTGAAACAACAAATACTCAGTTATCTGTGGTAAACTTACCTAATTATGCTTTTTATTCAAAATTTGATGGTGGTTATAGATGGAGGGATATTTATAATGTTGGGTTTTTTGATGAAACATCAAATGGGGTTAATTATCCATTTATAAACAATACTTTTTATCCATTTACCAATGCGTTATTTAAATTATTTCCGGATGTTGGGGGTTATGATTTCTTTAACGATTCTATGAATATTGGAAGTGATACTATAATAAAACCTATAATTGATGGCTGTGAATAAATATAGGTTAATTCAACCTACTATTACTGATATTACAATAAAACTACCAGTTAATATTAATTTTGATAATCTAGGGTTAGATGATTCTATTTCTAAATATGAGGATGTTGTTTTAAATGGCGCGGTAAATAATATTGTTGATTACGAAATTGTTAGATTTCAACATAAGGGTGCTATTCCTGCATCACCAACACCAACCCCTACTATGACTACAACCCCAACTCCAACGGTAACACCTACTATGTCTGTAACTCCTACTGTAACGCCTACAAATCAAGCGTCAGTAACGCCAACCCCAACCAATACTGTTACACCAACAAGCACAGTTACGCCAACAGCAAGCGCACCTTCGCTTAATTTTTATGGTGTCACAAACTTAAAACTATTCAAAGAAACTTGTCCAATCACCATTCTTGCTGGTGGATCACCTTCTGGTGGTTGTGGAACTTGGTTCAAATTTAATAGCAAAGAAAGTGCTTGTTCGCAAACATTCTGTGGAACAAACGATTATGGTTGCGATGGTGAGTGTGTTGGAGTGTATGTAACAACACAAAGAACGCCACAAATAGCCAGAGTAAATGATTCTTTATATACATTATCTGGTGGTATTTATACTAAATTAGAAGATGGTTGGTATGTTAATTCTATTGAGAGCGTTGTTGTTGAAATATATTTGGGTGTGATTAAAGAAATTACATCATGTAGTGGTTCTCTTGTTCAGGATGTTATGTCTAATTATTATAGCACAGTTAATATTGGGACACAAACCTGGCTTAAAGAAAACTTAATGACAACAAGTTATAATGATGGTAGTGTTATTCCTAATATTACAGATGCAACACTATGGAAAAATGCCACAGTTGGGGCATATTCTTATTATAACAACACATCATCTTGTTTTGGGCCATTATATAATTGGTTTGTTGCAACTGATGCAAGGGGTGTTTGTCCAACAGGATATAAAATTCCTAATTATCAAGATTTCACAACATTAAAGGATTATCTTGGTGGGGCAAATTCAGGGGGTGAAATCAAAATAAGTGGAACAACATGGTGGGATGCGCCAAATACTGATGCAAATAATAGTTCCAAATTTAATGCAATGCCTGCTGGAAGTAGGGATTATAAAGGTAATTTTGAAAAAGAGGGCGAAAAGGCATTCTACTGGCAGAGTTCAGGGGGTCTTTGTTTCCCTGGTTTAAAATCGCATTCAAATGTTAATTATAATAATAATGATTTTAACAATGCTGGGTGTGATAATAAAAATAATGGATATTCTATTAGATGTGTAAAAATTTAAAATAAATGATTTCAGATTATAGTTTAAATTTTAAATTTAATTTTTTAACAGGCAACGATATAACCAATGTTAATAATTGGGGTGCTAGTTATATGACAAATAGAACTAAATTTATTAATGCTGACATCAATTCTAGTGCTTTTGAAAATTCATTCTTCAAATTAGATTATTATGATACCCCTTTTAATAAATCACAAAAGTTATATTTCACCATAATATTACAAGCCAAAAATGGTATTAAATCAAATGATATTGTTTTACCTGAATATTTTTTAGATTATGATTTAAATACAGAAGGATTCTATATTTATTGGTTAAGGGATAAGACTATTTTTAATCTTGATACCTTTTATGTTAGAGTGTCTTTTTTCAATGGTAAAACAGGAAATGTTACCAACTTTTCAAATGTCTGCCAAGGGGCGACAAATATAACTGATAGGTATAATTTAAATGAGGTTTTTGATTTTTATTATAGGTTGGATTTAGATTATGATACAAAAACATATGAGTATTTTGATATAAAACAAGAAAATAAAAGAGTTGGGGTTAAAGGTTCACCAATTACTTGGTATGAGTATATAAGTAGATAATAATGATATATAGAATAAAAATATCACCAGAATCAATATCTTCAATGGTTAAGGTGTTCAATTATGATGGCAATTCTGTTGGGGTTTATACTGGTATGACAAGTGTTCTAACTGGTGGAACAAACGGTGCATCAACATTAACTGGATTAACAATACCCATATTATTAACACAAGATAATATTGATATGGGTTATTATTCTGAATTTGATGGTGATATTATTCAACAAGATGTGGCAACCAATTTTGTTTTCACAGGTATATCAGAAACTGAATATTGTGTAACAAATACATCTATTTTTAAAACAGCAACAGAAAATTCAACATATGATATAAATTGGGGTGATGGTTCTGTTGATTTCCAAATTAAGAATGCAAGGCAATGTCATAATTACACAAAAAGTGATGGTGAGTATGTGATAACGCTAACACAAAAAAATACATTTGGAACAAATATAATTAGCAAAACAATTACAAAACCATTTAAGTTGGTGGTAGCAGAAAACCCAAAAGGAACATTTACATTTACTCCCAATTTTGGTGTCTTAAAAGGTCAAACAATTGAGTATGATTATATATTCACTGGGGATACCGGGTTACGCAAATATTATGATAATTCTACTCAAAATATAAATGTGTCTGGGTTCACAAAATCAAGGTTAAATGATTTAGTTTCTTATGGAGGTATTCTTAAAACAAATATTAAAATTGAAAAAGATAACTTTAGTGGATTTGTTACAGAAATAAAAAGTGATTATACCGCATACACAATAAATGATATTAATTATTTGGATTTTCCAAATGGAATAACAAGTTTTAATCTAAAAAATTTTAATGTTAAAAAAACAACACCAACACCAATTGTTAAAAATGATGTTTTGATGAAGAGCGTTTCTGACATTCAAATATATTCAAATGTTTTCATTGAGAGGGGTAAAAATTCAGGATATGAAAAAATACAAAGGCTGGGGGAGGTTAAAACATTACAAGATATGCAGAATTATGGATATGGTTATTTCAAATTGACCAATAAATAAAAAAATAAACTATTTATATTAATAAATAAAAAATTATGGCAATTGGAACATATGGAACAGTTAGACCAAGTGATGTAAGTCCAGAGGATGTTGAAATAATTATGATTTATTCACCAACAAGGGATCAAACAGAAACTATTGTTCAAAAGAAATTAGTGGCATCAGATTTGTTAAAACAATACTTTGATGACGTGAATACAACAGAAATACTTGGAGGTTTATATAATTTAACATTACCAGCAACGGAATTTAATGCTTTGGGTTATTATACCCTATATTTAAGACCAGCTCAAATAAGAACAAGAATAACAGATTGTGGGATATTAAGCGCATTACCAAATGTTAAAGGTATTGTTATTGATTTAAATAATGTGCCTGATGAATTTAGAAACAAATTTGTTTCCCCCCAAGAATTAATTGGGTATCGGGTTGAATATTTGGAGAATGGTAGAAAAATACCTAATTTTTTTAGAATAGTAACATCTTCTTTTTTTTGCGAACCAATTGTTACAAATGAGGTTAATGTTAATCAAAAATCAATTAGGTACAGATATGTTGATAATGATACTAATTTAGTGTTTTTAACACTAACACCAAGTAGTTCTCCATCAAATAAACCAAATGCTGTTCCTTTTATTGGGCAACCAAACCAAAGTATAATATTAACTAACAGTTATTTTAACCCAACAACACTTGAAATTGAGATAGTTGAGCATGATATATCAACATTAGCTATTGGTATATTTGGTAATCAATCTAAATCAGTTGAAGATGGAATCTATACAATGTATGATAATAATCTGAATATATACAAGCAATATAATTTATTTGAGGTTAGAAATCAGTTTAATGAGTTGTTGTATGAGATTAAGCAAGATCGTGAAGATGATATTGATATAAGTAAAAATTTTGATAATATATTAGAATAATGCCAAATATTTTTTTAACAGGTAATTTAGGGATTTTTGATAATATAGTTGGAAACCAATTGTTTGATGGTGGGGGATTAACCTATGGTAATTTCCAATTTTCAAGTAGGGTAGGGGATAGAATTCCTCGTAATTTCTATACCAATAATTTTGGAGACCCTATTAATCTTGAAAAACTTGGTGTTAATGATATTGATGGATTTAGAGAATTTATTTCAAAAGAGTTGGATGTTTATCCAAATTATGATATATCACAAGTTATTAATTTCTCATTATATGGTTCATTATCTAAAAGATTTTCAGTTGCTATAACCAATATTATTAATAAATTTCCAGCATCAATTGACGTTAATTATTATGATAATGATTTGAATACTGGGTTTACGGCAACAAATATAATTTATGATGCGGAGGATGATACTACCGAATTTGATATAAATATTGAAAGAATAAAAAACCCTTTTCTTGTTGATTTTTCCACCAATGCTCAATCAAATTTATTGGCTAATGAGGGTTTAGTTTCAAAATACAGAGATATTACTAAATATTATTCTGATTATATTCTTTATATAGGTGATAAATCTTATGAGGTAAACTTTTTAACACCATCATCAAGTCTATATACTGGAACTTTAAAAGTTGCGGTAAATGGTAAACCTTTTGAATCTTCAACATCAATAACATCTTATATAATTAGACCAAATGATTTTGTTTATAATTTTATTTTAAAAACAGAATTGGATGAGATTGAACAATATATGTTAACAACGTTAACAGAGCCAAAATATACAATGGTTTTGCAAGTGCCCCAAGAAAACAATAATGGGGATTTTGTAATTGTTGATAGCACGTTAACGTTCCCCCTAGATGGGATATGGAATTTAGATATATCTAGTTCTAATTTTACAGCTTATCTGGAAGACTTGCAAGAGAAATCTGGTTATTTTGATGAGGTTAGAACAAATTTAATTTCAAGATTTTTAGTTTCAGAT
>Ga0114982_1001422_pt1 | contig 11587 bp, 14 predicted proteins | sample Shrwel_input2_FT_FD_87183 | JGI IMG/M metagenome (GOLD analysis project Ga0114982, IMG submission 87183) | Subsurface microbial communities from deep shales in Ohio, USA - Utica-3 well 1 S input2 FT | ecosystem: Environmental > Aquatic > Deep subsurface > Shale gas/oil reservoir > Produced... | reverse complement strand
TCCGGATACTCTCCGTCCAGCTGGATATTCCAGCTCTCGACGCATCCGACGATCAGATCGAGACGGTCCGCGACAATCTCGGAAGCACTGAGCTTCATCTTGCCGCCGCGCTCGGCCCGCTTCAGACGAGCGTTCTGCTGCGACTGCTGGATCTCGCGATACTTGCGGCTGTACTTCCCGTAGACCGTGACGGACATCGGCGTTCCGTCGTCGTTGGTCAGCGGGGTATTCTCCGTGGGGTGAAACAGAGCGATGGTTGCGGTCTCTTTTTTCACTTCCAGTGAATTCAGGTCCATGTCTTAGTCTCCTGTCGAGTTGTCGGGGGTGGGGCGGGAGGCTCCCCGACAAAAACCTCCCGCCCCGGTATCCGCCGAAGCGGATTACGGAGCGTTGGTACGAATGATCTTGAGGTTCGTACCTTCTGCGGCATTGTACTCTGCGCGGAACGGCAGAGTGATCACGCGGCCCTGCGGATTGGCGACGGGAACAGCGGCCCCGTCGTACTTCACCGAGGGGAACACGAACTGCATGGAGTTCGCACCAGTGCTGTCGTCGACGGTGACACTGATGGAGGACCCCGTCTCGCTGAGGAACTTGTCGATCAGAGCCTTGTTCTGATAGCGAACAGTCATGGTCCCGGTGATAGTCGCCAGACCGTAGTCGACCATCGCCGAGAGTTGCGAGCCAATGACCGGAACGTTGGCGCGACCGTTGTCGATGGTGAAGTCGAGCGAGGTCACGACGCCCAGAGCAGAGCCGCCCTCGAGGAGTGCGCCGAACGCGTCGTAGGGTTCATATCCAGCGTCCGCAGTCGGTGCGGAACCTGCGACCGAAGTAGTGGCCTGAGTCATATCGCGACCAATCATGTTGAACGTCGCGTTCACCATCTGATCAGGTGCGATGCTCACGCTCAGCGTGTTCACGGTGAGGCCCTTGAAGGCGCGATACTGCGTGATATCGAGAGCTTGGTCCTCGATGGTCAGATACTTCGATGTGGTCCCGACCTTCAGAACGTTCGACGTCCACGAGCCCATGAGTGCAGCCTCGAGGAGCGTGTCGTAGCTGCCGCGACGGAGGTCGACTTCGATCGACCCGCCCACAGACTTGGAGCCGTGACGCGAGAAGCGCGGAATGCGGTCACCCTGGATGTCGTTCGCCTGGAGCAGAGCCTTCGAGAGATCGAGGCTGTGCGTCTTGTAGGGAAGTTCGATCAGAGTGGGGGTGCTCGGGGTGGTGCCGTAGGTGCTCTCCACCACATATCCGAGGCGGGTTCTGGAGCCTTGTGCCGTCATTTCATTCTCCTCAGTTGAAGGTGTACCAGCTTACGACGACTGGAGTACAGAAGAAGGGTGAGTCCTGATAGCTGAGACCGAGCTCAGCATAGTCGATGCGAACCGTGACACCGTTCCTCGTGATGTCCGTCGTAGCGTCGAACCTCCCGAGTAGAGTATCTGCAATCGCGAGTCCCACGCCCTCGCCGACGTATGTCGGAGAGCACACGAGAAGATTATAGAGTCCCTCGTAACGCTGCATCGGATTCGGACCGCGAACGTCTGGACGACGCAGACGCGGAATGAACTGTGCGCGAACGAACGAAGTGCTCTCGTCGGGATCGTACTTCATGTTCGGAGTGGCGACTGGCGGAACCCCGACTAGAGTCAGGAGATGATTCTCCAGAGCAGCCCTGATCTTGTTCATGATACTCATGTCCGAGACCCCGCCACCATGCCGCGAATGAACTCTACGGTATCCAGACGAGCTCTGGAGTAGACAGCGTATCCGAAGGACTTGCTGTTCCCGTACTCGACGAACTTCGCGTGAATAGCATCGTTCGCGATGACAACCCTGCGAGAGTTCTCGACGTCTGCGAGCTGGCCCATCATCTTTGAGACAGCCGCGTCAGCGAAGCTAGACTTCGGCTGATTGCGCGGCTTCCTGTGCGACGACTCCGTCGCCTGACCGGAGGTGCGCCCCTCTCTGACGTTGTGAGAGCTGATGTACGTTCCGGTGTCGACTGGACTGTAGTCCACGACTTTCTGAATCATGAAAGCAGCCGCGCGACGATGAAGCTCACCCACAGAAGAATCGAGCTCCTCCAGCGCCCTCGCGGGGCTGGTTCTGCGGTCGATCACCCTGAACTGAGTCTTGAGCATTGCGAGACGTCTCCTTGCGCCATCATACACTCTGTCCGCGCAGATAGCAAGTCATCCTTGCAGCGTGCAGACGTACAGAAGACCACCGTCTGACCCGACGAAGACGTCATGAATGCGCGTGACCTTGAGATCAGCCCCCGCCCCGACGATAACGTCATTGGTCTCGACGACTGTGCCGCAGAGATCTGGAACGACGTATGCTCTGCGAGACTGGGAAGCAGTCAGGCTCGGCTGTTCGTTGGTGTCGTCGCGAGTGAAGGCCACCCGCGCGAACTGGTCGACGTCCGACATGGTCTTGACTCCCGTGTCGACGTCGTAAGATCCAGATGATTTCTTTCTGAGAGTGACTCGAGAGCCGAAGTCTATGACGGCCCTGCGAGCAGTCTTCTCGAGCTCACCAATCGCGCGTATCATCTCTACTCTCCACCAGCAGTTCGTTCACGGTGAACATCGACGGAACCCTGTCCGGATCTTCCTCGACTGAGCGAATTTCGGAGAGCGAGAGACCTCCGGCGTCAGGCATACCGAGACCGACGGAGCCATACTTCCGAGACTGCTTCTCCAGCTCGGTGGACAGATCGTGATAAGTCTTCTGACGCTGAGAGTACTTGGCGCTGATGCCAGTCTGATCGACAGCCGTATCGACGAGACGACCGTAGCGAGCAGCGATAGCTCGCGCAGAGATGGCGGCGGCAGCGTAGACGTCGTCCGATCCCTGCGACAGAGCGAAGATAATCTCCTCGTTCTGAATCTGCTGGTCAGACTGATCCGTGTCGCCGATGAGGTGGCGCACAGCGTCGATGCGAGACGACTGATTTGTCGTTCCGGGTCTTCCGCTGTACGTCCACGACATGATTAGACTCCGGCTTCACGGTGAGCGATGATCGCGTCACGCTGAGCGATCTTCGTAGTCTTGATGGGAGCGCCCTCCGCGCGGGCGATCGCCTGAAGCTGCGCGAGACTGTCGACGTCGAGGTCGGAGGTCTGCGGAGGAGCGGGGGGAGGCGTCGTGTCGACAATCTCCTGCTCGGGCTGCTCGTCGGGATGTCCAACGTGATTCGACTCGAACATCTGTGCAACGCGACGCTGAGCCACGGACAGACGCTTCCAGTCGAAAGCATCTCCGACGGAGTAGTGGCGACCCGCCGCGACAAAGTCGCGGCGAGCCACCAGAGGCTTCTTGGGATCGAAGTTGCGCTCGACGATGCGTCGGGTCATCAGTCAGTTCTCCTTCGATTAGGCGACGATCGAGTCCCAGAAGAACCCGAGATCGCCAGCGACCAGCTTGTGATCGAAGGCCATGCCGCCCTCGATGCGATCGGCTTCTTTCAGGTCCATCGGGATGCGCTTCATCGCGATGCCAAACTCGTTGCCCTGATTCAGATAGCCAGTCCACGAGAACGTGTAGCCAGCCGACGGAGCCATCAGCGACGGAGTCGGAGCTGCGTAGGTCAGCAGAGCCTTCTTGCCACCGATGAACGAGTGAGCATTCGTCAGACCGTCAGCGGCAGTGTTCTGGATCGCGTTCGCGACGATGACCTCGTCGACCTCGAACAGCGCGGCCAGAGTCTGGCGGTTGACGCGAGCCGGATTGCCGTTGCCGACACCGCCCGAGTACTTGACGCGGTCGACGATATCCGGATGATCGACCAGAGCGTCATACACGCGACGACCGACGACGAACTTGTTCGGCTCGAAGCCAGTCGACTCCATGATGGCGGTCTTGGCGTCGCGAACGTCGCCGATGGGATCGCCGTTGGTCTGGTCCGACCACTGGATGACCTGATTGGTCGAGGGCGAGGATGCAACGCCGTCATAGTCGAACGTCCACACGCCGCCAGCGAAGTACTTCGACATCCAGTCGACTTCCTTGCGGATCAGCAGCTTCTGCATGACGAACTCGGACGCAGCGGTAGTCAGGTTCAGCACGGCGTCGGCGTTGACCATCGTCTGCCACGGCACGTCGTGGTGGAACGAGGTGACCGGAGCGTAGTAGGTCGGCGTATTGTCCAGGTTGAAGCCCGAGCCGCTGGACTCAGCGCCCGGAGCGCGAACGCGAGCCTCGTCGCGGTTGAAGTCACCGCGATCGAAGGTGTAGTAGCGGTCGGACTGCTTGGACACGGGAACGTTCGGGAACACCCGTCCGGCCACGAAGTTGGTGCGGTTCTGGAGGAACGCGATGCTGACGTTCGTCAGAACGGCATCGACGTGGACCTGCATATTGGTGGGGGTCGTCATCTCTGTATCTCCTCAGGTCGATGCGATTAGGCCGAAGCGCCGCGCGGGTGGAACAGCATGGCGATGATCGCACCGTCGGCACCAGTCTCGAGAGCAGTCCCGAGGATGATGTTGCCCGTTGCTGCGTTCACGGCCTTGCCAGCGGAGTCCGATGCAACCGGACCGCCACGAGTGACGACGCCGCCGCACTTGACACGAACGACACCACCAATCGCCACTTCCGCAGCGCGACCAGCAGCGGTCGGGTCGTTCTGAAGGATCCCATCGGCAGCAGCACCAGCGCCACACAGCGCAGCCTGACCGCTCGAGTTCACCTCAACGAAGCAGTACTGCGACGCAGAGAGGTTCCCGCTGGCCGGGAGCGTCACAGAGATTTTGTTTTCTTCGAAAGCCATCTGTCTTTCTCCTCAGGCTCAGTTGCGGTTCATCACTTCGGCCGCCAGCTTGCGACCGTCGACGGACTTGATGATCTGGGCGTAGGCCGAGTGGAAGGGAATGCCCTCCTTCTCAGCGTGTTCTTTCGCCATCTTGTCCAGCTTCGCGGCAGGGGTCGTCTCGTCGACGAAGTCCTGACCACGCTCCTCGAAGGACTTCTTGACTGCGGCGTCCGCGGCCTTGAGGGACTTGAGGATATCGGAGCGCACTGCCTCGTCGCCGATGCTCTCGACGGACTTCAGCAGAGCAGCTTTGCTGTCTTCGGTGCCAGCCATGTTCGGCATCACCTCGACCGCGCGCTTCTTCAGCTCGACGTACTCGGCAGCCTTGCGGAGATCGTCAGCCTCTTTGGCGGACTTCTCCAGGAGCGCGAGAACGGGGGCCGGAACCGTCGACTTGGCGATGCGCTCGCCCTCGATGTCGATGTATTCCTCGACGGCCTCGGCGGACTTGGAGATGACCATCTCGCCGTCCATCTCTTCCATCGACATACCCGCCTTCTCCATGGCGGACATCAGCTTCTTGTACTTGGACTCGTAGTCCATGCTCGACTTCTCGAGTTCGGAGACCTGAGTCTCGAGCTCCTCGAGCTTCTTCGCGAGTTCCTCGGGATTCATAAGATCCCCTCCTTTCGTTGCATCAGCTCTCTTCCACAGCACGACGGTCGAACCCTTATTCGCGGGATCGCTCACGTGACTGATCTCGTTCAAGACCAGATTCTTGATGATGTTCCGCTTACTCTGCGGCATGGCGCTCACCTCTTCCGCCGATGGAGAATGCCGGAAGGTCTCCCGACTTCACGCCATTCCAGGTCGCTTCGTCGTGTACCTTGAAACCAGCGATGAGGCCCTCGCGATCAGCAGAGATGCCGAGCGCGTCAGCCAGAGACTTCGAGAGCGGAAGCAGAGCGATAACCTCGCTCGTCTGCTTGCCGAAGTGCTCGGTCTTGCCCACGCGATAGTTCCGCATGAAGTCTACCGACGCCTTGGTCAGTTCTTCCATCGGAATATGATCGCCGTGGACGTCATAGACAGGAACGCCAGCCTCAGTCGCGACGGAGACCCAACCCCACACGATCCGCTGCTCGTCGTCTGCCTTGATGATCTTGACAGAGGAGCTGATGTTGTTCGACTTTTCCATCACAGCACCGAGGATAGCACGGATTGCAACGTCAAGCAAGTCCCCATTTGACTCATCCTCGCTCTCAGTTTCGTCCTCGCTCTCAGGCCAGAGCGCCTCGACGTAGTCCTCCTCGTCCTCGCCCGGACGATAGTAGAGCTGGCCGTCGACGAGAGTGTAGTGAATGTCGCCGTGAAGACCCATGTCGACGGACCGAGCCATCGCTCCGAGCATATCAGTGAACAGGTCGTCACTGACCTGACGCTTCTCCACCTTCTCAGAGATGCTCTTGGCCCAATCGACGCCCGTGCTGCCGCCCCACAGCAGCCACGCGACGTGACCAGCGTCCCTCCACGGCTCGCTCTTGTACTCCGGAGCGACCTCGGAGTTCTTGCGATGACGGTTGAACTGAGCCATGCGCTTCACAGTGTCCAGGCTGAGCTTCTCCCCGCTCGACAGCTGATTCGCGCGAGTCCAGCCGACCTGCGTGCCGCCCCTGACAGCGTCCCCGTGCTCCTTCTTCCAGGCGATCGCCTTCCGAGCATTGTTCCGAGCCGACTCGGGCGGGAGGTAGCCCTCCGCCTTCCGCACCTTGCGGCGACGAGAGCGCCAGTCCGCGGAAGGAACGTGAACTGCGTCGTTCGTGGGGTCGCTCTTCTCGACAATCTTGTCGGACCAGTTCGGATCGATGGGTCGGTAGGTCAGAGGACCGAGAACGATGTCGCCGTCGAAGGGCTCGATCGAGGTCACGTCGAAGTCCGGACCCGCCGAGTACGTCAGAGAGATGTGAGGCTGATAGCCGTCCCAGTCCCAGGATGCTCCGATGCGACGATGATCGAGCCACTCCTGCGTCAGGTCCAGAGAGTCGAGCTTGAGGACCAGAGCATTCTTGCTGGAACCGAAAAGATCCAGAGTCCGCCTGCCGCCGCGAATGATCCGTCTGTCCGCCCACATTCCGACCGATTCGGATGGCATCACTTCGGGATGAGACATGAACGGAGTCTTGGAGTAGACGACCGTGACGTGCATGTCGTCGGGCAGCAGGGTCTTTTCGAGTCCGGACGACTGCGCCCAAGCCACGATCTCCTCGGCGTTGAGCACCGGACGGAAGCCGTACAGAGGCACGGCCCCGCTGGATTTCTTGATCCAGCCGCGATCGCTCTTCTCGTATCCAGCCCTCTGGATAGCGGCCCAAGCCGACGCGAACGCGACTTCCTCGGACTTTCCAGCCTTGAGCTGACTGTTCACCACGTTGCGGAAGATCTCCTTCCCGTTGGCGCTCGGAATAGCGTTCCGCACCGACTGCGGAAGTTCAGAAGCAGTTGCGTATGGCATCAGGCATCCTCCAGCCAACCAAAGAGTCCCGCTGAGACGTCCGCACCCTTGTCGCAGGATGCAACGAATCCGAACCACTCGCCCGCAGGAATGGCGAGTGGACTAGGCAGAGACAGCGTGACCGTCGAGTCCTGTAGAGCGACCGCCGCGTATGTGATCAGATAAGCCTGAGCGGCGAAGCTGTCCCCGTTGAAGAAAGACGCGACGAGCTCTACGCTCACTCTCGCGGCGCTGGTTCCGCTGGTCGAGCCAGCGTACATCGCGCTGATCATGAGGCGCTTGCCGCCCGGAACTCTGCGAATGGCCGTGTCGAACTTGATGGATCCGGCCGGAATGAGTGCGTGCGTCACTCCGTCGTGCGTCGCGGTGACCGCGCCGACTACGTTCCCGTTGAGCGAATACATCGTGTCGACAGCGTAGACGCCCGTCACGACAGGAGGTGTCGCGGCCAGCGTGACGACCTGAGAGCGCTCCGTGAGCGTCTGATCCTGATACATCAGTCTGACGCTCTTGCCGTAGTCCGATGCCGACGCTGCCGAGATGGTCAGCTCGGCGTTGTTCGGAGGCACGAACGTCGTCGGCATCCCGGTCTCCCACAGAGGAACCTCGGACGCCGCTCCCGAGAAGACTCTCTCCCCGTACTGAACGTAGGGACGCGCTCCCGGAACGTATCCGCGAGCAACGTCTGGAGTGTTCATATTCCTCCAGGTTCTCTCCGGCCACCCAGCCGTTCTGGGCGAGTTGCTCACGGGTCTTCTCCGATGGTGTCGTCCTGACCGACGGTGGGCGGAACCTTGGGATTGTCGACCGCCCGCTCCGGAAGCCCTGCGGCGGAAAGCGCGGAGTTCTCGAGGTCCGGATTGGGGAACAGGTTCGCGCCAGCCAGAGCCAGCGAGCGGATGTACTTCCCGAGCTCGTCCAGATCGATCGGAGCGACGTTCTCGTAAGTGATCTGCGGCATCAGAGCTCGGTCCAGACCGTTCGCGTCCCACAGAGCGGGAAGCAGCTTGCGGTTGATCGGGCTCGCGATGCTGTTGAGGAAGCTCCGGATGCCTTTGATGAACACGTCAGACTTCGACTTGCTCATCGCGTAGGAGCCGCGATCGTTCTGACCGAGCATCATGAAATCCGCGATGACCGTGCGAGCAATGTCGCCCTGATGGCGCATGATCACCTTGCTGGTGTCGATGTCGCGCGATCCCTTGCTCGCCAGAAGCTCGAAGCCGACCTGATAGATGTCGCTGAGCTTGCCCTCGTCATCCTCGTAGAGATCGCTTGGGAGCAGAACGTAGCCCTGAGCGTTCTTCTTGACGTCCCGCAGGATCGCCTTGAACTTCTCAGCGAATGCCTGCTTCTCCGGCGAGGCCGACGGATTGAGGTACTCCGACGGGATGCGACCGACGGGCATCCCGTTCAGCTCGCGCTCGATGGCGACGGCCTCGTACTCGGTGATGTGAGTCGCGTACAGATACGACCGATATGCGTTCCGCAGGACGCTGCGTCCGGCCGGATCGCAGTTGGCCGAGGTGGTGCGGAACAGAAGGATGCGGTCGGCGGGGAGGTAAACCCTCGCTCCGCCCGTGTAGGTCTGCTGCCAAGCTCCCTTCAGAACGCCTCCGGTGTCGACGTCGAACAGCTCGATGGTCCACTGAGCGCGAGGCCCGAGCTTCCGAACGCCGATGCGACCGTCGGAGCGGCGCTTGAACACCATCTCGAACAGGCTGAACCCATACGGAAGCATGGACACTGCGTCCCCGAGGAACTCCTCGAAGGTGAAGTCCATGTCGTCCATGCAGTCCTGAGCGAACTTGGCGGCTTCCCGCGCCTGATCGGACGTGTCCGCAGGGCGGAATGTCCACTTCGCGCCCTTCACCAGCATCTCGATGGCGATCAGGATGGCACCGACGGTGGGATCGTTCTCCCGCATCCTGCGAAGCTCGCGAATGCCCTCCTGACCCCGCAGAGCGACCACGGTGTCGTCAGTGCGGATGCCGTACCTGAAGTCGTAGCCTCCGGCGACGCCAGTCTCGTTGAAGTTGCTCGGGTTACGTCCCATGACTACGCGGCCTTTCTCTCGCCATCAGCGGCGAGACTGGATTCCTTGCGCTTCTTCTTTTTCGACAGCGCGGTGAGCGCCCAGACGAGTGCGTCGACTCTGTCAGGGGACCCCTCTCCGACGTATCCGTCGTTCGTCATCAGCATCATCTGCTTCTCGAGCTCGACCATTCCGCGAGCGTGAGTCACTCTGCCCTGCTCGTAGAGCGCGGCGATCGGCTCTGCCCGAACGACCTTGCCCCGCGATGCCCGGACCTCGTCGTAGGACACGTTCGGGTCCACGTTGCGGATCACCGCCTCGACCATCGCGCCGCCGAAGTTGACCTCGGCCACCACGCGATCGGCCTCGAACTCCTCGTAAGCTCTGACCACGGCGCGTCCCCACTCGGCCGGGGACCCGTTGATCGTGCGGTCCGCGAGAACGACGTAGCTCCCGTCGGCCCTGAGCCCCGCGACCACGATGCCCACGAAGTCGCCCTTGGACCCCGAGGGGTCGACCGCGACGACGATGCGGACGATCTCGTCCTCCTGCCAGACGTAGTTCAGGTCGGCGTGGACGATGTACTCGTCGGTCCACAGAGCGCCGACCACGTCCTCCAGCAGCTCGGCCTCGAGCTCCTGACGCCCCAGCCGCGTCCCCTCGTACTTCTCCCGGAACTTCCTCAGGATGCTCTCCGGCAGGTGCTTGTTCGCGAAGGTGCTGGCCGTGGAGATCCTCGTGGTCTGATCCTTCACGAGAGACCGCAGAAGCGGAGTCGTCCGAGGAGTCGTGGTGACGACGATGCGGGGGGACGAGCCGAGACGCAGTCCGAACAGGAGGTTGTCCCAGACGTCCTGAGCCTTCTTGGGGTTCCAGGCTCCGAGTTCGTCGCACCAAGCGCGGTGATGCTGCGGACCCCGGAGACGCTCGGGCTCCTCGGCGGAGTATCCGACGTAGTAGCTCGATCCGCCGTTCATCGTGCGTGTCCAGAGCTCGAGTGACGTCCTGTTGTAGTTGATCACGAGGCTCGGCGGAATGCGCGACAGGAGCCCAGACTCGCCCTCGAAGGCCGTCTTGCGAATGTCGGGGAGAGTGGGACCAAGGACCGCGACTCGCTCGTCGGCGACGTAGGCCGACCACCAGATGTCCTCGGCACCGGAGCGAGTCTTTCCAGCTCCCCGGCCCGCCATCAGCAGCCACACGAAGAAGTCCTCCGGGGGAAGCTGGTCCGCCCTCGCGGTCTGAAGCCACTCGTACCGACGCGCGAGGCCCTCGAGCTGCGCTGTGGGCAGCGAGGCGAGCTGGTCGGCGATTTGAGCGCGAATGGCGTCGTCCACTGTCGGGATCTCTGGGTGTGAGGGCTGCGGACTCAGTATAGTGGGGTTTGGTCTCGGGCGCAAGGTCCTTGTGCCGACGCTGCAAGGTGCAGTGAATCTGTTTTTGGCGAAAAATTACTTGGAGCGGAGCGCCGACCCACCCGCGCCTCTCGTCTGGGCTTTTGCTCAAATATTAGGCGGGCGCGGTGGTTCCGCGCCCGCCCTCCGCGTCACGCCACGGGCGCGGGAAGCTTCGTGCCGCGCGGTGCGAAGGCGACTTTCTGCGCGGCAATCAGGGCGGGCAGGGCCGCTGCGATGGTGGCGCTGTCGGCGGGCGTGCCGTTGCCTGCGGCGACGGCGAGGGCCGCAATCGCTGCGGGCGTGGCGGGCGCTGCGACAATCACGTTTCCGCGCGGCATGTCCCACTGGATGTCCGCTGCGGTGATGCCTGCGGTGCGGCACTCCTGCACGGTGCGGCCGACGGCGTATCCTGCGGCCTTGCGTGCCACGCTAGCGCCCGCGCCCGTCGTGCGGATCTGCACCGCGACCACGACGTACCCGAGCAGGGCGGGCGTATTGGTCGTCGTGGCGGTGGCGCTCGCTGCGGGCGCTGCGGGCGTGCCAACGATGGTCGGTGCGGGCGCTGCGGGCGCTGCGGCTTCGGTGCGGGCGGTGCGGGCGGTGGTCTCGGTCATGGTGGTCTCCGTTGCTGTCGGTTGCCGCGCGGCCCTCGGGCGTGTCGCGGGCAGGGCGTTGCGGCCCTGCTCCACCTATATAGGCGCGGGCGCTGCGGTGTGCAATACCCTATTTTCGGGCGGTGCGAATTATTTTTCGCGGCCCTGCGGCCCTGCGGCCCTGCGGCCCTGCGGCCCTGCGGCCCTGCGGCCCTGCGGCCCTGCGGCCCTGCGGCCCTGCGGCCCTGCGGCCCTGCGGCCCTGCGGCCCTGCGGCCCTGCG
>Ga0114982_1001421_pt1 | contig 11591 bp, 19 predicted proteins | sample Shrwel_input2_FT_FD_87183 | JGI IMG/M metagenome (GOLD analysis project Ga0114982, IMG submission 87183) | Subsurface microbial communities from deep shales in Ohio, USA - Utica-3 well 1 S input2 FT | ecosystem: Environmental > Aquatic > Deep subsurface > Shale gas/oil reservoir > Produced... | reverse complement strand
TTTACCAATGGAAAATACATTCTTAATCAAGCAAGTATTTCATCGAATGCTACAACCGCACCAAATGGAACTGCAACCGCAGACAAGTTAGTTGAAAACACCGCAAACGACCAACACTTTGTATATTTTACCGCACAACAAACGGCATACAATGAAACAAGAATAAGTGTTTATGCAAAAGCGGGAGGTCGTACAAATTTATTGATGTGGGAAAGTGCAATAACAAACGCACAATGTTTGTTTAATTTGTCCACGGGTGTTGTAACTTCAAGTAGTAGTGGAAACGCTGCAAACTTGTCTACAACGGTTGGGCAAATCGAGGATGCGGGTAATGGTTGGTATAGGTGTTCCTTTAATTATAGCACTTCAAGTGGAGGCGGAACAATTCGCTTACAATTATACACTACTACAACATCATACACGGGTGACGGAACAAGTGGAATTTTTCTTTGGGGATTGCAAGAAAACATCGGCTCAACCGCCAAACCCTATTTCCCCACTACCGACCGCTTGAATGTTCCACGCCTAACTTATCAAAATGGCGGGGGCGGGTGTCCTAGTTTGTTGTTGGAGAAGCAGAGTACGAATAGCCAAACATATAGCGAACAAATAGACAACGCCGCATGGGGATTGTCCAATTTAAGCGTTACTGCAAACAATACTACAAGCCCAGACGGAACACAAAATGCCGACAAAATTGTAGAAAATACCGCAAATTCACGACACGAATTTTATGGTGTTAGTTTGGCATTTAACGGGAACAATGCAATTTCTTTTTATGCAAAAAATGCAGGTCGTCGCTATCTTTGCGCATTAGAACCAACGGGCGCGGGTGGTGCAACCTTTGATTTACAAAATGGAGTAGTAAGCGCAGTTACTGCCGTTTCTGCAAACATTGAAAGTGTTGGGGATGGGTGGTATAGGTGTTCAGTAATTATTTCAAAAACTGCAACAACTCAAATTTATTATTGTTTAAGAACCACTGGAAGCGTAGGAATCGAAACATACACGGGCGACGGGACAAGTGGCGTTTATTTTTGGGGCGCACAAACTGAATTAAATTCAAGTTACCCCACATCCTACATCCCAACAACCTCATCAAGTGCCACAAGGGTTGCGGATGCTTGTAGCAAGACGGGGATTAGTAGTTTGATTGGGCAGACGGAGGGGGTTGTATTTTGGGATATTGAAGTTGAAACTTTGTCAGCAACGGGAAATGAAAACATTTTGAACCTTGACGCGGGAAGTTATGGGAATACATTGTATTTTATTAAAGGGTCAAACGGAGTTTTAAGCGCAGAAATTTATGTAACTGGAGTTGTACAATGCTCTTTTTCACATTCTTTGCCGTCGGTAGGCCGTTATAAAATGGCACTTGCTTACAAAGCAAATGACTTTGCGTTCTATGTAAACGGAGTTCAAAGGGGTACAGATTCAAGCGGAAGCGTACCCGCAATGAGTCGTTTTCAATTAGGAAATGGCGTATTCGGACCAAGCGACGGCAAAACAAACCAAGCCATCCTATTCCCAACCCGCTTAACAAACGCAGAACTTGCATCTTTAACAACTATCTAAATGAAAACCTTCGCTAAATTCGAGTTTACCCCTACACAATGGGCAACCCTTCGCAAGTTAATAGAGCAAACTACAACCACACCCGACGGGGCAAAAGTCCAAAGTTGGAAAGATTGTGCGGTTGTTGAGTTGGGATTTATTTGTTTAGAGTGGGGGCAAGTTGATGACAAACCCGTTTGCACAAAGCAGTCCGACAAATGGGCGGTGGATATTCTATTCTACGGGGAAGTGCCGACAGAGTTTGAGCCGTTCGCGGTTTATCCCTCGCCAGTTGGAATACATACCTTTAGCGGTTGCGATGATTTGTATTTAAAATCGTTTTGCGCCAAATATCCTGACTCACCTTACTGCGTTTTACCTGAACCCAAACCAATTATATAATGAAACCCGACCTAGCAAATGACACTACGGCAGCCATTGCGGCAACGATTTCGACATCGGCGGCCGTCATCCATTTTACTCAAACTTGGGGGCCCGTTCTTTCATTTTGTGTGGGTGTTGTTAGTTTTTGCACGGGCATTTTGGCGGGTGTTTATTACCTTAAAAAAGTAAACGAAAAAAATGGCCGCGAAACAAACTAGCAACCAGCAACACCAGCCGAAACCAAAACGGAAGCTCGGCCGACATACGAAACACGTCAATAAGCACAAATCATGCAAGGCAAGCCGCGGACAAGGTTAAAAAATTATTTCAAACCAACCCCAAAACGATTTCGCATTCTGGGCGATTCAATTGCGGCCGCTTCGTTATTTATTGCCGGCTTAAATTTGGATCACCCGAAAATTATGCTTATTTCAGGCGTTGCCGGTGCGGTCGGTAAATTTGTGACAAACTTTTTCGGCGATGAGGCCTAATTATTTACTTTATGCGATTATGGTCATCACGTTGATCGTGGTGGCTTATCTGAGCCGGCCCGTTCCAACGGTCCAATATCACCATACAACATACACGGACACAATTAAAACGCTCGAGCTAAAATATGACACACTGTACAAAATCCAACGCCGCACGCAAATCAAATATGATACTTTGTACCGTGTTATTTTTGGCGATACTTCTTGCCAGACCACACGCGATTTACTCACAATGCACCGACAGCTCGACACGCTCGGATATTAATTTATACTTATTGAAGGGGGCCGAGGCTCGCGAACAACTCAATCTGTGCCGTCAATTTAGGCAGGTTGATTCCTCAATCATTGCAACGCAACGCACAGCCATTCAAACGCAAGCCGAGGACCTTGGACACGTTAAGCGTGTCAATCGTTCGTTACGCATTGCGTGTGTCGTTTTGGCGGCCTTATTTTTAATCGCGCTATGAAAACAAACAACGTTCATACTTTCAGAACCAACGCCAAAAAATTAAAGGTGTTGTTAATATCCGATTTACACTGGGACAACCCACACTGTGACCGCGAGTTATTGCGTGATCATCTGGAAGAAGCCAAAAAAGGCGGAAACGATATTTTGATCAACGGCGACATGTTTTGCCTCATGCAGGGAAAATATGACGGCCGACGCAGCAAATCAGAGATCCGGCCCGAGCATAACAACAGCAGGTACCTGGACTCGGTCGTAGATACCGCGGTCGAATGGTTTGCACCCTATGCGCACAATATCAAGGTGATCGGGTACGGCAACCACGAAACCTCGATTCTCAGACATTGCGAGACGGACGTCATCGAGCGTTTTGTCACCTTGTTAAATAACAAAACCGGCGCATCGGTTCAGGTCGGCGGTTATGGTGGCTGGGTAATTTATACGCATATTCGCGGAAAAAGTACCATCAGTAAATCATATAAAATTAAATATTACCACGGTGCCGGTGGCGGCGGACCGGTTACAAAGGGAGCGATTAATTTTAACCGTATGGCCACAATGATTGAAGGAGCCAACGCAATATGGATGGGTCACGTCCACGAATCGACCGAAATCACCTATACATTGGAGGGGTTGAACTTAAGAAATAACGTCGAATTGCGCGACGTTTTGATGATCAGAACGCCAGCATACAAGGAAGAATACAACGAGGGAAAGGGCGGGTGGCACGTAGAAAGAGCCGCACCTCCAAAACCTTGTGGGGGTCGTTGGCTTGAGATTCATTTTGATCGAAGCAAATCATCCGACTGGATGCGCGCGTTTACGTATAAAACAAATTAAATTTGCCAAATGGATGCAATAAACCCGGAGCACTACAAAAAGGGCGGAATTGAATGTATTGAGGCTATCAAGGCCTCGATGAGCGATTTGGAATTTCAAGGATATTTGAAGGGGAACGTAATAAAATACACCTGGCGATTCCGTCACAAAAAAGGCGTTGAAGATTTGCAAAAGGCCGAGTGGTACAATAAAAGATTAATTGATGAACTTAAAACAAATACCGTTTAATAATTACGTGCGGGAAAAATCCGCCAAAAAACAAATCGTCCTGCACCATACCGCAGGGGGCGGAAAGGGCGAGATAGTATACCAGGGATGGCAGGCAGACCGAACACCGGTCGCAACGTGCGTGGCTATCAGCCGAGACGGTGAAATCGTGCAGGGGTTCGGGTCTCAATATTGGGGTTATCACCTAGGAATGCAAATAAAACATTTTGGGAAATTGCCATACATGAACCTGGACAAACAGTCCATCGGGATTGAGCTGTGCAATTGGGGGCCGTTGACCTACAAATCGGGTCAGTACAGAAATTACGTGAACGGCGTGGTGAGTTCGGACGACGTAATCGAGCTCGAATATCGCACGTTTAAATATTGGCAGAAATACACGGACGAACAAATCGAATCGACCCGTTTGTTGCTAGTGCATTGGAGGGAAAAATACGGCATCAGCCTGGAATACAACGAGGATATTTGGGACATATCGCCTAGGGCATTAAAAGGCGAATCGGGTGTATTTACTCACAATTCATATCGGCCGGATAAGGCGGACATATATCCGTACCCGCCGCTCGTTGAAATGTTGCGCGGTCTTTAGTTTTGGACCGGTGAGACGTTTCAATTGACGGGCTAAACATACCAACGTAAACCGAGCCGTCTTGGCCGAATGTAACCGAGCCGTCCTCGAGTATTTCGGACGCTAGGTCGTAAGGATAACGGGCGCGCACCTCGTGGATTATTTCCGCCGTTATATAGGCCATTGCTTGATGGTAATCCATCCCAGGTGGCGCGCATATCGTTATCATGGCTCGAATATATGCTATTCGGAGAGAATCAAAGCCTCATTTTCATCAGATAGAACGTACCGGGCGCGTATTGTTTCAATCGTTACGGTTCCGGCCTTTATGGCTTGTTTCGCCTCGTTCCATTTTGCGTGCTCAGGTGTTAGCGATATTTTGGCCTTTTCTGGTGGCTTGGGGGCTTGATTACGAACCCGCAAGGCCGTCACGACCTCGCCGAACGCCTTAACCGGTGTCGAATAGAGTTGAATCCACTTGCCGGTCCAATCCTCAATATAAGGAGATGCGAGAGCCTTTTCGATTGATTTCTGATTGGTGGCGTTGAGGATGAACGGTTTGTGCCCTACCAGGTGGGCCACGTTGCATTGATCCGTTTTGCCGTCAGCCCCTTTGATTGTTTCGTGGGTTACCTTTTCGATTCTCACGATTAGGTCCTCGCCTGGGTTTAAGGCGTACGCGCCTATGTAGTCAGGATTTGTTAATTTTTTCCAGTGTGTTTTTTGCATGGTGTTCGTTTATTAAGTTTTTAAATTTATTGTAGGGTATATCGTACGTGGATTTCCCGATCTGAATAAATCCGTGGCCCAGGTCCGTTATTTTATCAAGATACGACACATTGAACAGTTCGCGTTTGAGCGTTACGGCGTTCATTAATTCGATAAACATTACGGCAAAATCAATGTTTTAACCTCGGTGGATTCCGTCAAGCCGTGCCAGATACCCGAATCCATACAGCGTTTGTAGGTTGCAAGATCAGCGCGGTATAATTCGGTCCCGCGTTCTCGGTCGTATTCCGATAATTCGTATAATTCGTTCAGATACGGCGCAGTTTTTTCCACCGCCAAGAATATAAACCGAGGCGTTACCCCCAAATTTTGTCGGTATATTTCAGAATAAAACGCGTCCTGCACGTGGTAACGGTATTTTATGCAGGACCATCCAAACGCGCGCTCCTCGGCATCGGTCGTCGTTTTTAGGTCGATCACCGTGTGGGCCGATTCGACATGGCAGTCCAGGCGACATTTAACCTTAACGCCGTCAATTTCACCGTATAGGATTTGCTCGGCTTGGTAACCTGGGCGGATTAAGTTTATATAATCGGGGTTATTTTGGGCGGATTGATAAATTCCTCGGATCGTTTCGAGTAGATCGTGCGAGAGTTCAAGTTTGCCGGCATTGCGCTCGAATTGCTCCGATTTCCATTGCTGGTACCTGGACGTTGAGCGCGGCTTGGCTCCACCGATTTCGGCAACGATTTCCTCGTCGTTAAAAACGAAATAATGCTGGCCCATGGTTTGCTGCTCAAACACGTATCGATGTGCCGCACTACCGTCAAACATCGCCTTCGTTTCGGTTCGGGGGTTCCCGTCGAGATATTGGTATTTAAACGATGCGGGGGCCTTGCTGATCGTGTCCAGTTTGGATTTGGTTAGGTGGGTTAGGTCCGCGTGATATTCCTGGATGGTCATAATTTATCCGCCTCCTCCTCGATGTATTTTGTAACCTTGCGCAGCAACGTTTTAACATTGGTGGCAATTCGGCCCGCCTCGGGTGTTTGTAGTTCAGGCATTTTGATCCCGTAAATTATCGTTACCAGGAACGCCAATTTATCACGATCAGGGGCCAGCAATGCAGCGCGGTCCGATTCGGCAGCCTTGGCGGCTTCGATTCGTTCCAATTCGGCAGCCTTGGCAAGTTCGGCGCGTGCGGCCTCGGCTTGCTTGCGTTCCTCATCCAATTTCGCCTGCAATTTGGCAGTTTCCTCAGCTTGCAAACGTTGCATCTCGGCACGTTCAACGTCGGCCTTTTTGGCGGCTTCGATTCGTTGCGCCTCCGCTTCAATTGCGCGTTGCTTGGCCTCCTCAGCTTGTTTTTTTATTTCCAATTGGCGGTCGCAAAACGTAGTGAATTGATCGTCGGTGATTTCACGAATTTGCAGCAGTTCGCCATCAATATCGTTTGCGGCCAGGTATTTTAGGCGTTCTTTCATGCGCTCATCCAATTTGCGCTCCTCGGCGGCAATTCGGTCCGCTTCGATTCGGTCGGCTTCGGCCTTTGCAGCGTTGGCCGCGTTAATTTGATCGATGAACGCTTGGAACTGTTCGTCCGACATTTGGCGGATATTTACGAACATCGTGTCCGCTCCGATTTCGTCGCACATGTTTTTGCGTTCCTGGTAGATAGCCTCGACGCGTTTTGCCTCCTCGATTTCGTGCCATTTCTCAATTGCCTCGCATCGTTTCTCAAGGGGCTTGCTGGAATTGTCGATGATGTTGTAAAGGTTGTCATATAGACGGCCCTCTAGGATGATCGATTCCTTACCTTGTTTTTTGATGCGCTCGGCCTCCAAACGATTATCGCGTAGGGCCTTGCGTATTGCCTTGGCCATTTCGCAGTCCTCCTTTGACGGATTCTCGGAGGGCAGGATTGAGATTTTGCGCTCGACCTCGTCCATGCGTTTAAAGTAGGGCACAAATAGTTGCATCATTTGCGCGCCTTTTGTCGGTTCGATTTGACTTTGCTCAACGATTTGAATCAGTTGGCCGTCGTAGTTTTGTGTGGTTAAGTTGCTCATAACAGGGGCAAAATTATATTATATCGTTAATATATTTGCAATATGGATAAAAAATATTTTCAACCGACCGGAATCGTGGCTCGCAGATTGAAGCGTGGCACCATGTTATTGTTCGAGACTAAATTCCAAGGGATTATATATTTTAGGCGCAGGAAGTCATCCAAAACGACCCAGCACGCAAAAATCAAATTAACCAACGACGGCAGACAGTGGACGCGATCAAATTAATTGAACAACGGTGCAGGGATAAAAAAACGAACCTGCATAAAATATGCAAGGAGCTCGGATTGAAATCGATGTATTTCAGCCGCTGGAAGCGAACCGAACCCACCGCGATTAAATACCTTAATGCAGTTAATCAATACCTTGATGGAATCAACCAATAATTACGACGCGTTCGGTCTGTACGATTCAAACCGCGAAATCGACCAAAAACACGTGCTGTATTTAATGAAAAAAATCAGCCGTAAAAATTTACTACACGTGAACCCGATCATTGTCGACGGAGATATGAATGTAATTGAAGGCCAGCACAGATTAGAAGCTGCAAAACGTTTGGGCGTTCCGATTTGGTACGTTACCGGTGAAGGGGTGGAGAAATCCGACATGAGCGATTTGAATGCGGGCCGTAAAAATTGGAAAATTCTCGATTACGTTAATTTTTGGACCCGCGAACAACGCAAGGGTTACTCGGTATTAAGTCGGTTCATTAATAAGTACCCGCACGTTCCTATTAGTTCCCTGGTGGGGTTGCTCAGCACAGCGGGCCGTTGTGAGCGTCGCGAATTGGAGGAGGGCAACGTCAACGTGGCCAACGAACGCGAGGCGGAGCGCGTGTTGGAATATTTGAAGGAGTTGAGGGATTTCACCGATTTGGCCTACACGAGTTATTTTATCCGGGCCGTTTTAAAAATTGCACGGATTGAAGGTTACGACCAGGAGAAAATGATGCGCAAAATTAAGATGCAGCCGCGCAGCCTGGTGAAGTGTGTCGACACGAATCAGTACGTTGATTTGTTAGAGGAGATATACAACCATTGCGAGCGGACCCGGTTGCGGTTCCGTTAATTGTCATCGTATTGTCATAATTTTACCCATATTGTAAAAATGTGGGTTTGTTGTGTATATTTGCCTCATCAAATAACACAGACATGACAAACGAAGCAAGAAAGAACAGAGACGAATTTCTAGGATTAAACTTAAAAATTCGCAGCCACCAAAGAACAATTAAAATAAACTCGGCAGCTGGGCAAATATTCACTCAGGAGTATTTGGACTGGGTTAATCAATTAATTGAACGTAGTATTTATTTGGCAAACAACGGGGGTTTTTAAACCCCCTTAACTCATTCAATCATGGCACTAGACATCATATACTTAATCATTGGCACGCCTATCACCATTGCGGTGATGTACGGCAGCCGCGTTTTGCGCTCGAAGCGTAGAAATGAAACACCAGAGGCGAAACCGTATCAGTTTGAGCGGGATCAGTTTATTCAAGGATTTAACGAAACGGTCAACCACCAGCGCACCGAGTTAAAAAGAATGTATCGCGGGGAGGCGTTGAGGTCGTGATTTGTTTATTTTTGGTGCCGGCATTGGTTGCGGCGATTTGGGCGTGGAGAATGGCTGAGGCTAGTTTGGAGAGGGCGAAGATTGACAAGCTTGGTGAGTCTTTGAGGGCGAACAAAGCCGCCAAGGAGTTTATTGCATTGCAGTCTGATCGATTACACGATGCAAGTTTACACGCCGACACGGTGCACAAATTAAACAAAGAGATTGAAGCAATAAAAAATCATTCTAGAGATTTAGCGGAAACCCTAGAGGGGTGGAAATTTTCAACAAATACCAGGGATCTACAAATCGAAGCCCTACAAAACCAAATTGACGGTCTCGAAATTGACAAAATTCATTTAAAATATGAGCTCGGTGTACACCGCGAAAAACAACAAAAACGCAGGGAGCAAAAATCCGCAGCAATGAGACGATTCAGGGCTAAAAATAAGGAGGCGAAAAAATGACAATTGAAATAATTAAAATCAAACTTTATCCAGGCAACACCGCCAAAATTCAATACATAGTCGACAAAGACTATGAGGTTACGGCTGAATGGAAAAAACGAATTGCCCATGAGGATTTTACCAACGCCATGAGCGCACTCACCCCGTATCTATACGAAATGTGCGAAATGGGGGTACTATCCTTACGCCACACCGACGCAGAGCTTGACGCCTTATTATTGAAGGGCTACGAAGCCACGCAAATTGTTTTCGGCGGGTCGGTCGAATCATACGGTTGTGCATTGGTGGGTCGCAAAAACCTAGCAGGAAACCGCGTTTTGAATTTGGTGGCTCCGTTTATTTCGTTTATTGACGACGATAGGTATATGAACGTCGATAAATTGCAAGATGCGGCCATGAAGGCGTATAACGAGGCGGTCGAGTATATCAATGGAAAGGCCGCGCCAGATCCACAATTGGAGCTCGAATTATGACCAGAATCGCATCGGCCGTAGTTAACGGACATCACAAATTTAGGGTGTATAAATTCCAGCAGCTCGTCGCAACATTTGAAACGATGGAGGCCGCCAAAAATTATGTCCACATGGAGGAGTCGGTCCAATTATTTAATCAATTATTCAAATCTTTTCAAAACGAATTATTCAGATGCAACCACACGTTTCACAACAAATGCAAAGCGAAATTAATCGACTTAGGCGAGTTGTAGTTCACCAAGAGCGCGAGATTACTCGATTAAAAAATATCATTAATTATCGCGCATTGGATCACAACGTAACGCCCATGTCGATTGAGTGCGTTATGCATCACGTTTGTACATTTTACAACATGAGCCTGGAGGCATTGGTCGAGAAAAATCGAGAGGGCGACCGAATCGTTGCGCGAATGGCGGTGGCTTGGATTTCAAATCGCAGGTATAAACATACGTTTAGGGCGATCGGAATCAAACTATCCCACCGGGATCACTCAACTATCATGAACGCATGCGATAAGGCGGACGAATATTTATTGACCAACAAAGCGTTCAAACGTCATATTGACATGATAATTAACACGATCGAACATGAATTTGTACCCGTACCAAATTGAAGGAATCGACAAGATACGCCAGGCATTCGGCAGGGTTAAGCGTGTTATTTACGTGTTGCCGACCTCGGGCGGAAAGACGGTTATTATGTCGCATATCGCGCTTGGCTCAGTCAGGCGCGGCAGGCGTGTTTTGATCCTGGTCCACCGTGTCGAGCTACTGAAACAAACCGGGCACAAATTGTCGGCGTTCGGGGTTCCGCATTGGTTTATTTCAACCGAGCACACCCAGGACGATACGTTCCCGGTTCAAATCGCCATGGTGGCAACGATTAGGAACCGACAAACCGAACCGTTTGATTTGATCATCGTGGACGAATGTCACCACACGCCGTCATCAACTTACCAGGAGGTCATATCCAGGCATCCCAACGCCTACGTTCTAGGCGTTACGGCGACACCTTGCCGGCTCGATGGTAAAGGATTGGCCGATTGTTTCGATGAGATGGTCCAGGGGCCTCAGATATATGATTTGATTCATTTCGGCTCGCTTAGTAAGCCCGTGACATTTGCACCGGCAACGGCGGTCGATTTAAAGGGTATTAAAACGGTTGCCGGTGATTACGTAAAATCGGAACTCTCCGAGGCGATGAGTAAACCAAGCGTGACGGGTTCGGCCATCAAGGAATACATGAAGCACGCACCGGGCCGTCCGTGTGTTGTTTTTTGCGTATCGGTTAAACACGCCCAGCAGGTTGCCCAGGATTTCACGAACGCAGGATTTCGAGCCGTTGCGGTTGACGGGAGCACGGACCGCGAAGAACGAGCTCAAATGATTGCAGGCCTATCCGATGGATCAGTGCAAGTTCTTTGCAGCTGTGATATTATTTCGGAAGGTACGGACGTTCCAGCGATCGAGGTCGGTATATCGTTACGGCCTACCAAATCGCTGAGTTTGTATATTCAGCAGATGGGGCGCGTACTTCGGAAACACCCGGGGAAAACACGCGCGTTGTTGCTAGATCATGCGGGGAACTGTCATCGGCACGGGTTAATCACGATGCACCGCGATTGGGCGTTGGAGCCAGGCAAGGAAGCAAAACGCACCGAATCGATTATTCGGCAGTGTTTGAAGTGCTACGCGGTGTACGAATCAGCGCGGACCGAATGTCCTGAATGCGGAACCGTTCCACCGCCCAAGCCAAGAGAGGTTATAAAG
>Ga0114982_1001419_pt1 | contig 11596 bp, 8 predicted proteins | sample Shrwel_input2_FT_FD_87183 | JGI IMG/M metagenome (GOLD analysis project Ga0114982, IMG submission 87183) | Subsurface microbial communities from deep shales in Ohio, USA - Utica-3 well 1 S input2 FT | ecosystem: Environmental > Aquatic > Deep subsurface > Shale gas/oil reservoir > Produced... | reverse complement strand
GGTGGGCACGCTGACGGTGTGCGACAACGACACCGTCGAACTGACCAACCTGCAACGGCAAATCGCCCACGACATGGCCAGCCTGGGCCGGCTGAAGGTGGAATCCGTGGCCAGCCGGCTGGCGGCGCTCAATCCGGAGGTGCGCGTCCAGCCGCTGGCCCAGCGCATGGACGCTGCCGCACTGGCCGCCGCCGTGGCGCAGGCCGATGTGGTGCTGGATTGCTCGGACAATTTTGCCACCCGCCATGCGGTCAACGCCGCCTGCGTGGCCGCCAGCAAGCCGCTGGTGTCGGGTGCGGCAGTGCGCTTTGATGGTCAGCTGGCAGTGTTTGACCCGCGCCAGCCGGATGCGCCGTGCTACCACTGTCTGTTTCCGGATCATGGCGACGCCAGCGACGGGCCATGCGCCACCTTTGGCGTATTTGCGCCACTGGTGGGCATCGGCTGCATGCAGGCCGCTGAAGCGCTGAAGCTGCTGGTGGGCATCCGCTCCAACGCGGTGAACCGGCTGGCGATTTACGAGGGGCTAAGCGGAGATTGGCGGCATATGCGCCTGACGCGCGACCCGGCTTGCCCGGTGTGCGCGGGCAAATCTGCAGGGGCCGCAGCCTGAATGGGCCACACCGCTGATGGTGGCGGTATCTGCCAAGGAGACGGGAAGGGAATTAAGAAATAAAAGTGGGCAGCGTCAATACGTCAAAAAGACACGGTCTGCATCAGCAGGAACAGGCTGATGCAGTGACTGAATGGCACTTTTGAGCGGCTTTAACTTCCTGCGTTGGCCCCTTGAATTGTCTGGCGTCCAGCGGTCTGACATTTTTTTGCGATCACGGCTTGATCTACGGCTTCCAGCTCACCCTTGATGCGGGAATACTCGGCTTCTTGCTGCTTTGTACCGCCCAAGGCAAATGCTGCCGGCCAGAACAACACCAGCGTGACGCCCATCAGTATTTTGTCGTTGGTGGCGGCTTGATCAAGGCGCCCGCCCAATTCGCTGACTCGTGCCTGTATGCGCTGGGATTCTGCGGCTAATTGGCCACAGTCATAGGCTTGGTACTGGATGGGAGAGACATACGACGAGCTGAGATCTTTGGATGAGGTAGCACAGCCAGTGCTGACGCATAAAAAAGCAGCGCCAGTGAGGGTGCAGAGGAGTTGTTTCATGGGGGCCTGTTCGTGAGCAGCGTGGGTAAGGTCTAACGTTTTTGCTATTTGCATGGCATGTTGCCATGCAGCTGAACGTGCTGTCACGATAAATATGGCTGCGTGGGCCATGCGACTGAGCGTGCGGTCAGGGTGCGTCACCCCCAAACGGGTGACGCACCACTCACCAGATGCAAGCGGTGCCCCCAAGCACTTCAACCGCTATTGCGCAAACCCGCTGCAATACCGTTGATGGTTTGATGCGCGGTGTACAGCAGTTCCGGCGCGTCCGGCGTCTGGCGCAGGCGGCGGATCAGCTCAATCTGCAGGATGTTCAGCGCGTCCATGAATGGCAGACGGTTGGCCAGGCTGCGCGCCAGCGATGGGTTATCCGCCAGCAGGGTGTCTTGCCCGGTGATGGTGAAGAACGCCTCGCGGGTGCGCAGCCATTCGGCTTCGATCAGGCCAAAGATATGCTTGGCCAGGCTCTGGTCGGACACCAGCGCGGCGTAGCCGGCGGCAATCTGCAGGTCGCTCTTGGCCAGCACCTGTTCCATGTTTGACAGCGCCACCTGGAAAAACGCCGAGTGGCGATACAGCGCCTGCAGGCGCTCGCGGCCAGCCTGGCCGTGTTCTTCCAGATAGGCGGCCACCGCGCTGCCCACGCCATACCAGCCCGGCAGCATCACCCGCGCCTGCGCCCAGGAGAACACCCAGGGGATGGCGCGCAAATCCTTGATGCTGGTCAGGCTCTTGCGCGAGGCCGGGCGGCTGCCGATATTGAGCTTGGCAATTTCATTGATCGGCGTGGCTTCCAGGAAATACTGGATAAAGCCCGGCGTTTCCACCAGCGAGCGGTAGGCGTGGAAGGCGCGGCTGGACAGCTCGCCCAGAATGGCCTCATCCGCCGGCGGCGTATCGCGCACCGTGGTCAGGCTGGCTTCCAGCGTGGCGGCCAGCAGCGCTTCGAGGTTGCGCAGGCCGATTTCCGGGTCGGAGTATTTGGCCCCAATCACTTCGCCCTGTTCGGTGATGCGGATCTGCCCGGCCACCGAGCCTGCCGGCTGCGCCATGATGGCCTCGTAAGACGGGCCACCGCCCCGGCCCACCGAACCGCCGCGACCGTGGAACAGGCGCATGCGCACGCCCGCAGCGTCGAACACCTTCACCAAGCGGCGTTCGGCCTGGTACAGCTCCCACTGGCTGGTGAAGTAACCGCCGTCCTTGTTGCTGTCCGAGTAGCCCAGCATCACTTCCTGGGTATCCTTGCGACTGTTGAGCAGGGTGCGATACCACGGCAGGGCAAACAGCTCGCTCATCACCCCGGCGCTGGCGTCCAGGTCGGCCACGGTTTCAAACAGCGGAATGATGTTGACGGTGGAAGTCGGCTCGCCATCCACCACGCGCAACAGGCCGGCTTCTTTCAGCAGCAGTGCCACTTCCAGCAGGTCGCTGGCGCTGGCGCAGTTGGAAATGATGCAGTTGGGCAGGGCTTTCTTGCCAAAGCGGGCCTGAATCTGCGCGGCGGCGCGGAACAGCGCCAGCTCCTTGCCGGTTTGCTCACTGTATTCGACAAACGGCGAATACAGCAGACGCGCAGATTGCAGTTCGGCCAGCAGCATGGCCTGGCGGCCCGCTTCGTCGGCGGCCAGATAGTCGCCCGCACCGGCCTGGGCAAACAGCTCGGCCACCACCGATTCAAAAATGCCGGAGAACTGGCGCATGTCCAGCGGCATCAACGAAAAGCCAAACACTTCCACTGCGCGAATCAGGTCACGCAGGCGGCCAGCGGCCAGGCTCTGGCTGCCGTGGCTGCTCAGCGAATCGCTGATCAGCTGCAGGTCATGCACCAGATCGGTGGGCGAGGGGTAGGCGCTCAGGCCGGCCTGGGCAAAACGGCCGTCAAACGGCACTTCCAGCGCCTGGGCGGTGGCAGTCAGCCGGCCTTGCAGGGTGGCCAGCGCCAGGCGGTACGGTTCTTCCTGGCGGCTTTCGGCGTGGTCAGGACTGTGGGCGGTGAGCTGGCCCAGCGCCTCGCTGACCTTCACCCGCCGCGCCGACAACGACAGCTCGCGATACAGCTGGTCAAGTTCGCGGCCATACCAGGCAAACGCCACTTCGGCCTGACGCTGGACGGCGTACAGGGTGACATCGGCGGTGCAAACGGGTTGCCGTCACGGTCGCCGCCAATCCAGCTGCCAATGCGGAAGAAATTGGGCAACACCAGTTCCTGTCCCCACTCGCGCTGAATCGACGCCTCCAGGCTGGCGTACAGCTTGGGCAGCGCGGTAAAGAACGTGGTGGGATGGTAGGCCACGCCGTTTTCGATTTCGTCCTTGACGGTAAGCTTGAACGGGCGGATTTCCGAGGTTTGCCACAGCGCCAGAATCACCCGCTTGAGCTTGGCTTCCACTTCTTCGCGGTCTTCGCGGCCCAGCGATGGGTCGGCCAGCTTGGTGAGAAACTTGCGGATGGCCTTGTGCGCGTCCAGCACGCTCTGACGCTGCACTTCGGTGGGGTGGGCGGTCAGCACCGGGGAAATCTGCGCATGTTCAAAAAAATCGACCAGCGCAGCAAAGGGCACGGCATCGTGTTTCAGCCGCTGAATCGCCAGCGCCAGGCTGCTTTGCTGCGGAGCGGAGCCAGCAGCGCGGTGGGCGCGGCGGCGGCGGTTGTGATGCAGGTCTTCAGCCAGATTGGTAAGCTGTGCATAAAAACCACAGGCGCGCACCAGCGCGGCGGCGGCGGCGGGCGACAGTTCGGCCAGCCGGCGCGACAATTCCGGCGTGCCGACGCGGTCGTGCGCCTCCACCGGGATGGTGCGCATTTCGTGATAGACCGCTTCGCCCTCTTGTTCACGGACGATCTCGGCAAGCAGGCGGTCCAGTCGCGCCAGATCGTGGCGCAGCGGCAAGTCTTTTTCAGTTTCGTTCATCATGGCGGAATACCGTGTTCACAAGCGAAGCGGTTAAAATTCTGTCAAATTACCTTAGGAAACCATTATGAAGCAACTTGTCATTGCCAGCCGGGAGAGTGCGCTGGCCATGTGGCAGGCCGAACACATCAAGGCCCGGCTCGAAGCGTTGTATCCGGGGACACAGGTGGGCATCCTGGGCATGACCACCCAGGGCGATCAGATTCTGGACAAGACATTATCGAAAATTGGCGGCAAGGGGCTGTTCGTTAAAGAACTTGAAGTGGCGCTGGAAGAAGGCCGTGCTGATCTGGCGGTGCATTCGATGAAAGACGTGCCGATGAATCTGCCCGACGGCTTTGAACTGGCGGCCATCTGCACCCGCGAAGACCCGCGCGATGCCTTTGTGTCCAACCGCTACGCCGCGCTGGCCGACCTGCCCGATGGCGCGGTGGTGGGCACCTCCAGCCTGCGCCGGGAAAGCCAGCTGCGCGCGCGCTACCCGCATCTGACCATCCGCCCGCTGCGCGGCAATGTGCAGACCCGGCTGCGCAAGCTGGACAACGGTGAATTCGACGCCATCATCCTGGCCGCCGCTGGCCTCAAGCGCCTGGGCCTGCACCAGCGCATTCGCATCGAGCTGGCCCCGCAGGAAAGCCTGCCGGCAGTGGGCCAGGGCGCGCTGGGCATTGAAATTCTGGCGGGCCGCGCTGAGCTGGCCGCGCTGCTGGTGCCGCTGAATGATGCGGTGACAGCCGCCTGCGTGCATGCCGAACGGGCAATGAGCCGGGCGCTGAATGGCTCCTGCCAGGTGCCGCTGGGCGGCTACGCCATCCAGCGTGGCGACATGCTGGTGCTGAACGGTTTTGTCGCCAGTGTGGATGGCCGCACCTTTCTGACCGCCCGCGCCGAAGCGCCGCGCCGCTATGCCGATTCGCTGGGGCGGGCCGTGGCCAGGCAGTTGCTCGACCAGGGCGCGGGAGACATCATCGCCGCGCTGGGCCAATGAGCGCCGCACCGGCCCAGCCACTGGCGGGCCGCCGGATTGTGGTCACCCGCCCGGCGGGCCAGGCTGGCGCACTGATGGCCCGGCTGGCGTACGCCGGCGCGGTGCCGATTGGCCTGCCGGTGATGGATATCGTGCCCGCCGACACCGCTGTACTACGCCAGGCTGCCGAGGCAGTACGCGCCACCGACCGGGTGATTTTTGTCTCGCCCACCGCCATTGACTTACTCTGGCCGTATTTGATCGACCGGCTGCCGGCCCGTGTGGCGCTGACCACCGTGGGCGCGGCCAGTGCCAGACGGCTGAGCCAGCGCTGTGGCCGCCCGGTGCTGCACCCCAGCGAGCGCAGCGACGCCGAGGCTTTGGCCGCGCTGCCGGAACTGGCCGCCCCGCTGGTGGGTCAGCATATGGTGCTGATCAAGGGCAGCGGCGGACGTTCGCAGTGGCTGGCCAATGTGCTGGCCGAACGCGGTGCCACGGTGCAGACGCTGGACATCTACCAGCGCCAGCCGGCACAGCCAGACTGGCACAGTTTTGATGCTGCCGTGGCCGGGCCAGGGCTCGCCGCGCTGGTCCTGACCAGCACCGAAGCCGTAGACTGGTTATTTATGTTGGCTGGCGAGTCACGCCGGGCAACGTTACAATCGCTGCTCTATGTCGTGCCGCACCCGCGCATTGCCGACCGCCTGGCCCAGTGTGGCGCGCCCCACTGCCTGATTACCGCTGCGGACAACGACGCCACCGTGGCCGCCCTTTGCGAATGGTTTGAAACCCACCCATGACTACAAGCTCGCCGTACACGCCTCCCACCCGCCCCGCCCGCAAGCTGAATATTCCGCTGCTGCTGGCGCTGGCCGCCCTGCTTGCCACCGGCTGGCAGTGGCTGGACACCCGCCACACCCTGGACACCCTGAGCCAGGAACTGGCGCAAAAAGCCAGCAGCGCCAGCGGCATCAGCAAGGAAGTGCGCAGCCAGGCCGAACGCGCCGACAAGACCGCCCGTGACAACAGCGCCAAACTGGCCGCGCTCGACGCCCGGGTGGACGAGTTTTCCGGGCAGTCTGCCGCCTTGAACAGCATGTACCAGGAACTCAGCCGCAACCGTGAAGACTGGATGCTGGCCGAAATCGAACACGCGCTGAACCTGGCTGGCCAGCAATTGCAGCTGGCCGGCAACATCAGCGCGGCGCTGGCCACGCTGGAAGCCATCGACGCCCGGCTGGCCAAGCTGGACAAACCGCAGTTCATTCCGCTGCGCAAGGCGCTGGGCCAGGACCTGGGCCTGCTGAAAGCCGCGCCGGCGGTGGACGTGGTTGGGCTGACCGTCAAGCTGGACCGCCTGGCCTCCAGCGCCGACAGCCTGCCGCTGACCATCGACCACACCCGCAGCAGCCCGGCCCCCGCCGCAAGCAGCCACGCCGCCAGCACGGTGCCGGCCTGGCAGCGCCTGGGCGAGCAGTTGCTGGACGACATTGGCCAGCTGATCCGCGTGCGGCGCATGGACAAGCCGGAAGCGCTGCTGCTGTCGCCCGAGCAGGCGTTCTTCCTGCGCGAAAATCTCAAGCTGCACCTGCTGGGCGCGCGAATTGCCGTGCTGCAGCACCAGGATGGCCCGTTCCGCGCCGACCTGGCCGCCAGCGAGCGCTATGTGCAGCACTACTTTGACACCCAGTCCAGCGCCACCCACACCTGGCTGGCCACGCTGAACGAGATCAAAACCGCCCAACTGTCCGTGCGCGTGCCCGACATCACCGCCAGCCTGCGCGCCGTTCGCGCCCTGCAAGGCCGGACTCAGGAGTAAGTCATGAAAGTTGTGCTGTGGATCATCGGCCTGTTTACCCTGGCCGTCGGACTGTCGTTGTTTGCCCAGATCAATACCGGCTACGCCATTGTGTTTCTGCCGCCTTACCGGGTGGAACTGTCGCTGAACATGACCCTGCTGCTGATTGTGGCCACCATCGCCGTGTCCTATCTGCTGCTGCGCCTGTTTGCCGCCACGCTGAACCTGCCGCATGAAGTGGCGGCCTTCCAGCGCCGCAAAAAACTGCGGATTGCCCGACATGCGCTGGTGCAGGCCTCGCTGGCTTATTCGGAAGGCCGCTACCAGAAAGCCGAACGCGAAGCGCTGCGCGCCTGCGAGTACTAACAAGCGGCGGAAAACCAGGGGGTCGCGCTGCTTCTGGCAGCACGCGCCGCCCACGCCGTGCGCGCCTACGACCGCCGCGACAGCTATCTGGCGCGGATGGACAGCCTGGGCAGCCCGGTGCAACTGGCACGGCGCATGCTGGAAGCCGAGCTGCTGCTGGAGGAAAAGCGCAGCGTGGATGCGCTGGCCGCCATCGAAGCCGCCCGTGCGCTGTCGCCCAACCTGACCGCTGCGCTGCGCCTGGAGCTGAAAATCCGCCAGCAGCAAAATGCCCCGGAACAGGTGCTGGCGCTGACCGAAAAACTGCTGAAATCCGAAGCACTCAGCGCCGAACAGGCCCGCCGCTACCGGCTGGCCGCCTACCGCGAGCAGCTGGGTCAGTTTATTGACGGCCACGAACTGCGCCAGTGGTGGCAGCGCATCCCCAGCCAGGAACGGCAAAACCCTACCCTGGTGCTGGCTGCCGCCCAGCAATACGCCCGGCTTGAGCAGGCGGATTCCGCCGCGCTGCTGCTGCAGGACCAGCTGGCCCATGACTACAGCAGCGAGCTGGCCGGTGCGCTGGGCGAACTGGCCCCGCAGCTGAGCGAGCCGCGTCGGCTGGAAACCCTGGGCCTGGGCGAAAAACTGCTGCCCGACCACAGCCGCGACCCGCAGCTGCTGCTGATGCTGGGCCGCCTGGCCCGCGCTGGCCAGCTATGGGGCAAAGCGCAAAGCTATTTTGAAGCCAGCCTGTCGATTGAATCTTCACTGGCCGGCCACGCCGAACTGGCCCGCCTGCTGGAAGCGCTGGACCGCCGCGACGACGCACGCAAACACTTCGACGCCTGCCTGCAATTGGCGCTGGCAGAAGCGTAAGACATCCAGAAACCGGGGCAACGCCCTCCCTGGGGTTGCCCCGTGCCTGCCGCCTCGCTCAACTGGCCCGCAAACTCTCCACCCAAGCCAGCTGACGCGGCAGACAGATGGTTTTCAGGTCATAGTTGGCCTGGGCAAAGCGACGGGCGTTTTCGCCCAGCCGCTGACGTTCTTCCGGTTGGTCCAGCAGCCGGCAGACTTCGCTGGCCAGCGCGGGCGCATCAAAGAAATCCACCAGCCGGCCCGTCTCGCCCTGCACAATGGCTTCGTGCAGCGGCTGGGTGTTGCTGGCCACAATACTGCAGCCGGCACTCATCGCTTCCAGCAGGCTCCAGCTGAGCACAAACGGATAAGTCAGGTAGACATGGACGGTGGACAGCTGCAAGACCGGAATAAAATGCTGGTAGGGCAGGTTGCCCAGATAGTGCACCCGCGCCCAGCTGGCATCATCAATCTGGCCACGGACTTCATCGGCAAAAATGTCTTTCCACTTTTTGCCCTCGGGCGGACGTGCGCCATAGCTGACATCATCGCCCCCCACAATGAAAATCTGGGCATTGGGCCGCTGGCGCAGAATCTCCGGCAGGGCGCGCATGAAAATATGGTAACCCCGGTAGGGCTCCATGTTCCGGTTGACGAAGGTAATCACCTCGTCGGCCTTGGTCAGCGTCAGCGCGCCATTCAGCGTCAGGTTGATGTCCGGGTCCGGTGCCACTGCCTGGGTGTCGATGCCGTCGTGGATCACGCTGATTTTTGACCGGAACGGCTCGGGGAAGGTGCTGGCCTGCCAGTGTGTGGGCGAAATCGCCCCATCGGCCAGGTCAAAGTGCAGGATGTTGTTCACATTTTTCAGGCGCAAACGGCAGGCGTCTGCGCCAGCATCCGCCGTGGGAAACTCCGGGTCGAAATCCGAATCCGCGCCCTTGGCGTGATAGAAAAACTCGCAGTAAATCCCCAGTTTGGCCTTGGGCCAAACTTCCTTGAGAAACAGACTTTCACCCCAGCCCGGATGGGCGATGATTACATCCGGGGTAAAGCCCTGCTGCTTGAGCTGCTGCGCAGCCCGAAAACACGCTTCGCCCCGAATCGTCTTGGCTTCAAAATCGGTGACCCAGGGATGAATATTGGGCGTGGAGCCGCGCTTGGCCCCATAAGACAGCACCTGCACCCCCTGCCACGGGCTGGGAGGGTTTTTCTGCATGGTCAGCGCCACCACGGTGTGGCCCTGCTGCGCCAGCGCAGGGGCCAGAAACTTGAACTGGCCGGGAAAATTCTGGTGGACGAATAGTACGTTCATAAACGGTCATACCCTGCGATGGACTTGGTAAAGACTGGGGCCGGTAAAGTGGGGCTGGCGGACCATGCCAAATGGCTGGATAGCTGCTGGCCGGGAAGGGACAACCCGCGTAAAACGCTTGACCCATCCCGGTTTGCGTGCCATTTTGGCGTATTGCATTCAGGTGGGAAACCGCCTGGCTTGCGCGGGCGTGCCGTGGGACGCACGCCCTTGAACCAGACCGGCCCGGCGCGCTGTCGCCACCGGGCGCTGCCCGCTTTTTTCAATCCGCCGCCTTCCCCTTGCGCACGCTGTGCGCCGCCACAAGAGGGGAGTTCAAAGGCCCCGACGATGATGGGTGTATCACATGGCCAGAGTATATCTTGATTCCGCCGACGCTTTCACCGTCAGCAATAACAATGTCTCGGTGTACGGTTCCACCGGTTCCGAAGTGGTGACCGTCGCCAATGGCGTCACCGGCGTGACCCTGGACCAGAATGTCGAACAGGTGTCCCTGTCGGGCGCGCGCAGTGCCTACACCTATCAGCAAAGCGGCAACCAGCTGCTGGTGTATTCCGGCACCACCCTGCTGTGTCGGGTGCCGGTGCAGGACGACAGCAATGGCACCCAGCTGGCGTTTTCTGACGGTACGGCAGATGCCAAAATTTCCGCCACCGGCATGACCCTGGGCGGCAGTTCACTCAGCGCGGCCTCAAGCGGCACCGGAACGGGAACTTCCACCGGAACGGGCACAGGTACAGGCACCGGCACCGGAACGGGCACCACTACCACCAACTTCCACACCAGCGTCACCGGGGTCGATTCAGCCAGCCTGCTGACCACGCAAAGCAGCATCGTCAAGGCACTGAATGGCGGCGAAAAATGGAGCAGCACCAGCCTGACCTATAGCTTTGACACCACCCGCCCGGCCGACTACACCGGCGTACAGGCCAACTCCACCGCCAGCGGCAACCTCACCACCGGCTGGCAGGCCATGAGCGCCACCCTGAGTACGCTGTCCAGCGAAATCCTCAGCAGCATCGACAAACTGGTGCAACTCTCGTTTACCCAAGTCAGCGCCAATGGCGACATCCGCTTCAGCCAGGTACCCACCAGCGGATCGGTGGCGGCATTTGCTTATTTCCCTGGCACCACCCCCAGCTATAGCGGCGACGTGTTCATCGATACCGGCATCGACAGCACCACCCTGGGCGCAGGCGGGTACGGCCAGCTGACCATCACCCACGAGCTTGGCCACGCGCTGGGCCTGAAACACCCGTTTGAAGACGGCGCTACCCTGCCCACCGCAGACGACAACCACATCAACACCCTGATGTCGTACACCGACTACCAGAACCTGGTGCCAGTATTCACCACTAGTGGAAACAGCGCCAACGTGGACTATCAGCAGCTCTACCCAGACCGCTTCATGGTGTACGACATCGCCGCGCTGCAAGCCATTTATGGTGCCGACAGCACCACGCAAACCGGCAACAACACCTACCAGTACGGCACCAGCCCGTTTTATGCCAGCATCTGGGATGCCGGTGGCACCGATACCCTGGACCTGAGCGCCACCACCGCCAGCGACACCGTCGACCTGACGCCTGGCCATTACTCCAGCATCAACACCCGCAGCGTCAGCACTCAGGCACAGGAGCAAAAGCAAACCTTTGCCAGCCAGGGCAAAACCGGGTTCGACAGCTGGATTGACAGCGCCTACGCCCAGCAATCCAGCAAAATCTACACCGGCACGCATAATCTGGGCATTGCCTACGGTGCCATCATCGAGAACGTGATTACCGGCAGCGCCGCCGATACCGTCACCGACAACAAGGTGGACAACGACATCAAGACCAGCGCAGGCAACGACCTGATTTATCTGGGTGCCGGTGGCCACGACACCATTGATGGCGGTGCCGGCACGGACTCGGTTTCGCTGGCGCTGACCAAGAGCCAGGTCACCTACACCTCAGAGGCTGGCGGCCTGATCCGTCTGGTGGGCACCACCTTTGCCGCCGACCTGTATAACGTGGAAAAGCTGGTGTTTACCGACCAGACCGTTACCCTGGCCTGAGTCCCGCCCAAACAAAAACCCCCGGCCCTGTGATAGGTGCCGGGGGTTTTTGCTGCCGCAGACGCGGCACAAACCTGATTACTTCCAGCCCGCCTTGCGCTCACACATCTTCATGGTTTTCGGGTTGGCTTTTTCAAACTGGGTGACCGAGCGGGAATCGTTGGAATCCATCTCGT
>Ga0114982_1001418_pt1 | contig 11612 bp, 10 predicted proteins | sample Shrwel_input2_FT_FD_87183 | JGI IMG/M metagenome (GOLD analysis project Ga0114982, IMG submission 87183) | Subsurface microbial communities from deep shales in Ohio, USA - Utica-3 well 1 S input2 FT | ecosystem: Environmental > Aquatic > Deep subsurface > Shale gas/oil reservoir > Produced... | reverse complement strand
CTGCAGTCGCCATCATAGTGTTTTGCATATGATCTATTCCTTTAAGGGTAAAGAGGAGCTGTGATATCACAGCAAAACTAGCCGAGTATGCCAAACCAGAGCCTGCTGTCACCAGCTTTTTCAGCAGAAAGCGGGTCAGGCGCGTTAAATCGTTGGCAATTGCTGCAATCTGACCCAAAATTCAACCATACTTGCCGGCAGGAACTGGTTGGCGGGACAAACAGATGAAGGTCAGACTTTTTTGCTTCGGCTGGTTTTTATTGTTTGGCAGCCTGTTGGTGCAAGCCGCCCCGGTTATCCGGGTGGTCAGTTTATTACAGCTCAAGGCAGATCACCCCACAGTGCTATTGCTGCAACAGGCATACCGGCAATTGGGTCTGGAGATGCGACTGGATTTGATGCCGATAGATAGGGCGACACTGGAACTCAATCGGGGTGTACTGGTCGATGCGGCTTTGGTTGCGGCTTCGAGTTTTGCAAAGTTCAACCCGGGGTTATTAAAAGTTCCGGTCCCCATTTATCAGTTGGATTTGCGGGTATTTAGTCGTGACCCCACACTCAGCATCCGACGCTGGCAAGATTTAAGGCCTTATCAAGTGATGTTCTTGCAGGGCATGACCAGTGTGGCGCTGCGGCTGCAACAGCATCAGATGCAAGATCAATTCGAGGTGTTATCTATGGGTCAGGCGCTGCAACGACTGGCGCTGGGCAGAAATCAACTGGCGATATTACCAAAAGCTGAAGCAGAGGCTATGCTCAGTGAGCTGAGGTTAGAAAAGGTTTTTATGGCGGCAGAGCCGTTGGAAGTGATGCCCGCCTACCATTATTTGCATCCAAAGCATCAACATCTGGTTGTGCCGCTGACGCAAGTGTTGTCCCGGTTGACCGGAATAGCGGCGGAAGTAGAGCAGAATACAGATATTGACCCATTGCTAAATCATCCAAGCCATCAATAAAGAGGAAATTTATGTACAGTATGACCGAAGTACAGTTGTCCAATCCGGCACTGCTGGAGTTGTTTTGTGCTTTATCTGATGCGCTTGGTAAAACAGGTCAGGATGAATTGGCCAGTGGCGTGGCAGGCACGGATCTGTTGGTGGCTGTGGTGGCCTGGCATGACGGCAAAGCCGTTGGTTGTGGTTTGCTCAGACGGGAGGACGGGCAACGGGCTGAGATCCGTCGGCTGTACTCAACCGCACCTGGTGTTGGCAGTGCAGTGTTAACTTATCTGGAACATTATGCCCGGCAGCAGGATTTTAGCAGCGTGCTGGCGGCGGTTCGCATTATCAATAGCAAAGCGGTGAATTTTTTTCTGCATAAAAGCTTTAAAAAATGTAGCGGTTATGGCAAATACAGGTACAGTTCCCAAGTGATTTGTCTGGAAAAACTGTTGGAGCCGCGTGAATAAGATGAACTGCTGTGAGCTGAAGTTGCGATCAGATGGTCAATGAGTCTGCCGTTCTGTCTGGATTGCTAGTCTGGCTGCGCCAGCCACTGTGGAAACTTGGCATTGGCTTGTGGGGCTTGGTGGTGCTCGCGCTGTGCTGGGCTGGACTGCAGGCGTTTTCCAGCGCAGCACCAGCGCCCAGGGCATGGCAAATCTGGCAGTTGCAAGACCCGGCAGTGCAAACTGCCGCCCAGGCGCTGCAACAACCTGTTGAACGTTGGCAACCCTATCTCAGTCACCAACCTATCCGGCATGCGGCGGCGGATGGGGTCTGGTTAAAATTGGTGTTGCAACCCCAAGCTGATGCGCTGTTACATATTTCCCCGTCCTGGCTTGATGAACTGCAGTTCTACCAGTTTGATGCTAAGGGTCAGTTGCTGCAACAGTGGCAGACCGGCGACAGGTTACCTTTTGCCAGCCGGCCCATCCTGGCGGCCAACTGGTTGTTGCCACTGGCGGGTGCTTGCCGTGACACCTCTTGCCAGTTGCTATTGTATCTGCGCGATCCGCAGCCGTTGCAGTTGACGCTGAGTTACCAACCGCAGGATCTGCGTTGGCAACAACAGCAGCAACTTGGCCTGGCCTTGCTGTGCGGTTTGCTGTTATGCGCAGTGTTGCTGGCCGCCTTGCTTGGTTTGGTCACGGCCCAGGCCTGGTATGGCTGGCTGACGCTGCAGCTGCTGGCCTTATTGGGGTTAGTGCTGGATCGGAGCGGGGCAGGATTTCAGTGGTTGTGGCCGACGCATCCTGCGTTAAACCCCTGGCTGGCATTGGCAGTGCCAATGCTGGCATTGAGTAGTTGTGGTTTACTCAGGTGTTATTTTTCTGTGCCGCAGCAAAGTGTTGCCGCTCAGTTTTTATTCAGTCTGCAAGGACTGGCTGTGGTGTGGGGCTGTGCGTTAATCTGGTGGTTATGGCTACCGGCGCCGGGCTGGCAAAACCAGCTCAGTGATATTGCTGGTTATCTGTTGTTACTGACGATGGTGGCTGCGGTGCTTTCAGGTGCACGGCAACTGCGGCTGCAGCCGGGCCGGGCCTTCGTGTTGTTATTGCCACTGCAATTGTTGCTCGCAGCTGTAGCTTGTCTGATATGGCCTGCCAGTCTGGCTGCTTTAGCGCCGCCCGGGCTGATGGCCGCAGCGCTTTGCGCCACTGTGGCGGCTCTACTGTTAGTGACTGGTCTGTTCACGCAGTTATATCTGAAAAAACTGAGCTTCAGCCGGGTGCAGCAGCAATTGTTACAGCGCAACCAGCAACTGGCGGCATTACAGCAGCAGGAATTGCTGCGTAGCCGGATAGCGCCTTTTTACCAATTGGGTTCAAGGCTGGCGCTGATGGAATTATTGACTGCTCAGCTGGCGCAGCCGCAAGTGCGTTATCGGCTGTTGCTGATTGAGTTTCAGCAATTTGATCAGTTAGAAGCGGTATTGGGCCGGCAAAAAGCCTGCGAGTTATTAGCGCCATCTCTGCTGGAATTGCAAACCTTGTGTCAGCAGCATAGTCCGGCAGTGGTCAGTCTGGGACCGGCGCCTTACCAAACCTTGTATGCACTGAGCCCGTCCCGGTTGGCGTTATTGTTACAAAGTGACGATTTTATCGCGGTGTGCGCTAAGATCCGTGCTTTGTTAGCGCAGAAATTTAGTTTAGATACCTTAGCGCCTGATTTTAAACCACGTTTTGCTTCAGTTGCCGTCGATGCTGCGCTGGCGACTGATGCGGAAGATTTGCTGGCGCATGCTTTATTGGCATTAAGCTGTGTTGATCCGGCCCAGGGTTACCTGAGTTATCAGCCACAACTGGCGGCACAAAGCCGGCAGCGGCTGGCACTGATCACCGATTTATCCAGAGCCGTGGCGCTCAAGCAGCTGAATTTATATTTCCAGCCGGTGCAGGATTTGTCCAGTCAGCGCATTGTGGCATTAGAAGCGTTGCTGCGTTGGCAACATCCCAGTCATGGCGACGTATCGCCAGCGCTGTTTATTCCACTGGCGGAAGAAACGGGTTTGATCCACAGTCTGACCCGCTGGGTCTATCTGCAGGTACGGCAAACGCAGGATCTGTTGCGACAACAAGGCCAGCAGTTGCAAATTGCGTTTAACCTGTCGGGCTGCGATTTGGAGCATCACCGGCTTGTCAGCAGTATTTTGAAAAATGAGCAGCAGTACCCAAGCGGACAGAAAGTGAAATTTGAATTGACCGAAAGTGCGTTGCAACGCGATTCAGTTGCCGCCGGTCAATCGCTGGCGCTGCTGCACAAAAGCGGTGCTTTGTTGGTGATGGATGATTTTGGCGCCGGACAATCAATGTTAACCAAGCTGGCGGCGCTGAAGGTGCATGAAATAAAAATTGATATGGCGCTGCTGAAGATGCTTGGCACCCAGCGGGAGATGGTGTTGGCTGCCACTATCCGACTGGCTAAAAGTATGGCAATGCGGGTGATTTGCCAAGGGGTGGAATCGCAACAACAATATGATTTTCTGATGCTGCACAATGTAGATGCAGTGCAGGGTTATTTTATTGCCCGGCCTATGCCGTTGGCGCAATTGCGCAGCTGGTTGGCAAATAGCGGCACCACGGCTGACATTGCGACGGTTGGCGCGACTGTTGGCGCGACGGTTCAGTCCTGAACTTTTTCATCTGCGGTGCGCTCTATTGCTTGAGAAAAAATGATCCGGCCCCAACATCCAACATCATTGATGTCAGGTCCTGACCCTTGCGGAGTCCATTATGCCCAATCTACTGGCCAGTTTTACTGGTTTACCTCCTTTTTCTTCGATAACCCCGTCTATGGTGAAGCCTGCGGTAGAAGCTGCGCTGGCAGCTTGCCGGCAAGCAGTGGACGCTGCAGTGGCAGTGACGCCTGTCAGTTGGCACAGTCTGGTGACCAGCACCGAACAAAGTGCCGATCATTTAAACCGGCTCTGGTCGCCGGTATCACACCTCAATTCGGTGTTGTCGTCTGCTGAATTACGCGAAGCCTACGAAAGTTGTTTACCGTTATTATCAGATTACAGCACCTGGCTTGGGCAGCACGAAGGTTTATATCAGGCTTATCTGACCCTGAGTCAGAGCGCTGACTATGCCGACCTGACGACAGCGCAGCAAAAAGTGATTCAGAATGCTTTGCGTGACTTTAAATTATCCGGCATTGGTTTGTCGGAGCAGAAAAAGCAACGTTATGGGGAGATCCAAAGCCGGTTGTCAGATTTGAGCTCGACTTTTTCCAACAACACGCTGGATGCCACCCAAAGCTGGTTCAAACATATTACCGATGCAAGCTTATTGGTTGGGATCCCGTCCGATGATCAACTGGCTGCAGCTGAAGCGGCGCAAAGCCGGGACTTAACCGGCTGGGTTTTTACGCTGGAATTTCCAAGTTATTCGGCAGTGCTGACTTATGCCGATAACGCGGCGCTGCGGCAAGAAATGTATCAGGCCTATTGCACCCGTGCATCTGACCAAGGACCAAGCGCGGGCCAGTTTGATAACAGTGCGGTGATTGAAGAAACGCTGGCGCTAAAACATGAGTTAGCGCTATTGCTGGATTTTAACAATGCTGCCGAAGAGTCGCTGGCGACTAAAATGGCGGAAAGCCCGGCTCAGGTGCTGGACTTTCTGACCGACTTAGCGCAAAGAGCCAAGCCACAGGCACAGCAAGATTTAGCCGAGCTCAAAGCATTTGCCGCCGAACTGACAGGTTCAGACCAGTTGCAGGCCTGGGATATTGGTTATTACTCAGAAAAGCTAAAAATGGCGAAATACGCTATTTCTGATGAACTATTACGGCCTTATTTCCCGGAGCCGACAGTTGTCGCTGGTTTGTTCAGCGTGCTGCAGAAAGTATTTGGCGTTGTGGTCAGCCAGCGCTCCGGGGTGGATGTCTGGCATCCGGATGTGAAGTTTTATGATATCCATGATGCCAGTGGCGAATTGCGGGGGAGTTTTTATCTGGATTTATATGCCAGAGCCAAAAAACGCGGCGGCGCCTGGATGGATGATTGTCAGGGCCGCCGGGTCAAAGCCGATGGCAGTCTGCAGCGGCCAGTGGCTTATCTGACCTGCAATTTTAATAAGCCGGTGGCTGGCAAACCTGCACTGTTCACCCATGATGAAGTTATTACTTTATTCCATGAGTTTGGTCATGGTCTGCATCATATGCTGACCAAGGTCGACGCCAGTGCCGTCGCCGGTATTAACGGCGTGCCTTGGGACGCGGTGGAGCTGCCGAGTCAATTTATGGAAAACTGGTGTTGGGCACCGGAAGCTTTGGCCATTATTTCTGGCCATTATGAAACTGGCGCCGCGTTACCCCAGGATTTACTGGATAAAATGCTGGCGGCGAAAAACTTTCAGTCGGCGCTGTTTTTAGTCCGCCAACTCGAGTTTGCGCTGTTTGATTTCCGCTTACATGCCGGTTACCAGCCAGCGCTGGGCGGCCGGGTGCAACAAGTGTTGGATCAGGTGCGCGCTGAAGTGTCGGTGTTGATCCCGCCGAATTTTAACCGTTTCCAGCATAGTTTCAGTCATATTTTTGCCGGTGGTTACAGTGCTGGTTATTACAGCTATCTGTGGGCCGAAGTGTTATCCGCCGACGCTTTTGGCCGGTTTGAAGAAGAAGGGGTATTTAATGCCCGGACCGGTGCCGATTTCCTGCACTGTATTTTAGAGCGGGGTGGCAGCGCCGAACCTATGGAACTGTTTAAAGCTTTCCGTGGGCGTGAGCCGTCAAATCAGGCATTATTACGGCATATGGGCATCCAGGTTGCAGTTTAAGCTGTTGGCCATTTCTGACTGTGTTTGATTGGAGCAAGGGTGATGACAACGATACGGAGCGCGATCTGGGCTGCTTTACTGCTAACCACAGGGTTGACGGCTTGTCAGCCTGCGACAGAAGCGCCGCCAGAGGCAGATGCCCAAGCGGCAACGCCGGTCACCACAGTCAGCAATGGAGGCAGTATGAACAGTCAGAATCAAAGCGCTGAACTTCGGCAGTTATATCAGGACATCCAGCAGATGGTTGGCAAGGCCGCAGCCTCTGAACTGGCCCAGTGTCGTAAAGTGGGCATTGGCTACCGCTCTTGTGGCGGGCCGGATTCGTATCTGGTGTATTCAGTACTTGGCCTGGACGAAGCGACGTTATTGCAAAAAGTCAGCCGTTATAATGCCCTCAGCCAGGCCGAGTCGGAACGGCTGGGGTTGATGTCGACCTGCCAGGTGATGGCGGAACCTGCGATTACCCTGCTGTCCGGTGTTTGTCAGGCGGTTGAAGCCCAGGTGGACGGCGAGATCACTCAATAACGCCGCTTATTTTTTACCATAAGGCGCCCACTGCCCGGCAGTGGCGCCTTCTTTTATTGATGGAACTCGCAATGGCACAGGTTGAACACTTCGACCAGATTTATCAGCGTGCGCTGGCGCGCAAAGGCGGCGCACAACAGCTGCAACAACTGCTGGGGCAACCCGCGGGTACTGCGCAATTATTGGCTTATCAGGATGCCGACTGGCTCGGTGCCATGACCAAAAAAATCTTTCAGAGTGGTTTTGTCTGGCGGGTGGTCGAACAAAAATGGCCAGGCTTTTGTGAGGTGTTTTTTGATTTTGCCATCGAAAAAATTCTGCTGATGCCGGATGAAATGTTGGCCGCCAAAGCGCAGGATCCGCGCATTATCCGCAATCTGAATAAAGTGCTGACAATCCGGCACAACGCCATGATGATTGACGAATTAGCCCGCCAGCATGGCAGTTTTAGTGCGCTGGTGGCGCAGTGGCCAAGTCAGGATATCATCGGTTTGTGGCAGCTCTTAAAAAGTTCCGGCGCGCGGCTAGGGGGCAATACCGGTCCTTACACACTGAGGGCTATGGGCAAAGATACCTTTTTATTGTCGCAGGATGTGGAAGCTTATTTACGGGCTTATCAGGTGATTGAGGGCGGTTTAACCAGCAAAACCAGTTTGCAGAAAATTCAGGCCCAGTTTAACCAGTGGCAGCAACAATCCGGTTTACCGCTGCAGCAGATCAGTCAGATCATTGCGTTTGGTATGGGGGATAACTATGCGGGACTGCAAATGGGCACTGGTGAAGCAAGCTGATGAATAGTCCACTGCACGCTGACAGCGACTGCTGTTACCCATTGTTAGCAAACTCCGGTTTGCCGGCAGAGTTAGAACAACAACTGTTGCAACAGTTTGGTTTGCAACTCTGTGCCCAACCCGATGGCTGGCATTTAAGCTGGCAACAACAACAACTGGTGCTGAAACATCCGGCGCTGGAAAAACAAAGTGATATTTTGGTCGATTTTGCCAGCGGTGCCGCCACCTACCGGCGAAAATTTGGTGGCGGTAAAAATGAAGGGATTGCCAAAGCCGTTGGCTTGAGTAAAAAAACCGGTCTGACTGTTATAGATGCCACGGCTGGGCTTGGGCGGGATGCGCTGGTGCTGGCCAGTCTGGGAGCCCAGATGACCTTAGTGGAACGGCATCCGATGGTTGCTGCTTTACTGTGGGATGGTTTGCGGCGGGCGGCACTGGATCCCCAGTTACAAAACTGGTTACCACAAAGAATGCAATTGCAGTTTCAACCTGCGGCGCAGGCGCTCAGTCAACTGGCGGCGCCAGATGTGGTATACCTGGATCCGATGTTTCCGGCCCGGGAGAAATCGGCGCTGGTGAAAAAAGAAATGCGGGCTTTTCATGACGTGGTGGGGGCTGATACCGATGCTGATGCTCTGTGGGCACAGGCCTATGCGCTGGCGCAAAAACGGGTGGTGGTGAAAAGGCCTGGTTATGCCGGTTATCTGGCCGGTCAGCAACCAACGATGAGTATTGAAGGTAAAAACAACAGGTTTGATGTCTATGTGAAAGCAGCCATCTAACCTAAAACAGGAGTGACAGATGATTCAAGTCGGTGAAAAATTACCGGATGTCAGTTTTCAGCGGTTGACTGATAATGGGGTGGTCTCATTAACCAGCAAAGAAATTTTCAGTGGCGAAACTGTGGTGTTATTTGGCCTGCCAGGTGCATTTACGCCAACCTGTAGCGCTGCGCATTTACCCGGTTATATTGCGCTGGCTGAGCAATTTTTTCAGCAAGGGGTCGACCGGATTATTTGTACTTCGGTCAATGATGCTTATGTGATGGACGCCTGGGCTAAACAGCAACAAGCCGGTGATTTATTGCTGCTGGCTGATGGTGCTGCCAGTTTTGCCAGTGCTTGTGGTCTGAGTGTCGACAGCGGCGAGTTTGGTGGTGTGCGTTCGATGCGTTATGCCATGATCGTGGAAGACGGTGTGGTGCAATTGCTGCACGTCGATGCACCAAAAACCTTTGAACAGACCAAAGCCGAAGTGCTGTTGCAAGCCGTGATTGACTGGCAGGCAGCCCGTTAAGTGTAGTTTGTGATCTGCTTGAGCCACCAGGTCAGCAACAGGCGCTGCTGACCTGAACTGTTTTTATAAAACGCATAGACCCGACCTTATGCACTGTTACCCCTGCCAATATAAAAACAGTTCATTTGTTGTTTTTTCATCCGAAATAACTATATCAAAGCCATTTTTTTTGTTAGAAAGGAGCTTAGGCCTGATTATGACAGCGTTGTCATGAAGTTTCAGTTCAGGCTCAGCGCAGATTGTTGAAGTGACGGAGTCGAGATGAAATTAAAACAACAAGTCAAACTTACTGCTGGTGTGATATTGCTGGCCTTATTGGTAATGGTGCTGGTCGGTTTATCGGGTAGCAGAATGGCATCGATGACCGACAATAAAGCCCGCATCGAACAACTTTTTCTCAGTGCATACAGTGTGCTGACTGAATTTGAAAAAATGGCGGCGGATGGTGTGGTCAGCGATGAGCAGGCCAAGGCCATGGCGACGCGGGTGCTGCGCAATAACCTTTATAAAGAGAATGAATATGTCTATGTGGCTGACGACAAAATGATCTTTGTTGCGACGCCGCTGGATCCGCAGCTGCATGGCACCAGTTTTGATGAATTTAAAGACGCATCAGGTCATAGTGTCGGTGACATTTTACGCAAGGCGGTGGCTAAAACGCCCGGTCAAGTGGCTGAGTATGATTGGGATTCAGAGCGCGATGGTAAGGTGGTGGATCTGACGTCTATTGCCAGACAGAGTCCGCGTTGGGGTTGGTTTGTCGGCACCGGGATCAGCCACGCTGAAGTGGATGAACGTTTCTGGCGGACCGCAGGTTGGGAGCTGGCGATCTGTTTAGTGCTGGCAGCTGTGGCCATCGGGGTGCTGTTCCAGTTTACCCGCAATTTATACCGGCTGATTGGCGATGAACCGGCCACAGTCCGCAGTTTTGCGCTGGCAGTGGCAGATGGTAAGTTGAGTCAGCGCCAGCAACAGAGTAAATACCGCGACAGTATTGATGATGCGATGGCCCAGATGCAAAATGCTCTGTTTCAGATGGTCAACAGTTGTGAGCAGGCGGTTCGTCAGCTCAGTTCCACTGCGGGCGAAGCTGATCAACGTTCACATCAAGTGGATACGCTGGTCAGTTCGCAACAGCAGGAAACAGAGCTGGTGGCGGCTGCCACCCATCAACTGACTCAATCCGCTCATTCTGTGCTCAGTAGTGCCGAAGAAGCCGTGGCGGCCACGCACAGTGCAGATTCACAAGGCAAACAAGCGACCCAAGTGATGGCGGCAGTGGTGGCTACTATTGATGATCTGGCGCAGGATATTGATCAGGCGCATCAGGTGGTACAGCACCTGGATGGTGATGTGGTGCAGATTGCCTCAGTGCTGGAAGTGATTCGTTCTATTGCCGAACAAACCAATTTACTGGCGCTCAATGCAGCCATCGAAGCGGCGCGGGCTGGCGAACAAGGCCGTGGTTTTGCGGTGGTTGCTGATGAAGTGCGGCAACTGGCCTTTCGCTCGCAGCAAAGTACCGCTCAAATTCAGCAGATGATCGAGCGGCTGCAACAAGGCTCAAAAAATGCCATGACGGCGATGAGTCAGAGCCGGCAACTGAGCGACAGTGCTGTTGAACAGACCCGCGGCAGTGCGGTGTTATTGCAAAAAATTGCTGATCAGCTCAGCACTATTTCCAATCATAACCGCCAGATCGCGCTGGCCGCATCTGAGCAATCCACAGTCGGGGAAGATATTTCCCGCCGTATCGTGCGGATTGCCGGTTTATCCGCCGAGACCCGTCAGCATACTCAGCAAAATCATGGGGTGAATCAGCAGCTGACCCAGTTGGCGGCGCAGCTGGCTGCCTTACTGCAAAAATTTGAATTAACCCGCTAACCGCAGCTGCCGGCTTTGTGGTGGGATAGCCAGCTGCTTAGCTGGCTTTGCCTGATAATTCAACAATCTGCTTTGAAATTGTGCATTCAAATCAATTTCTGGTGAAATCTTCGGGTCTGACCTTGCCTTCGTCTGATTAACGCTAATACTTGGCTTAACTTAGTTTGTCGTCAGGGCGACATTGCCCTGGCCCAGTTTAGGTTCAATCAACAGCTCCCTATGAGGTTATTATGAAAAAGAAAATTGCTTTGTTGTCTTCCGTTGCTATGGCTCTGGTGCTGACTGCTGGTTCACCTGCAGTGATGGCAGAAGAGCAGTGGGCAACATCTTTGTGTGAATATACAAAAGCGGATGATAAAAACCGCATCCGTAAATTGCTGTCTGATAACAAAATTAACGTGCGTAAGATTTACGACAAAGTGCAATGTAACGGCGATTCGCTGATTAAATTCGCCATGCGTAGCGACGCTTATGAAGTTGGTTCTTTTTATGTTAAACAGATGCCAGCCAAGGCATTAGTGGCTGAAGATCTGGAAGCCTGGGCCAATAGCAATAACCTGGGACAATCTTCCTTAATCAACGATATCAAAGCCCGGATTGGTCAGGATTAATTTTTCTGCCGCGAACCACAGCGCAGTCTCACTGCGCTGTGGTTGTCTTCACAGTGTTTTGGCTAATAACCTGCCGCCTGACCATCTTTGCGTGATTCAGAGGCGCCATAATAAACCCCCTGTACCCAGTCCTTTTTAATCGCCTGATAGCCACCGTAACCACCTAATCCATAACGGATATCATGGCCTTTTTGCTGTAGTTGCTGAATCGTCTGATAAGGCACACCCCGTTCTACTTCGGTATAACCACCATTTTTCAGGTACATTTGCGTGCCATCGGTCGGT
>Ga0114982_1001415_pt1 | contig 11626 bp, 9 predicted proteins | sample Shrwel_input2_FT_FD_87183 | JGI IMG/M metagenome (GOLD analysis project Ga0114982, IMG submission 87183) | Subsurface microbial communities from deep shales in Ohio, USA - Utica-3 well 1 S input2 FT | ecosystem: Environmental > Aquatic > Deep subsurface > Shale gas/oil reservoir > Produced... | reverse complement strand
TTCTTGTCAGGGATTTGTCCATATATGTCCATATATGGAAGTGCATTGTTAAGAATTAAAGATCTCTCTGGCCAGAAGAACCGTTAATGGGCTGATCTGTCAGAGATATAAATTTATAAAGTTACATAACTTATGTAACTTATGAGCTTATGTAATCCGGAATAGAGTTATGGGATGGGGAAACTACTTCCTGTCGTTCTTGTCAGGGATTTGTCCATATATGTCCATATATGGAAGTGCAGCGCTGAAAAATTAAAGCTCCATGAATTAAGTCCTCATTTATTGTTACGTGAGGACTTAATTCATATCAAAACCTATTTATGACATAGGATAATAAATAGTATTCCTTAGATGTTCATAAAAATTAAGTAAAAGTTGATCATATATATCCTGTAGACGAATTAAAGATAATTGCTGAAAACCATATTCTTCAAAAAATTGATTATCAACAAAATATGTAACAGCTTCGTAGGTTGTGAGATGTTGTGCAACATTAAGAATTTTACAAAAGTTTGGTTCACGTTGTAATTGTAGTTCTGTGGTTGTGATAATTTTAGAAGCAATCATTTTTGAAATAGTACGCACATTAAGATTACGGATTTCAGGTTTAATAGAATTAAGAACGCTAGGAGAGTTATTCATAATCGAGCCTTTAAGTGAATAGATTTTTTTCGTAAAAGAAAAATTTACTTAAATTGTTGGTTATGAAAGAATGCAAAGGTAAAAAGTCGAAATTTTACAATCTTTCATTTCATTGATTTGGAATGAAAAGCATGAGTGTACTATTGTCAGATAGTGCACTCATGCACATACAATATTGATCATCTAATGTTCCTCCTTCGTTTGTATAAGATGTTTTTTGTCGAAATAGACAATAAAATACTATCAATATTTATACGAAAACTTGTCTATTTAGTCAAGTTTGTATTGTCGATTTATGGTTGTTTGTTATGATGATTGAGATGAATTCTGATTTATTTTGTATAAGACTAAAAGAGATCAGAAAAATGAGAAAAATGACACAGCAAGAGTTGTCGGAGAAATCAGGTATTCCATCTACATCAATTGCACATATCGAGGCAGGTTCTCGTAAACCGTCATTAGAAAATTTTTATAAGCTAGTTGTTGTATTGAATATATCTGCTGATTATTTATTAGGATGTATAGATCAACATACTCATCCAGGGAGTGATCCAATTACAAAATCTATTCAAGAATTACCTGAATCAGAAAGACAGATGATTGAGAAATTTATCTTATCTTTAAAAAATTAAATTTTTTTATTAGAGGAGATTACCAGATTACCGAAGCTGTTAGTGATGACGTAAAAAATGCCTGAAGTTCAGGCATTTTTTCGTTTCAGGGACTTATAAACCTCGATAGAACTTTTCAATAAAGTTCCGAGTTTTGAGAACCAGGGTATTCATCATGGTATTCCGTTCTGAGATCTTAGGACGAGTAATCGGTAAGTCTTTGACATCTTCACGGCTAGGTAGGCGTTTAGTGTATTCATATTGACTAAGCACCGTTTTAAATACCTCAGGCTTGATGGCTTCTTTTTGACACAGTTCGTCCAAGGCCTTTTCTTTTTCCACATCCCAAAACTGAGCAAAGGCCTCTTCAACACTTTGACCATTGGCCATGCGTGGAATGTTTTCATCCAGGAACTTTTGAATCAGCTCTTGTTTGTCATACAAGTTGTGATTGGTCGAAATGATATCTTGCACCTGGGAACGATACTGCTGTTTCTTTTCAGGATCTTTATGATTGACCACCGATTGCAGTAAATTCAGGATATAACCGACATTCACGGTATCGCGGTGGATCAGTTCCAGTTGGAAATTGACGTCATTGAGGACCGATACTTTGTCTTTAGGCTGGATCACACGGACATTGTTGTACAGATATTTGTACTGTGAGGTATGTTTCTGGAATTCTGCTTTGTTTAAATCGGTATCGTCCTGGTCATACTCTACAAAGTTTTCTAATTGTGCATTGATCCGCATTACCTCACGGAAGGCTTTGACGTATTCCAATTGCTGTTCTTCAGTTTCTAGCGTATGGGGGACTTGATCAGGATCTGGGGCAATACTGAGTAAATGGGCAACCGCAGCATTGTATTTTTCTTTAATGCTGTCGAAACTTGGGATCAAGACAATTTTTTCTGCTTCATCCTTGTTTGAGAATAAGGTGAGGGCTTGGTCCGTGGCTTGTTTCAGGTTACGGAAGCACAGGATATTACCGAACGGTTTGTCTGCGTTCAGAATACGGTTGGTGCGTGAAAAGGCCTGAATGAGACCATGATATTTAAGGTTCTTGTCGACATACAGGGTGTTGAGTGGTTTTGAGTCAAAACCGGTCAGGAACATATTCACCACGAGCAAAATATCAATTTCTTTTTTACGTACCCGATTGGCAATGTCACGATAGTAAGCGTAAAACTCATCGCCTGAGTTGTAGTTCTGGCCAAATTTGGCATTGTATTCAGCAATGTATTGATCGAGCTTGTCTCGATTGGATTGACTGATCCGGGTCGGGAGATCCGCAGACTCTTCTTCAATTAAACCACTGTGATCTTCGACCTTGAGTTCTTCATTGGCTGCAAAGGAAAAAATCGTGGCAATCGTCAATGGCGTATAAATCCCACCCTGTTCTTCGGCTTGCTGCTGTTTTTCCTGCTGTACTTTTTTGAACAGTTCGTAGTACTGGGTCAGGACTTCAACGGAACTGACACAGAACATCGCGGTGAAGGTTTTATTTTTGGTTTTGATGTGGTGATTATCCAGGATATAGCGGGTAATCATTTCGAGACGGGCAGGGTTATCAAACAGCTCTTTGGTATCAATCCCTTCTACATCTTCTTCATAGCTGTCGCTATTTTCGATGCCATTGCTGGTGTATTTACCTAGATAGGCAATCTGGAAGGGTAGGACGTTCCCATCACGAATGGCATCGGTAATCACGTACTTATGCAGGCATTCATCAAACAGGGCATTGGTGGTGACGGCTTGTGAGTCAATTTTCAGTTGGCTGTTTTTCTCAAAAATCGGCGTTCCGGTAAAACCAAACATTTGCGCCTGATTAAAGAAGCGTTTGATATTGCGATGGGTATCGCCAAATTGGCTACGGTGACATTCATCAAAAATGATCACGACTTTTTTGTCTTTGAGATAGCGAATCTGATCACTATAACGGTCAGAACTAATGGCAATATTGAGCTTTTGTAAGGTGGTGACAATCAGTTTGTCATGCTTCTGGCCCAATTGAGTGACCAGGGTGCCGGTATTCTTGGTGGTATCAACACTGTCTTTTTTGAAGGCATTGAACTCACGCACCGTTTGGGTATCGAGATCACTACGATCCACAACAAACAGCACCTTTTCAACTTCAGGCAAGCGCATGATCAATTGACTTGCTTTGAAAGAGGTTAGGGTTTTTCCTGAACCTGTGGTGTGCCAGATATAGCCATTTTGCTCTGAATGTTGCACACGCTGAATAATCTGTTGTACCGCATAGATTTGGTATGGACGCAGCACCATCAAACGCTTTTCAACTTCCAGGATCACCATGTATTCGGTCAGCATTTGGGTGATGTGCTGATGGTTTAAAAAGGCTTCGGCAAAGATATCGATTTTATGGATGTGCTTATTGTCAAAATCTGCCCAAGGGAAGGTAAATTCGAAATTACTGGTGCCTGTTGAATAGTAATGGGTGTGGTCACGATTACTGATCACAAACAGTTGGATGTAATTAAACAGACCTGCTCCGCTACCATAAGCAGCTTTGGCATAGCGTTGGGTTTGGTTAAAGGCTTCAGGAAGCTCGACACCTGCGCGTTTTAGCTCGATTTGGACTAAAGGTAGGCCATTGATCAGCAAGGTGACATCAAAGCGACTTGTGTGACCGTTACTCGTACTGTGATCAATGGCAATCTGATTGGTCACTTGGTAGATGTTTTTCGTAGGATCTGCGAATAAAAAATCAATGTGGCGTGTAGATCCATCATCAAAGTTCACAGGAAAGCGATTACGCAGGACCTTGGCACAGTTGAAGCTGTTCCCTGCTTTGAGATGATTCAGGACTTGTGCCCATTCATGTTCAGAAAAAGAAGTGATGCCATTGGCACGTTCAACTTGAAGTTTCAGATTGCTCAGCAATTGAGTCTCATCTTTAACATCAACCTGGTTGTAGCCGAGCTGTTTGAGCTGTTCAATGAGTTCATTTTCAAGTTGAGCTTCGCTTTGTACAGACATCTCTTTCTCTAATTTTTTATTCAATTACGGTGATCTAAGTGAAATCCATCTGATTGAAAGTTGAAACATACTCTGATGTTTTACCCTCAAAACTTTCAATCAGATGGTTGGATTTGCTTGATAGATATTTAAACAAACATTTGCTGTAAAAGCCCTTTTTTCCACTGTTTGGCTTGCTCAATTTGCTGTGCAACGACTTCAATTTTTTGGTCAATTGCAGACAAGAAGTTAGCGATTTTGGTTTGTTCTGCTAAGCAAGGTAAACGAATTAAGCATAATCCAATTTCACCTAAATTAATTTTCTTGGGAAAAGCTACGTGAATAGTTCTTTCATGTAATTCTTTTTGAAAGAAAATAGACTTAATATATTGATTTACAAAAGAAGAATTATGGTTTTTATCAACTTTAATTAAGGCTAGGCTTACATAGAATGATGCACGTACATCCCAATCAATTAATTTGGATGTCCCAATATCTCCGATCCTGGTTAATAAAATGTCATTTTTCTCTAGTTGAACTCTTTTCAGCTCATCCAAAAATACGTTTTCAGCGATAAATTTTGTTTTAGAAAAGTTGTTTGCTGTTACGTGTTCCACACTATAGAAAGGTACACCGTCTTCAACATAATTAGGGGTTTGATGAGTGCCGTCATAAATTCTTGCAATAGTCTTAAGCGCTTTTTCCTCCCACTCCCCAAACTCACTCCCATCATCCGCTTTAAAACGAAGCTGCTGGCTAAACAGCTTTTGCATCATGCCTTGTTTGTATTGGTTCAGCAGTTCATGTTTTTGCGTCAGTTGGCTAATCTTTTCATCCACTGCGGAAAGAAAAGAGGCGATTTTGGTTTGTTCTTCTAAGTAAGGGATTCTTAACTCAACTTTTCCTAAATTGGTTTTAGAAATACCTAATACAGAAATCCCAGTAGCTAATTTTTTAATTTGCTCTCGTACCTCAAAGGTTTGCATTAAGTAACCACTAAAGCCTAATGCAAATGGGTGGTTAGGACGAGCAATATAAGTATGTAGACCTGCGACAATCTTTTGATTATCTAAATTAACAATCTCAATTGTCTTACCAATATCTTTATAGTCTTCTGAAGCATCTGCAATAACTAAATCACCAACTTGTAAAAATTGGTTTTGACTGATTTTTTGTATATCAACTTCATCACTAAGAAATGGTACTTGTTCTTTTGTAACATTAAAAAGCATGGAAAATTTAGTATGAATATCCCCATAATGGATATTCATAATTTCACCATTCTCAGATAATAAAGCTCTCGAGTATGAATTTGTGCTATGGAAATTAAATTTTTCTGAAAATTTTACTTTTTCCCAATTTTCATCAAATGCTTTAAATCTTAACTTAGGCGCAGCCATTACTTCACCTCCACAAATGGTGAATCAATCCCAAGCTCTTTACAGAAACCTGCAATCACAGCATCGGTCTTTTGGCTTTCAACTTCCAAAGCTTGAAGCTGTTTCGCAATCGCATCCAGATCAATCTCGGCTTCCGCTTCAAAAGTATCCACATACCGTGGAATATTCAGGTTGTAATCATTGTCTTTGACTTCTTGTAAGGTTGCTACGTGAGCATATTTTTCGATGTTCTGACGGTTTTCAAATGCAGCAATAATATTGTCTAGATGTTTCGGCAATAACTTGTTTTGGTTCTTTTGCTTTTCAAACTCGTTGCTGGCATCAATAAACAGAATGTTGTCTTTGTGCTCACGATTTTTCTTCAAGACTAAAATACAGGTTGGAATAGACGTACCGTAGAAAATATTGGCAGGTAAACCAATGATGGTATCAATGACATTCAGTTTTTCAATCATGTACTGACGAATCACACCTTCACTTGAACCACGGAACAACACACCATGCGGTAGAACAACCGCCATCGTGCCATTGTGATCGAGTTGATGAAGCATGTGTTGAACAAAAGCCATATCTGCTTTTGAGCTTGGTGCAAGCTTTCCAAAACGGCTAAAACGTTCGTCTTGTAAGAATATTGGATCTGCTGACCATTTGGCTGAGAATGGAGGATTGGCTACGACTGCTTCAAAACGTAAATCTTTATGCTGTGGACGAGTAAGGGTATCTTCTTGCTTGATATCGAATTTAGCAAAGTGAACATCATGCAGAATCATGTTCATTCGTGCCAAGTTATAGGTGGTACGGTTCATCTCTTGACCGTAAATCATATCAACATCTTGCACTTCACGTTTTACACGTAATAGCAATGAACCTGAACCACACGTTGGGTCATAGACTGAACGTAGACGTTCTTTGCCTTGGGTGACGATTTTCGCAAGCAACGTTGAAACGGTCTGAGGTGTATAGAATTCACCAGCTTTTTTACCAGCACCAGAAGCAAACTCACCAATCAAATATTCGTATGCATCACCTAATACATCCGACTCTGAATTACTAAGATCGAAGTCAATATTATCGAGATGGGTCAGTACTTTGCTGACTAACTCATTACGGTCATTGGCATTGTTGCCGAGTTTAGTAGAATTGAGGTCTAGATCTTCAAATAGATTGGCAAAGTCATCTTCAGATTCAGCACCTAAAGTACTGCGTTCGATTTCTCGCAAGGTATTTGAAAGCTCATCAAGAATAAACTCACCCTGACGACCACGTTCAGCAATTGTGTGGAACAGTTGTTTTGGTGCTAGGGCATAACCGACTTCTTCAACTGAGTTTTCTTTGATGCCGTCAATCAGTTCAGCGTGATCAGGGTTATTTTCATCAAGTTGATAGTATTTTTCTGCAAGGCCTTCATCTTTCAACAGTTCATTGGCAAAAGAAATCGCTTTTTCTGACAGGTATTTGTAGAAAATGAAGCCGAGAATGTAGTCACGGAACTCATCGGCTCCCATTTTTCCACGTAAGTCGTTTGCAATGTTCCAAAGATGTTTTTGTAGTTGTTGAAGTTGAACCTGAGTCATGAAGCAAGAATCTCTAGTAATACCTAAATTTGCTTAAGTATAGCGAGTATCTGCTTATAAAAATTAAGTTTTTGGTTCTGACACCCGAATTGGGTAGATGAGATTTTATGTTAAATAATAATTTTTATTTTTCTTGAGTATTTTTTTGGGTAGTGACATCCGCTTTTGATATGACATATTTATTAGTAAATAAAGTTATACCTAAAGTTGTAGTCCATAAAACGCTCGTTATTAACAAAGTTATAGTAGCTTTTGATAAATTTGAATATTTAGCTTGGGCTATTTGTGCATTCCTATAAATTTGCTCACCTAAATCTTGATTAAAATCTTCTTTTTCCAGATTATTAATTTCATTAGAAAATCTTGTTAAATCATTACTAGCAATAGTTCCAAAAAAAATATTGGACTTATTAGGGGCACCTAAATGAGGTCTAAAACCTAATTTGCAATATATTAAACCGATGAGAATGGAAATACTTGTTAAAACATAAAGTATATCTAATAGAAAATGTCCATCACTGCTGAAGTTATTACCCAAAATTGCTAATAGAGCAAAATTTAGAGTAACAATAGCACCAATTTTCACATCACCACTAGTAATCCAATTGAGCTGTCTCTCTAACACCCATTGATTTTTAATAATGTTTTCATCTTCATTAAATTTAGGCATTTAATTCACACTTCTCCATTGTTCTGCAACATTTTAATGTCGATTCCTTAAATGTGTTCCAAAATACCACTTCTTCATTTTTTCTCAACTCCTCATTAATTAATATTTTAAGAATTATTTCAGCACATTTTTTAGAGCATTTCCCTAAAGTTACATGTTTTCGTCGTCCATTGGGAGTACATATACAAGACTGTCGTTTACAGTGGATCTTTTTTTCAGTCCCCATAAATATTAACTTATCCTTATGATAAATATGGAAGTAATTCTCTTCAAACAACCTACTTTCTACATTGAACAATTGTAGAGAGTTTAAATTTAACCCCAAATCTTTTAAGTTTATAGTTTTTAATAGTTCTTCAACGTATGACTGATATCTAGCAGCGTCTCCGTGACTCCATTGTTTATAATTTTTTGACCATTTTTTATGGTCATTACAAAACAGTTGTGCCTGTAGAAATTCTCTTAAAGTTTTAATCCACTTTTCAACAATCCAATGATCTAATATACCTAAACAAAAAGAACCATCAGGATTAATATGTCTATTAGGGCAAAATTTAGGCAATATATTAGCTCTCTCTTTAACCTTAAGCTGATTATTGACTTCACTAATAATAAGTTCAAAAGATGTTCTTTTTCCTTTATTTGATACTATTTTTAATGTAAGTTGAATATCCCCCTCAATTAATTTAAAAGGGATATTCTCTTTGGTTAAGTAATCAATAAGATCTTTAAACTTTGACATGAGCTTTCAAAATAGAAGGTGCAGTTTCATTTACACTATAGAGATTAGACTCCTCGTCATTTTCTATTTTATTTTGCTGAATTTCATCAACAGCATCAAATGTTAAATCATTGGCAATGCGGTCCTTAAATAGATTCTTATAATCATCTTCCAGATGACTATAGGCTCTTTCACCTATTGCTGTTTGATGGCCCTCACAACGTTTCTGTTGATTTTCTGAGTTAATTGTAGATAATCCTAGTGAAAATCGACTGTTATCATCACTTCTACCGACCCGACTTAACATCGTTTCACCTATATCAAATCCAATAGCTAATCCTAAATCACAGCTAATATTAAATGTATCTTGTAAAATGTCTTGAGCTAAGATGAAGCTGCTTCTAATAGCTGCACTAGCTTCCAAAGCTGTATTTACACTCAATGAGGTATTGGTAGTTTTTGCAGTACCTTCACATAAGATGCCATGAATACAATCGCCAATAAAACGAACTCGACGCCCTAAAAATTCTTTATTTAAGCAGCCATCTAATTCTGATCTCAATACATGAAGACAGCGTACAATATCTTTTTGTCCGTCTAATGTTGCAATATTTTCAGAAATATAATTAGTAAATCCATCAATATCAGCATAAATAGATACCATTTCTTGTCGTTTTGAATTTTTCCGTGTAAAACCTAAAAAATTCAAAGATTCAAAGGTTGGCGTCTCTCTACTAAATTCAAAATCAGATAATTTTTTAGTATGTTCTTTAACTTCTTGAATAGTTTTATTTACTAAATCTTCATTTTCTATGCCTGAGCGAAGAATAGATCTCTCTATCTCTGCTTTTTTCATACGTACTGACTTAGTATTCTCAACTTTATCTAAGACAAGTACTTCTCTCGCTTTTTCTGTTAAATAAATTCCTTGGGCACTACCACTAGAATGTTTAGCAGCATGATTTGCAGGATCACCCAAGAAGAGCGGCTCTTTATTAGCTTTTCTACCATTATTAACTGCTAAAGCTTTCCCTGTATCTATTCCTATTCGTAATTTTGCAGCTTCAATAATGTCATCAACACCTGCATCACGTTGCTGCTCTACAACATCAATAATTATTTGAGCAATTGTAACAGCACGATCTAATCTCTGTTGTTCATTGTCATAAGGTTTAGAGATAACTGCGTGCAGTCTTTGGTTGTGAAAATCAACAAAAATGGAATTAGTCTCTTTAAGAATATATTTTATAGCTTTAAAGTGAGAGTCAAAGAAACGCAAAGCACGTAAATGAGAGGTTTCAGTTTCATTACCAAACGGATTCACTAACATGTCTTCAAGATTCAAAATATCCACATACATATGAACAGCATCCATTTCATACGCTTCATTAACTTTGATATTTTGAAGAGACTTTTCTTTAGTGTATTGAATAATATTAACTTCTTTAACTTGTTCACATGAATTATTAATGCGAGTTTCTGCTTCTTCAGGATTCCAACTATATTTCATAATTATAAGCTTTAAAATTTTATTGCAACTTATATAGAGACTTAAATAATAAATTCAAGGATTTAAGAAAAATATTTCAACTTAATTTACTTAAATATTAATTATGAATATTTCCTAAAATTAACATAATACGCGTTATGAGAAAATGTTTAAATTATTTGTTTTAAATCAATATCTTATATCGTTTTAAAAGCCCGATTTCAACAGATTGGGCTTTTTAAATGATTTATCCTGTTCCACGATTACTATTCAATCAATGTTCCACAGATTTGTTCATCTCAGTTAAACAATTATGATTACCATAGGGTCTAAAAACCGACTCCCAAATCCCCCTTTCTGCTGTTACAGTCTACCTTCTTTTTTTAAAAAATTACAACAAAGGATATGACATTAAATGCAGTTTAAATTAACTTAAACAGGAAATAATGTCGGATTTCGGAGGATTTGTATGAAGAAGGCCTCCAGTCATTTTATGATGCATGGCGTAGCGGATTTACTTCAACAAGTCGGGAAAAATATTAAGATTGCGAGAATCCGCCGGAGCATTACCATTCAGGAGTTAGCTAATCGGGTGCATGTGGATGAACGTACAATTAGCCGAATGGAAAAAGGCGATCCAAGTATTAACTTCAAAAATTTAGTAACGGTCTTAATGGTTCTTGGCCTTGAAGACTCTGTCTTTGATCTTGCCCATCCAGACCATGATGAAATTGGGAAAGCTTTAGAAATCCAGAAACAGCCTAAACGAGTTCGGAATATGGACAGACTCAGTGATGATTTCTAAAAACTAACTATTAGGTAGGAAAAATGGCACTGTTGCGAATAGAAATTTGAGTCGATTATGTTCCCTTCAAAATCGGTGGCTATTCATTGGGAAGAATATCAAAATAGTTGTATTAGACTATACCCTAAAGTTACAATCTGAAAGTTCATGAAATTATGTATCATTTAAATGATTTTTAATCATAAGTAACATGTAACTTTAGTGTTAAAGAATTATAATTTACGAAATTTTTCATTTTTATCCAATTGGGGCGTGAAAAAGTGAAAGGCCAAAAAGTAGGGTATGTCCGGGTAAGTTCTGTCGAGCAAAACACTGGACGTCAACTTGAAGGAATTGAGGTCGACCGGATTTTTGTTGACCGTGCTTCAGGTAAAAATACTGACCGACCTAAATTTCAGGAAATGTTGAACTATGTCCGGGAAGGGGACAGGGTGATTGTACATTCAATGGATCGTTTTGCGCGAAGCCTAAAAGATTTGGTCACTGAAGTAGATAAACTGGTCAAACGAGGGATCGCCATCCAGTTTGTAAAAGAAAATATTACTTTTACAGCCGAATCCACCCCGATGGATAATTTGATGCTTCAAATGATGGGTGCTTTTGCACAGTTCGAACGTGAGATCATTTTAGAGCGGCAAAAGGAAGGAATAAAACTCGCCTCTGCTCAGGGGAAGTACAAAGGTCGGGTGCATAAACTAAAGCCTGACCAAGCTGAAGCTTTACGACAAGCATGGA
>Ga0114982_1001411_pt1 | contig 11641 bp, 22 predicted proteins | sample Shrwel_input2_FT_FD_87183 | JGI IMG/M metagenome (GOLD analysis project Ga0114982, IMG submission 87183) | Subsurface microbial communities from deep shales in Ohio, USA - Utica-3 well 1 S input2 FT | ecosystem: Environmental > Aquatic > Deep subsurface > Shale gas/oil reservoir > Produced... | reverse complement strand
ATTCTCTTATTTTTACAACCATTGATACATTTTGAACCCTTTTCACCACATGATAAACATTTCATAATTAAATTCCCATATCTACGTTTTCAGTTAATAATTTCGCGCTAGTTCTATTTGAACACTTAGGATTGCTACATTTTCTAAAGTAGTACCTTTCGTCGCCTTTTGGTACTATTACAATTTTTAGTACGTTTGTTTCACATTTGTGACACTGCCAACGTTTGAACATTTGCTCCATCTTATTTTCTTCTTTATCTTCAATTTGCGAAAGATTTAATTCTTCATTCGCAGCTTCAATTAAAGTGTGAAGATCGAGCTGCGCTGTTTTCTGTTTTAAGAATGTAATATTTTTACTGAAAGCTTTTTCAATACTTCTAAGCTCAGATTTAAGGCGCGCGATTTCTTTATCTTGGTGACGAATGTGTGCTTTGAGTTTTTTCACCTCGCCACTTTTTTCCTCACGACCTGTATCTTGTCTATTTGATTTTCCCATGGATTTCTCCTAATCTTGACCATTTCTCATAAAGAAACATAATAAAAATGAAATAGATATAGCAATTATAAAATACATAAGCATTTAATACCTCGGACGTCGTAAGTAATTGTTAAAGAATCCATTAACTTCGATCTGAAATCTATGTAGGGTATCGTCGTTATTGAAGATGATATTGTATTCTGATTCGTTACCTAAGTCATTTTCAGCGCGATGAGTATCGTTGCTTTGTAAACTAGGACGTTTTACTAAGCACATTAGCGCACCTTGTTGACGAGCAAAATTACGTTCGTTAGTTAATCTCGCGTCAGTAATTACAACGTCAGCTAGATTGCCAATTCTTTTTTCTAGAGCTTTAATCCAAAAGTCTTCAGAAATACAATCGCGAATAACCTCAGTACCAATAGTTTGAAGTAGCTTTCTAGGCGTTTTCATTTCCAGACCTACTAGAGCTAGCATTTTGTCTTTAGACTCTTTAGAAACAGTAGTAGCGTGCTTATTTTCTACTATTTCTAGAATGTAACCTAGGTGAGCTTCGTCTAAACGAATTGTGTGTGAGAATGGAACTTCTTTTTTATCTGCGTCGGTAAATTGATTTATTGGCATATCAAATACAGAAGAGCATAAATCTCGTAAACCGTCGGCAAAAGCAATTTTTACGTATTTAAAGTCGCGAACTAAAACGTCTGCGACTGAATCTTTGCCTGCCCTCGATTGACCACTTAAACAAATTAACATTCAATATACTCCTATTTATTGTAATTGAAAAAACATTCAGCAATTCTATCCGCAATCAAATTCATTTCTGGACCGTGCGCACCAAAAATACTACACATAGTTTCTTCTACTTGACTGGGCGTCAATTCTGACGACCCGACTTGTGACATATAGTAATAACAGTGTGAAAGTTCGTGGCGAATGTCTACAAGACTCCAGTCTGTTTTGGCGAAATGTACTTCGTATTTTGTAAATACAGTCATCGCGGCGTTACTTTCTCCTTCTGGATTGTGAAGCTTATTGAAAGCTCGATCTGTTAGGAGAATGAAATTCCACTCGCGACCTTTAATTTTTAGAACAATACTAGCTAATGGTTTCATCTATGCTCCTACATCTTCTGTGATTTCATCTGGCGGAAGAAGCCCATATCCAAAGCACTCTACAGCGTCAAAAGCAATAGGAGAATTCTTATTGATGAAATTACTACAGTATTTTTGTCCGTTAGCAATGATATGTGCGGGTAAATCCATAAACATATAGTCGTCTGAATGTTTGCGACCCTTACCTTTGGTCATCTTTAGTGTGTTTGTTTTAAGTCGATATAAAATAAGACCGCTAACTACCATATTTAAATGGTCAAACTCTTCGCGGAATTCTTCAATGTCCATTATAGCTTGATTTTCTAGTCGATCTGTAATAATATCGTCATTAAAGTGTCCATTCCAATCTAGATGATCTATTACTTCCCAAAATTTACTATCCATTGTTTTCTTCCATGTTAAGTTGCATATCATTTATTGTATCATATAATTTAGTTTTTGTCAAGTCTAATTTCCAGTCTAAGTTATTGCTTTTCTCTAAATTATCAGCTCTTGAAAGAAACTGTAAGTTAGTGTGGTGATTTAGTTCCAAAACATCTTGTTCTGTTAAACAAAGTGATATTGGTAAAATATGATCGATAGCAACTAGTTGGATATAATCTTGTTTCCAAGGAATTTTATAGTTCTTTTCAAAAGTTCGTATTAGGTGTTGATAAAACTCTTCTTTTGAGCACCCTAGAATTTGTAAAGTTTTTTTATTTTTTCTTTTACCAGTTCCCTTAAAGCAATTTAGTATAGCCGTAGAAATATTCTTTTTTAAATAATCAACAGGATTTGCACAACGTCTTTTATACATCTCTTTATAGTATATTGTCGCCTTCTCTGATTTATAGTATTTTTTTCTAGATTCTTCTATCCTATGTTTATTTTCAACATAGTATTCTTGTTTTTGTTCCAAAATTAACTTAGAATTTTCTGCATAATATGAATGGTTTCTTTTTATAGAGCAACTCTTACAATCATTTGAAACACTCTTTAGTTTTTTAAAGAAATATTCAGTGGTTTTAGGGAAATATTTATTACAAATACCACAACTTTTAATGAACGTGAATTTATCCGGACTTAAGTTCTTATATAAACTCCCGACTGAATACCTACATTTTTTACAAGAACTAAAGCTATGTCTACTACTAGGATAGATAAACTCAGACTCATCTTTTTCTTTGTAACAAGTTAAACAACTTTTCATACTATCTAAGTTTTCCTTTATTTAAAGGAGTCATTAGATTTTTAGGATCTCTGTATTCTTTTTTACAGACACTACAAGTATATCTCTGATATTTTGCGATGTTTGTTAGTATATATCCGTTCTTTCTAATGTCTGTATTTCCGCAAGAACATCTTTCTTCTGTGTTTTCATGAAAAGCAGACCACCTAATTGTCTTATCCCAAGGAGCTAGTTTCATGTATAGTTCTTCAAGAGCTAAGACATCGTAAATATTATATTCTTTCATACTAGAAAAAGCTTTAGGGTTGCCTTTCATACATTCTTTCCATAACTTAAATCCAGCAAAATCACCATGATCAAGTTTTTTATACTTAGTATTTAATAATTCTGTCATATATGCTAGTTTATTACTAGTAAAACCGAAATGTTTTTTAGCAATTCTAAGTGTATCTATATTTCTATAACTAGACGGAGGAGTCATACCGTGTTTAATAAAACGACTATTTAATTTTTTTAAATCAAACTTTATACCGTTTTGCGTGAGGGTAGCCGAACACTCGTCGAGTAGGCTATGTATAATTTTTAACAATTTACTATCGTCTCTTATATTATCTTCTTTACTCGTATCATAATACATAACCTGATCAGCAGGAGCGCCTAACCATTTAGCAGAAAAACTCAGAATACTCCAATCTTCTTTTACCATATCTAATGAAAAATTTTGGTCAAACAAACCCCATCCCCACAATTCCATCGGAAGAAGTTCAATATCTAGAACTAATACTTTATAATCTTCAGCTACTTCTGGGTTTAGTTTAACTTTCAACTCAGGCTTCTCCATATTCCTATAAAACGTTTTCCTCAAAGCATTACTTGTAAACCCAGGAAAGCTAGGAGCAATTTCGTCCCAAGTTTTACCTTCAGCTCTCAATTTCGCTAGTAGTTCCAATTGCTCTTCATTCATTTTTTTCATTATTCATTTCCTTTTAGTTCATCTTTCGCTTTCTGTAATCTTACTCTCATTTTTACTAATTCGCCCGCAACTGATTTATTTTCTGCTGCCAATTCATGACACATTATACTGAAAAATCTAAAGTCTTTGTGTTTGGATAAAAGTGCTAACGATTGTTTAATCGCAGCTAATTGACTTTCGAATATTAGAACTGCTTTTTCCATGTTCTTAACTCTTCGCGCGACGTTAATATCTGTTAGGTTTTCTTCCATAGATTCCTAGTGTAGCATAGATTTGGTATTTTGTCAAGTAAAAAATCGAGGCTGTCAAATTTCGTTCAACATTTAACTCAACTGCGGCTGAGCACCTCTAAATATAGTTGTTAATTTGACCCGCGGGCTAATCTTCTTTGTAGACTTCTAACATGCTGATATCACCAATTACTCGTCCATAATGCGGAGTTTCATCAATTGCAACTTTGCCACATTTACAACAAACATACTCACCTGAATATTTTGATTGAATAATATCATCACAGCATGTGGTTTTGTATTTAGTGCCAGACCATTTTTTAGGTGGACCAAAACTAATTGAGTCTGCTTTTTTACGAGCTGTTTCTAGATCTATTGCTTTTTCAAGTTCTTTACTCATTAAAAACTCCACCCTAAACCAGCGCCAATTTTACGGTCACTTGTAGCCATTATTGATACGTTTAAAGCGCCTATAAGCCTTTTAGAAGCCACTATAGCGTATTCTCTTTCGCCGCTAATATCTTTCACGTCTACTACTGCTAGCGCGGATAATGTTAGCCCCACGTCGTTTGTTGTAGTATTTTCAGAACTAGCTACAGAATTTGATTCTTCTCTAGTATTTGTATCTTCGCGCTCTACTTCTTTTTCAATTACTGTGCCGTCTGGTTTTGTAATTTTATCACGATATACAATGCGAGTTTTTCCTTCGACCTTTACAGTTTCAACCCTTGTGACTACTTTAGTTTCTACTTTTGTAGGTTTAGAAAATCTACCCGCGGTGAAAATTACAGCAATTACTAGAACCGATAATAATACTTTTGTTGAATTATTCATTAATTATCCCTGTATACGTGTTCTAGTCTACTAAAATTCTTATCTTTTCTAAAACTAATATCTACTTCTATTTCTTCACTTGTTAGAGTAACGTCGATTCTATCTTTTGTATATACAATTCTACTTACTTCTAGTACTACTTTCTTCATTCTAGACTGAGCTAACTCGCGACCTATTTTTTTATTGAAGCTATCTTTTTCACTACAAACAGCTTCACCAATTTCAATTTCTACTCGATTACCAACTTCGAATTGTTGAACTGGTATTTTTGATACAGCATAAGTTCTACCACCTTTACCAGATTTAGAAAGAGTAAACTGTTTAGATATTGTACATTTCTTAAGTCTAGATCTCTCTGTATGTAAAAAGTCGATCATTTTCTACCTCGCGCGGCTAAAATTACGTTTATACAAATTGCAATAGGAATTGCGAAGATTTGCACGATTAGGATTGATTTTAGTAATGTCATGTAAACTCCTAAAAAAGGTTTAAAGGCTGCTTCTTAATCATTTAACCCGCGCACTAGCTTTTTTAGAACCGACGGGCACCTACTTTCCAACTAGTATTTTTCGCCTCGCTATCATCACCAATTTTACTTGGTGAGAGGAAAAGTCGAACATGCGAAATGGAAAGCCCTAATAAAATACTACTGCTGTATCTTTATCACAAATTAAAAAAGTAAGCAACATTTTACAAGTTTGTTAACTTACCACAGTACTATAGTCGCGCTTCTAATACCTACCAACTAAACGTCCTTTTGTTGAACGACTAAATTCAATATATCACGGTTTTTGTATTTTGTCAAGTAAAAATATCAACAATGATACAAAAAATATTATTAAAATTGCAACGCCTATGTATTTTAAGCCAGTTAGTTGAGGTCCACACCCAGAAATGCTATTCCAACACCAAGGACCTTTATTGCTAGTAGCTAATTGATACCCTACGTAATTCACTTACTCTCCGTTATTTTATCAAGTAATATTTGTATAGTGTCGATCTTTTTTTGTATGTACTCAAATCTTTTATGGTTTGCCATTAGTTTTACCATTTCGAAAAGCTCGCGTATAACTTGTTCTTGGTTTTCTACGTGTTTTCTTAGGAGATCTAGTTCTGAAGTTGTAGTAACTGGGACGTTTGTTGGTTTGTCAACTTCTACTGGTTTTTTGAATTTGTCAAACATTATAAATTCTCCACTAGGGGTAGGTTTTTCTTAAGTGCGTAGTTTAGGAATAATTCTTTTACTGGTAAAACCGTGTCAAATACTGAAATGGTGTCGTATATGTTTTTGTATAGGCGTGGTTTATTGTACTCGCCGGAGAAGTTTTCTGCTAGTGATAGAGAATCGTCGGGGAGGTAATATACATGGAAACGGTCGCCTTCTACGTATTTAGAATCTTTTAGAACGTCCATAGCCTTAGTTTCGTTTGTTCTAGTTGATTCTTTCATAGTACTTGAGAATGTTTTTCTTGTGCTCCAACGACGAATTTGTTCTGGGGTAGTAATTGTAGCTGCTTCTTTTACGTATGTATTATAAAGAGCTTTTAAAGCTTCGTATGTCTCTTCTTTTGTATCTGTATAGCATATTGTTTCGATTGTTTTTTTAATTAATTCCTGCAATGCTGGAGACTTAACTTTTGCCTTGAGGGCTGACCCTTTTACTTTAATTTTTTTGCCGTCATATAGAACATAATTCTTAGCTTTCAACGCAACACACTTAGAAAAATACCCATCGTGAGCATATTGAATTAATTTAGGCATAAAAGAATTAATTTCTGTAATAAGAGCGTATTGTTCTTCTTCTGAAAAAGGAGACCCGTCCTGTTTACAAATTGAAATCGAGTCTGTGTCTACGGGACCTAATCTAAAGTTGTGTGTTTTCATAATATTTAAAGCTCCTTCCTTTTCTAGTTTTTGAATGTCTGCCTTTTAAAATATCACATACTGTTTGTGTAGAGATTTCATTTATTATTGCAGCTTCACCTAATGAATTATAAACATTACCAAGATCGTCAACAATTTTAACTTTATTTATTCCAGCAATGTATTGAGCTAGGTTTTTATTTATTGCATTTTTACGTTGAGTTTCTTTGAATTCTTGTGATCTTTTTAATCCAATTCTGGATTCTAGTATCTTCTTTCTAAGTTCGTCCGACCAAGGTCTTCCAAACATATAGTTATCTTTACCGCATTTTGCTGGTCTAAGTTTAAATAGTGCTATTGTTTTTTCAGAATGTTTTCTTCCTAACATTGGACACTTTGCGCTCTTACTTGTATTATATTCTGGTTTATAAATATCCAGATATAATTGCTCTAGTTCTTGTTTATTTTCTCTAGTACATTCTTCTAAAATATTAAAAACAAAGGATTCTAACCCGTATTTATTATAAGCCCTCTGTAAAATTTCAGAGTGGTGTTTATTGTTTTTAAGAGCTAAAAAATGAGTACTTTTTCTAGAGACTAAATTAACGGTTGAACCTATATAAGATTTTCCATTTACTTTATTTAAAATTTGATAAACACAAATCATTTCGTCTTCTCTCTAAATAACTCTAACCAGTATTCTGTGTCTTTTCCTGTTGCCCATTCAATCGTCATCCCTAGTAGTTCTCTACCTTTTGCTGTAATAAAGCTACCTTGGGCTGGGGCATTATAAGATAAACCGCCGGCAGAAAGGAAGCCGTAACATGAGTTTGCAATTGCCTTAGCCATGTTTTGTAAGTGGTCGTATTTCTCTTCACCTGTTTCTTTGTATAATCTTTTGTATGTTTGTCTATTTTCAGCAAAATAATCTACAATTTGACAAAAATGTTGCTTAGGATCTTTAATTGGACAATGAACTCGGTACTCACGCATAATACTCGGATACAAAGCTGAAAAATCTATCTTTAACATATTACTATAAATATCAGGTACACAGAACGATATAGCCCCTTGGAAGTCTTCTACGACCGTAGCCTTAGCTAGGCTATGTTTTTGTTGTAGATAGCTTCTAACCATAACAGAATTGATCTGAGAACCACTTGCAGACTCTACCATTAATTGAAATGGTTTAGGCACAACATTACAAAGATAGAATACAACCGGAGCCATTAGATCATAAAGAGCTAGGGCATCATCGCCGTCGTCAATAGCATATGCTTTAATCTTTTCCCATTCTTCCGGTATCAAATAATTATCTTTAATTGAAGCTGCATCATAGAAAGCGCGATCTTCTTTTTCAAGTCCTTCTTGTTTAATAATAGGTTTAAGTCCGTAGCTTTCGTAATTACGTCCTAGATCGTATTTATAAGCCAAGAACATTGTATCGCAGAATTCTCTACCATACATATTAACTTTATTGTAATGTAGGTCCCTAGAGCCGTCAACTCTAAATTTCGCTTCATACTGACTAAATTTGGCTTTAGATCCATCTCTTCCAAGATTTAAATCGTCTCCATTACGTTCGGCAATAAATCTCAAGTAAGGCAAGTCGAAGCCGTATATATTGTGTCCTGCCATGATCGAAGGATTAACTTCGACAACCCACTTACACCATTCTTTTATCATTTCAGCATCTGATTTATAATCGTCGTATGAAAATAACTTTCTTTGAATTTTACCATTTGATCTAAATGTATTTGCAATCAACAATACCTTAGCAGTATCGTCGTGATTAAATCCTGTTGTCTCAATATCGAAACAAAGAATACTTACTTCATCCGGTTGTAACCCTTTGTAATAACAATACCCATCTTTGGTCATCAACGCTTCCGTAGGATTCGTAATCAAATACAAGTCTTTTGTATCTCTGTACTTTTCTCTGTCCGCGCGCATCTTCCAGTGCTTATCGTATTGTTTTCCGTACTGGTAGTGCTGATTTCCGTCGAGCTTAAACCAGTCCATTCCTAAACGCTCATTACAAAGCATCCAGTATTTATGCGGAAGTTCATGACGCGTTACAACTCCGTCTTTTTCACAAAAAGCTATCGCGTAATCTGATTCGATTTCTAAACCGACGATGTGTTGGAGATTGTTTTTTCCGTATATAAGTTTTTGCTGTTCGTTCATTATTCTTCCCATTTCTTAGCTAAGTTTTCAAAACACTCCAAAATAGCTTCAGACATAATTCCGGTAAATGTGAAAAATAAAACAAATGGTAATATTAAACATAATTTAAAATTCATTAAGCGCACCACCTAGCAAATGTCATTTTCTCGACTTCAGCGCACAGTTTTTGACAAGCTTGAATTTCTTCAATTGTCATAACGTGCATATTTTTAATAATGTATACGTGCAACTGATCTTCGTAATCGTGCTGCATTTCGTCGTCATTTTTATTAGATTTAATTTTTCTAACAAATTCGTTAACATCTGTCATAATTTGCAACATAGATTCTCCTAAAACCAACTAAAGCCGTCAAATTCATCAACCGCTTTATCCATTTCTTTTTCTAATTCTTCCAGCGCAGTTTCTACTTTTGTATCTTCTGTTTGTTCTTTAGCCGGCGCTTCATTTTCTTCCTCACCTACGTGAACTTCGAAACTTTTACAGCAGGTACCGCAAAATACGCGACCGTTCTTTTCTGCCCACTTTAAGTTAATCATAACTGTATATCGACAGTAGGGACATTGTGTAGGTTGTTCGATCATATTATTCCAAAGCTAAATAAAAATACAAGAAAAGAATCCCGACCGCAATAAAATTGTAGTCAGGATATACGTAGATCATTTCGACGAAAGTTTAAGTATTAGAGCATCTGCATACTTTACAGCTTCTTCTGCTATCATTTCTGCATTAGGAAGAACTCCGCGACTATTTGAATTTGCTAGAATTGCAGCCATAAATCTCGCGGCAAAATTAGATCTAATCGAAGGTGTTTTCTGTGCAATTTGCACTGTGGCAGTATCAATCATTCCCATCTTTTTCTCCTTCAGCTACTTCAATAGCTTCTGTAAACCAGTTGTGTTCGTCGGTCATAATAATATCGAATAGTGAGAGCTGCATTCCTTCTGGTAGGGAATCTTTCAGCTTTTGAAATTCGTCAGTAACTTGATCATACGAAGTGTCGAGGTTTTTAATCAACACTAGGTTTGGTTTGCTCATTCGAGCCTCCTTTTTGGTATTGTAGCATGGAATTCGCAATTTGTCAAGCTTTATTTATCTGACTTTAATCTAATAAAATTTGACATGAATTTCGTTCCTTCCTCTATATTAAAAGCATACTCTAACGCAGATCTGGAGACAATTTCTCGAAGAGGCAATTGAAAAACATCATTTTCTGAATTATTATCCATTAATTCTTGCCATTGTTTTGTTATAAGCGGTACTGCCTCTAGTACAAAATCTCCTAATTTAATTTTTTGAAGTTTTTCACAAGCTAAATACCCAAGTCTTATAAGCTTTAAATCTGCGACTCTTTCGATTTTTAGACTAATGCCATTTTCTACGGCACCTTTAATAAAAAAAATAAGTCCTGCATAATTCTCTTCATCTACCACTCGTTCTGCTATAAAATAAAAACTTCCATGCTCGTCTGAAAGTTTGTAATATGTGTTAGTAGAATTAAAAATTGTTTCAATGTTCTTATCTGTGTACGTTGTTTTCATTAATACTCCTTCTATTTTTTAGGTTTCGCATTCAGTATCTTGGGATCTTCTGCCTTTATTTCTCCTTATTCCTGATCGTAATATACAGTATATGTGATTTTATATTTACTTACATTAGTTTTTATATATCCAGTTGTTGATTTATATACGTGAGCTGGAAATGTATTTGCGAAAGGTTCATGCATCATATTTACCGTTTTTATCAAGTCTTTTTGTGAAATAGGAAGACACACTTCGATATAATCAACAAATTGACAATCTGCATCTAAAGATGTTTTAGTTTTTCTTCTAGTTTTGTCTTTTTTAATATCATAAACTCTGCCAATATTTTCCATAAAATTTTCTAAATCTAGTTCGGTTATAATTTCAGTCATTTATTTCCTCTTTAGTTCTTTTTCTTAAAGCTCGCCATAATTTAATTAAAATCCTATATTCTTTTTTAAAATCTTCATCGTAACAAGGACCCGAGGGCGCACAATACGCATGTAATCTTTTTTCAAATAAAGAGGGTTGAAAATTTAAAGTTCCATTTTCCAAATCGTCTTTTAATATTTTTAATATTTCAATTTTTGACCTTTTTGAATCTTTTAACTTTTCAAAATGTCCAGTCACCAAAGAAACCCAACCTTGAAATCTTGCAGTTGCCTCTGCTTTATGATCTCCAGAAATCCAGTCTCTTGTGTTTTTATATTTAAGAGCAGATTCTTTTACTTTTTCAAAAGTCCATTCCTCTTTAAGATAGATCATATGTGAACATATATCATCTAACCATCCCTTTTTCCACGCAGTTTGATAAACTCCCCTGTGACCTATTCTAAAGTCTTTTTGATAATTATAAAGTTTAGCTATTTGTAAACAATGTTCGTATGTATTTTTGCTCATTTTTTATCCTAGCGTTAAACATTCCAATGGGTTTCTTAATGAAATATCAAAAACTGATTCTGGCTTGTAATACAATGCTTTTTTTGTTGTATTTAAATCTTTTTTCTTCATCTCATCTAAGAAAGGTTCAAATTCAGATACTTTACCTAAACTTAGAATTTTAGCACCTGTTTTATTTGACAAACTTAGTACTAAAATTTCGTTGGCTTTCCTTGTAAAAAGTCTATCTTCTTTCTGAAAAACCCAGCTAGTTCCGTATTTTTGTACACTATACTCTTCTTGGCTCTTAATATTTACATTGCATACCGGGTTTAGATTAGACCTTAATCTAATTTGAATATCAGAATCAAAAGACGGTCTAGAAGTTACTGT
>Ga0114982_1001410_pt1 | contig 11649 bp, 27 predicted proteins | sample Shrwel_input2_FT_FD_87183 | JGI IMG/M metagenome (GOLD analysis project Ga0114982, IMG submission 87183) | Subsurface microbial communities from deep shales in Ohio, USA - Utica-3 well 1 S input2 FT | ecosystem: Environmental > Aquatic > Deep subsurface > Shale gas/oil reservoir > Produced... | reverse complement strand
GTCGCGATGGGAGTATGAACAATCTAATCCACCACAACAAGAAACTACACCAGAAGCAGAAGTTGTAGTCAAACCAGCAAAGGCTAAAAAAATAAAAAAAATAGACGATGAACAAAAATAATTTAAACAACATAACACCCGCAGTGATTGGTATAGTTATTGGATGTATATTAGGATATTTTATTGCATTAAATATATTGAGCCGTTACGAAGCATGCTCGGCACTAATACAAGAAAATGAAATTTTAAGAAATATTATAATGACACAACAAGAGATGGAGGATTGATATGAGTGCAGTGCATAAACCTAATATGAATTTTGACAATGAAACAATGGTACATGTACCGTATAAAGTAATATTGCAAGGTACATTTCAATCGGCATATGACAAGTTTCGCAGACCTAAATCAGCAACGGCTGAAAAGAAAATAAAAACAAAAAAAGAATCCGATATCCAAAAGGATACAACGGCATACAATAAATGGTTTAAATAAACATATAACAAATGAAACGAATAAAAGACATCATGATCATGTTTGCTGCGGCAATTATTGTTTGCATAGGAGTAACGTTAGTAGCAGTATATCTGTCACAAGCACCTAGCTTTATATCAATACTATTAGGTATAACAGGATTTATTATATTGAGTCCAGCAATTGAATTTTATAAAGATCTTATTAATAATAAATCATGATTAAAGACATTGTAATATCCAAAGGAAAGCCGGCTCCGTCGGGTCGCGTACATAGCATGGACATAACAGTTGGGCATGTATTGAAATGCGTGTTTCCTGAACGTGGTTTTGAATACGACTATTTGGGTTATGCTTGGTACAATATCAACAAGGACGGCACATTAAATGCAGAAGACAGATTGCTACGCGGCTTCTTTAAACAAGTAGACAAAGTAGCTCGACCATGGTGGTGTCCAAGATTTGTGCTTAGATTGTTGCACCTGTTTGGTAGTGATAATAGTATCGTACGAGTTCGTAATTGGAAACTACACAACCTAGAGCTTCGCTTAACAAAAGGCATTGCCATCACTGACACTAAATGGAAATACGATTCATTTAGAATATATGGAAACTTTACGGAGGAATTGGATCAGCTCGCAGCAGATACTTGCAAGAAGATAGAAAATGAATATGAAAAGATATATGAATAAGCTGACACCAAAACAAAAAGCAATAGAGTTAGTTGATAAATTTTATCAAAGATTTCCATTAACAATGGATGTAATTACGACAGAAGGAGATTTATCTTGGGAATACGATGGCTGGAAAGAAGCCAAACAATGTGCATTAATTGCAGTGGATGAATTATTGCTTTTAATTACTTATCAACCTACTATAGATTATTGGAATGAAGTTAAACAAGAAATAGAAAAATTATGAAACAAACAGCAGTAGAGTGGTTGATTGAGCGTTTAAATTTAGATAAGACTTCACCTAATTATAATGAATTGACAATAAACAAAGCCAAAGAAATGGAGAAGGAGAAAATGCACGCAGAATATATGAGAGGGTGGAAGGATGGCTTAATTAAGCAAGGTCCACCAACACCACCATTAGACAGAAAAATATATAAATAATAAATTATGAACGGAGTTAGTTTAGATAAAGTTACATTTGAGTTTACTCAGGAAGAACATTGCATGTCAAATGACAGGAGTGGCGTAGAATCACTTACAGTTGAATGTATGTCAGACACTGGTATTTCAGATACCGATGGAGCATTTTATGTTTTAAAAACAGAACAATGGGCTATAGATGATTTAACCGATCTAAAACTATTATTTGATAAAATTGAACAAGCTATAAACGCAGTAAAATAAGAACAATGAATCAACAAGTATTTACACATATCCTTGACAAGATTAGAGATAAATCTAAAAGAATTGATGAGCTATATGAGTTAGGCATAGACCTGATTAATTTCTCGGATGACTCTAATGAAGTAATAAATATTTTATTAGAGGTTTATTACGGTAAAGAAGGAGCTGATTGGATTAGTTGGTATCTATGGGAACATGATATCAAAGGAGGCAAATACCAAGCAACAGATAAAGATGGTAATCCAATATGTTATGACGATCGTTCGTTGTGGGAAGAAGTAGAAAGATGCCGGCTAGAAAACAAAGCCGAGTATGAGTTACCAATACCAATAACAGATGAAGCACGCACGGAAATGATAAACATGATTGCCAAAGGATTTTAAGTATGTAACATATTTATATTAAACATAAAGGAAACGATATAATGATCAAATTAAAATCAATACTTCAGGAGCAAGGCGGCAGCTTTAGAGATCTAGTCGATGGATACATGGTAATGAAAGCCCCGGTGGAACATGGTGGTACTAGTAACTATAATCCAGAAGTCGGCGGGTTTACATTTAGTTCCGATGACAAAGTTGCAACGAAGCAATACAAAGGATCAGAGTTAAAACTAGTGTGGAGAGGTGCTGGCAAATTCAACGTATTTTATTACAATAAAGATCAAGGCGTATTTACATTTGATGGCTTTGGAGATTGGCTTCATAAACTTGATTCAAACGAAAACAAAAAGCCGATACATGATAAATTAAAACAACTAGGATATACAGCAGACAGTGATGGGAAATTTAATTATTTTATGAAATATGTTGGAGGCGATGCTGGTGGTATAATTGATAGCGCGACTCGATGGGTAATTAAAGTATATGATTATGCCGATGGATTTAAAATTAAGATTACACGATCGGATCGATATGCTAAGTTTGACTCATCATCAGAATCTAGATCTATACTAGTTAATACAAACAATGTTATACAGCGAGTGAAGATGATGCAAGCAAAAATAGCAAAAAACTCTGAGATTGATATAAATCAATTATAAAATAAATTAAAAGTGTTAGCAGCAATGTTGACACTTTTTTACTGTACGCTCGGACTAATTAGTATCCGTAGAAGTTTACGGGTACTGCAGACAAATACTTGATAAGCAAAGAATACGAATACAGACGCATATGCAAGTACATGTATAAGAGATAAGCATGTATAGAGTACAAGCTATAAAGCTATAACCAACCCTTATACCAATCTTATACCAATCCAGTTCAGTTCCCCCGGTTCTCGGTATTGGTTACTAGCAATGTTATTTTTAGGCTAGAGTCTAGTATCCTCTCCACCCCTCGGCTATTTTTAGAAGTAATTCAGTATTAACCATAGACGCACTTTTAGAATGGATCCGGGTTTTAGTGTCTAGTAGCATCAGGTTGAATAGGTTAATCCTTTCTGTCGGCGTCCTACTAGTTTTGACGGGGCATAGGCTCTATATCTCCAAAGCACTGGATATCGACCCTTAAATGCTGGCTCGATGTTCTTAAACGAACTCAATGCCGTGGATAAGGCAATACCTGGTTTTAGACGAATTCAGGCTACTTTTAGACGAAATCGTGTATATATGCCTTCTCCCTCCCTGATCTACTTTTAGACGAAAGGTGCCTGGTTTTAGAATCATATACCCATATTCTATATTTAGATGCGTTGTGTCGTTATATATAGTATACGCAATGCTTCTATTTTTAGTCCATTATTAGTTATTTTTAGTATGTTTGTGTGTCTAGATGTGATATTTAGTTGATTTTTAGGGCAATATCCGGATCCATTTTTAGAATGCATATGCACTTTACGTTCGTACGTGCAGGTTTGATTCGGTTTGCTAGCTATACAGAGACGGTGTTTCTAAAAACATTTCGGTTGGATCGGTTGGATATGGTCATATAATATCATATAATATATAAAAAGAAGATGGATCGCATTCTAAATATAGAAACATGGAACTACCAAACATGATCATTACAATAATTGCTTCATGCATCTTTGGCGGGATCGCATCAAAGCTTTGGATGAACAGGCACTAGCAGTCGACAGGGTCCGGGAGTAACGCGCTCGAAAGACGCACCCGGCGGATCGGCTCTTTAAAGACATATTAGGCAGGTAGGTTACTCTCTTATCCGACCGCCGCAACAAACCCGGGTTTCTCTCTTATTCCCGGGTTTACTTTTATTCAGCATATTATTATGTTAAACATTTTTCAAACAAAGTTGGTAAAAAATTAGGATCCTAACTTTATTAACCTTATCTTTATTAAAATTAAAAAGAGAGATATATGAAAATAGAAACATGTTATGGGATCCTAGCGCGGGAATTATATAATAAAGCATTAACCGGGTCAATGCATTCCGCAGAAGTTAATGACACTATTATATCGATTAGCAAGGAAATAGCACGAACCGGGTTAATCGCGATATATAATAACTCGAGTAAAAATGACAATCAGACCAAATTATATAATAGGGTAATGGAGGAGATTAATAATATAGTAATATAAATTAAAAAATAAAAATCATGGATCGAATAAGAGACTTATTAGAAGACGGGTTTACTCCGGTAAATCTTAAAGCCAGCAATGTTAAAGTAGGAGATAGCGTTGCAAATCGAAATTGCATGTTTGGTACTTTAATTAAGATAACCAAAAAAGGCAATTATGTAGTTCGATACAATATAGACTATGACAATGAGAAGCCTAGCAAATATAAACCCAAAGCGTTTGCACGATTCTTCCTAGTAAATAAAAGTTAAACATTTCTGAAACATTTCTGCAAAAAGATTAGGATCCTAACTTTATATTACTTATCTTTATATTAATAATAAAAAGGGAGACGTTTCCCGAACCTAAAAAAAGAGAAAATATGAAAGAGTTATTAGAAAGATTGTTAAAAGAGAATCATGAAATGATCATGGAATCAAATGAAATAAATGATACATCATATAATACAGGCTACGTCCAGGCTTTATTAAATGTAAAATCGTCGTTGGAATTTCAATTAAAAAAGTTGAAAAAAGATTAAACATTTCAGCAAAAAGATTAGGATCCTAACTTTATTATCCTTATCTTTAAGTATAGGAATTAGGGAGAGACCTTAATTTATAAATTAAAAAAAGAGAGAGAATATGAAAAAAGAAGCAAGAGTAGAATTTGGGATTACCATTACACGTCCTTGGAGCAAGGAAATGTATGCGCACAATGAGGAATTGGCAGAGGTTGTTAAAGAGACGGTTCACCAAATGTGGGTTGATGCTTTAAAGGAGGCAATAGAAGATTACCGAGACGAAGATGAGTTAGGCAATTTGTATTCCGAAATGGATTGGGGACAAGCTAGTGATGAAATGGTAAGGATTCAGAAAGCCATTACTTATTATTCATATTGTAATCAGAGCATTGAAGAGGTTGCGGATGAGGTTGAAGAGACATTAGAAGATATGCCATTATTCCAATTGAAAGAATTAGTTGAGGAATTAGAGATAAAATTAGATAAAGGGTTTATCGGCTTTAATTAGCCGGTACCCTCGAGTCAGGTGGCTTAATGGTAAAGCCCGACCTTTTAAGTCGGAGTATACAGGTTCGATTCCTGTCCTGACTTCTAAACAAAGTTTGAAAAAAGTTTCGAAAAGATTAGGATCCTATCAAAATAAACCTTATCTTTATATGACGGGCTGTTTTTTCAAGTTGAAAAAAGTTCAAACAAAGTTGCAAATAAATTAGGATCCTAACTTTATTATACTTATCTTTATTAAAATTAAAAGGGAGATATGATACAAGAACAAATTAAAGCTATTGAAGCAAGATTGGAATTCCTAAAGACGGATACCACAAAATGGGTTAGTGCATTTGCTCAGCCCGCCGGATGCACTCCGTATAACCATGGCAATTACTTTCGCAAGTTGGAGCGTAATAAGCTTAAAACAAAGTTGAAAAGATTGCAAAAAAAGTTGCAAATAAATTAGGATCCTAACTTTATTATCCTTATCTTTAAGTATTAATAAGAAGGGAATATTCCCACAACATTTTATAAATTGAGAGAGTTATGAAAAAAGTAAGTTTAGCAGAACAGTTGAATGCATTTGCGTCAGGAAGAATAATTGACAGCGAAGGATCGGAAAATACATGTTTTAACTTTTATGATTGGTTCTGCAAAGATTCATCATTGGAGCGTAAAGCAAATGTGTTATTCCCTAAGGTAAAACGTTTCCTCAAAGAAAATTCAGAGATCGATATCTTAAGCACGTATGTATTCTTTAAAAATAATTGTCCGATGCGAGGACCGTTGTATGACGATTTCCGCATATGTAACGAGAACGAAGTTTTATTCACAGTAATTCCCAAATGTGGCCATTCCGGCAAAGCTGAAATATGGGGAAAGAATGATTCCGGCAAATTTGAATGCTTAAAACAAGCACAAACATTTTCGAAACTTTTCTCCTAAAAAATTAGGATCCTAACATTATTATACTTATCTTTATTAAAATTAAAAGAGAGAATATGAAAGTAAAATTCACCGACCCGTTAAATGACAAACAAGTTTTATTCGGCGCTATTGTTGAAATGTTTAATGACAACTCATTCGTTGTCCAAGCCGATGATTGTAGTTGGGTAATCGATCCTAATTCGGATTATAATTTCAGATTCATTCCGAATGAAGAATCGGATAACAAATTCCAGGAACGCTTAAATGCTGTAGCCGATGAGTTAGATGCCTTAGAAAAAAAGTCGAAAAAAAGTTGCTAAAAAATTAGGATCCTATTATTATTATACTTATCTTTATTAAAATTAAAAGAGACATATGAAAGATTTACAGCAAATTGCATTTACAGATTTAGAAAATGACAAGGCATACCTTTTGGCATTAACCAATGCGGATTATAATGAATTCCCGTTGGATTTGAAGATAGCTACCGGAGCTGATATCCGGGAGTTCATATTAATGGAAAATGCATGTTTGTTTGAAGAAAACGGACGGAATGAAGACGACGCCATGTTAACGGATAATGAGAAATTGCAATTAATTGAAGAAGAATATGACGTAGAGGTATATGCAGTAGCATTTATCATTCCATAAAAAAAGTTTCAAAAAAAGCAAACAAAGTTGCTAAAAGATTAGGATCCTAACATTATATACCTTATCTTTATTATAAGCAAAAAGGGAAATGGTTCCCGAACTAAAAAAAGAGAGAAATGGCAAGTGTAAAAAAGAATTCCGCATTTTATCAGCAAGATGCAGTAATGGGAAAGTTAAGTGCAGAAGCAAGAAAACCGCAAGCGCTTAATGCAATTGTAAGAGCCGCAATGGAGCAAGGCGAAGCTAATCGAATATATTTGGCAAAGCGTGAAGCTGAAGAAAAATTGAATCCTCCACGTATTTATTTCCGATATTAATATGATCGGAAACATCCTGCAACTAGTCTTAGCAGCTGCGTATGGCGCAGTAGTAGTTGTAGCATTGATAGTTGCACTCATATCAATCAGAGAATCCCGATAAAAAAAGTTCAAACAAATTTGCATAAAAAGGTAACCCTAGAGCAGGAAATCCGGTATAATATAATATAAAAAGAGAAAGAGTTATGAGAAAAAAGATTCATGTAAGTAATGGTGCAATTGTTACCGACGTTGCAAGCACAAGACGATATGTGCAGGAAATTAAAAAGACAGGATCGTTGCTATCCAGAGACCAGGAAAAGGCTCTAGCAGAAAGATCAGTTAATGGAGACATTAAGGCACGCAATCAATTAATTGAAAGCAATTTGAGATTTGCGATCCAGGTAGCCCGACAATATCAGGGAATGGGATTAGAGCTCGAAGACCTTATTGGATTTGCTAATGTGGGATTGTTTGAAGCCGCAGAGAGGTTTGACTCTAATAGAGGTGTCAAGTTCATTACCTTCGCAGTATGGTATATCAGAGCCGAATTACAAAAGGCATTAAATGATTTATCTAGAACAGTAAGAATACCATCACATAGGACCGCAACTGAAGAGTATGGCACTAAGAGCATATCATCTCCGGTAGGTGACTCAGAGAATGCAGAAACCTATGCGGATCGATTCTTAGCTTCAGAACCTGTACAAAGCAATAGAGACCGGGCTGATATGATGTTTGACATTGATAGGACCTTAGCGCAATTGAAGCCTCGACAAGAAGAAGCGCTTAGACGCAATTATGGATTAGGCTTTGAGTATGCGCAGAGTATGGAGCAGATAGGTGAGGAGATGGGAATCACAAATGAGCGTGCAAGACAGTTAGTTCGTCAGGCAGAGATCGATTTAGCTAAGGTACCCGGCGTTAAATTGTTGGAACAATACCTGTAACATTTCTGAAAAAAAGTTACCAAAAGATTAGGATCCTAACTTTATTATCCTTATCTTTAAGTATTAATAAGAAGGGGATATTCCCGCAGTTAAAATTAAATTGAGAGATATGTTAGGAACATTGGTGTATTTGAGTTTGTTGTTGAATGTAGTATTAACCCTTAAACTATTAAGCAAATGAATCCACAAGGAATGTCACCAGAAGAATTAGCGGCGCTAATAGAAGCTAGCAAAAGATTTGCGGCAATTGTATGTCAAGCCGTATTAGCAGTAGATGCATGCATGTATGTTGAACTTAATAATTGAGAGTATGAAAAGAGAAATGAAACCCTTAGAAGCAAAGATTAAAGCATTACGTGAAGCAATGGAACTATTTGATATATTCCAGCAAGACGATGAGGTAGGATCGGCATTAGCCGAGGTGGAAGCGGAACTAGAGAAATTTAAATTCAAGTAAAAAAGTTTAAACAAAGTTGGCAAAAAATTAGGATCCTAACTTTATTAACCTTATCTTTATATTAATAATAAAAAGGGAATAGTCCCAAAATAATTAATTAAATTGAGAGAATGGCAAAAGAAAGAGAATTTAAGATTGATTTGTTATTAGCAGCAGACATTGCGCAGTTTTTGGAAACATTGCTTGAAGCAGAGTTAAATGATGAGTTTGATGCTGAGGAGCCGTGCACAGACACTTACCTGGATCAATTTATGCCTAATGGGTTTATATCAAATAGCGATTTGATTGAGGCATTATTAGCGTCAGGCATTGTAAAAAAAGTTTAAAAAAGTTCAAACAAAGTTGGTAAAAAATTAGGATAATTGAAATAAAGTCCTTATCTTTAAGTATAAATAAAAAGGCAATGTTGCCGAAACTAAAAAAAGAGAGAGTTATGAAAAAAGAAGATTTGATTGCGCAGTTAGAAGGAGTAAAAGGATTATCAACGCAAGTTGACATTGACAAAGTAATTGCACTTATCCAGCAATTAGAAACGGAAAAGAAAGCCGGGCTGACACAAGAGTTGGCAGAGGAGATTGCAGACCGGATCGAAAGAACATTGGATTATAATTCATCTGATTTGGTTGACACGGATAGTGCAGAATTTGAATTGAACTATGACAACCGAATTGAATTGTCCAGAGCAGATATTAATGTGTCGGAAATTATGTCTCATGTTACCGCCTGCATTGACGAGTTTGTTAAGGAGGAAGAAGAAGAAGCATTTGTGCAAGCAATATTGGCAGCGGATTCAAATGAGGCTGACGAAGAAGAGTCTGAAGAATAAATCATATCTCTCAATATGAGTCCCACGGGTCGGCAGAAGTGTCGGCCCTTAAGGACGTAAAAAAGAGACATATGACAAAATTAAAACGTTACAATGCCAATCTTCGAATAGACGGAGATCAAGTTATTTCATACACAACCTGTGTAGCTATAATTGACCGAGAAGCTAGCACATTGCGTGTATTAGGTACTTGGAGTCAGACAACCACCAAACATGTTAATTACGTAGCAGCTGAATTAGGCCTGAAAAAAGTTTAAAAAAAGTTACCAAAAGATTAGGATCCTAACTTTATTATCCTTATCTTTAAGTATAAGTAATAAGAGTTATTATTTAGTTAACCAATTAAACCCTGAGAGAGTATGATGAATGTTTTTGAGCCTGTCCGAATTAAAGGCAAATTATTCGGTAAGAATGTTAAGAGTGGCGAGATTGCTGCAAAAGGAGTTATCAGAGATATCCAATTGCGTAATGCCGAAAAGAATCGAGAAGTGTTGTTTGTTGCAATGAATGGCAGAGTAACCAGAATGCCTGCAGCAGAAGCGGGAGTAGCAGTTAAAGCTCCAGCGCCAATCAAAATGTCTTTTATGTCAGTCAGAGAGAAACGTGACCCGCAGGAAATGTTTACCAACCTGGAGCGATTGACTAAAATGGTTGGCAGAGGAATTCAACCCAGCTTAGTAGTTACCGGAGGTGCCGGAATGGGAAAGACTCACCTAGTCAAACAAACCCTTGCAGATATGGGCTTAGACGAGTCAACCGACTTTGTACACTTTAAGGGCCGAGCAACTCCGGCGGGACTGTTTATTACCCTATATGAGAATAGTGACAAAATAATTGTGTTGGATGATTGTGACTCTGTATTCAAAGACGATGATGCAGTCAATATCCTTAAGGGAGCATTAGACAGCTATGACAGCAGAAAGATTAGTTACATTACCTCAAAGCCGCTTAAGGATGAATTTGGTATTGAGGTACCGCGACACTTTGAGTTTACAGGCAGAATCATATTCATCAGCAATATTGAGCAAAGCAAATTAGATGAGGCAATCCGAAGCAGAAGCTTTGTAGCCGACATTGATATGACGCAGGATCAAATGTTTACCAGGATTGAGCAATTGATGCCAAAAATGGAAAGTCGTATACCGTTAGCAGCAAAGGAGCAAGCATTACAATTAATGAAAGAATTGAATGTTGAGTTTAGCGGATTGGATATTAACCTTCGCAGTTTTATTAAAGCCGCGCGCATATGTGCAATGGGCTTTGACAATCCTAAAATGATGATAGCGGAACAAATCATCGAAGCATAGTAAATCATATCTCTCAATATGAAAGGGACCGGCGTCGAAAGGCGTCGGTTTCCTACTGTAAAATAATTCAAACAAAGTTGGCAAAAGATTAGGATCCTAACATTTAATTCCTTATCTTTATATAAGCAAAAAGGGAAAGGCCCTTAGCATAATTAACTAATAAGAGAGAGTATGACAAGAGAACAAAGAGATGCTGCAAAGCAAAGAGTAGTTGCCTTAAGCAGCAGATTGGATGCGATCCAAACCCTTACGGAGAATATGTCTGATCAAGGAGGCATAGAGATAGCAAACATCATCAACGAGATAAAGGCAGAGATTGATGCCTTAACAAAACGAATAGCAACCAAATGGGAGTTCCTATTTAATTTTAAAGGAGGCGGATGGAATTCAGAAGTAGCATTTACACGAGAAGATGCAATCGAACAAGCCTTATTCAATTATGGTCATCCCGATACACAAGAGCACCTCCGGGTAGATACGTCCACATTCCGAGTATCGACTCCAGAAGATTACAAGAACCAATTATCATCATTTTATTAATTAACACATATACAGAGAGACATGACAAAGCAACAAATGATTACCGCAATCCAATTACAAGAAGCTCAAGCATTCTTAAAGCTCAAAGAGTTAGAAGCAGAGTATGGCGCACATGATCCAATAACCAAAACGGCTCGCAGCAAGTTCACTGCAGTGTATGGTTTAATGGAGAGCCTAGGCATCCGGTCAGACTTTAAACTAGCAGAAGCCCAACGAGCAACCGATCTAATAACGTTTAAGATAAAGTATGGCAGGGTTCCAGATCTACCCGGGTATCGATTCGTACCGGCTGAATGATGTATAGGGTATAGGGTATAGTATATGGGGGGTG
>Ga0114982_1001402_pt1 | contig 11680 bp, 31 predicted proteins | sample Shrwel_input2_FT_FD_87183 | JGI IMG/M metagenome (GOLD analysis project Ga0114982, IMG submission 87183) | Subsurface microbial communities from deep shales in Ohio, USA - Utica-3 well 1 S input2 FT | ecosystem: Environmental > Aquatic > Deep subsurface > Shale gas/oil reservoir > Produced... | reverse complement strand
GTAAAGTCCCTTACTTCGTAGAATCTCATTGCTGTCCCTTTCTAGTTCCGTAGTCTGGAAGTGGACCGCCATACTTTTTGCCTTTGATTTTCTTGCCGCCTACTGTAACACGAACTTTGCTGCCACCCTTGCCAATCAAGTGACTCTTGTCACCATCGCGAGCTCTAAGCCCTTGACTCTTGCAACTGGCCAATTGACTTGCACCTAGTTGACTGTCTGGCTTGCCGCCTTGGCATAATGCACGACTCGCCTTGCCTTCCTCTGCTAGCCATTCTGTGATTTCTTCCCAGCTTTCAGAAAATTCTTTTTTCTTCTTAGGCTTAGGCTTATGCTTCATAGCATTACTCAATTGCTTTGTACCAGTGTCGGCTTTATTAAATTCTTTAGCAACATTTTGTTTAATACCTACACGGGCAGCAAATTGTGGATCGTGGGCGGCTGCTGCCATGAAACGAGCTTGTTTTTCAGTAGTGCTTTTCTCATCTAATTGATCGTGTTTTTTAAGGTCGTTATCAAACTGCTTGTTAGTGGCTTTGTTTATGCCTTTGAAACGTTTGTTGCCGCGCTCGTAATCGCCCTCTGCATCAGCCTTTTTGGCATCAGAATAGGCGGCTTTCTTGTAACGGGCTAGTAGGTCTGTACTTAGTTCGGATAGGAATTGAATTGCTTTCATAATTTGTATTTATCAAGCCATTCCTCCAAAGAGATCCAACGCTGTGTTCCTATGCTGTCTTCTAACTTGCTTGTGTCTGCACAAGTATACTTTTGATAGCTAGATTTAAGTATTTCAGGCATTTCTATGTATTCTATAGGTGCATTGTGCTTTCTGCTGACTAAATCGGCCACACTCTGAAAACTAGTTGCTTTGCCTGTGCCCACATTCCATACACCTGAAGTTTTAACTCGTTTGATATACTCTACGTGAACACGGCATACATCTTCTACAGCAACAAAGTCTCGCAAGTAGTTGTCACTGTTGTGGAATAGTTTGATCTTACCAGCTTCTGCTTGTCTACTAAACTGACTTACAGGACTACCTTGGCTACCTTTGTGTTCTTCGTAATTGCCGTATACATTGAAGTACCGGAACCCGTGGACTATGTTGCCGCCTTGATGTTGTTTGTGATGATACTCGCACAAGTACTTGCTCCAAGCATAAGGTGTGCGTGGGTCTGGCATGGCAGACTCTCTAAAGTCACTGCCCATGCCGTACAAGCTGGCACTGCTGGAATATTGTAAGTTGACTCCGTATGTCTTACAAGCATTAAATATCTGTCTAGTAAAGTCTACGTTCTGTCGCATGACTTTATCTAAATCACGTTCAGTCGTACTACTAATCGCACCCAGATGGATAACCCATTCTTGTTCTATAATGCTGGGCATATTGCTATCGCCCCATTCATACAAATCTACACTCCAGTCTGTGTTGTCGTAGATATACTGAACTAAGTTTTGTCCAATGAATCCTTTATAGCCAGTTACCAAAACTCTCATTTGATTTCCTCTAATCGAGGAGCATATACTCCTACGTGCTGTACTGTGATACTGGCAGCTCGCATGGCAAATGCAACAGCATCATTCATGTTAGTTGTTTCAAGATACTTGTAGGTTAGTGCGGATAAAAATGTATCGCCTGCGCCGCATACATCGCTAACTTCTACTTTAGGAGCATCCTGGTGTACTTCTGCCTGCCCTTGTTTATATATGGCACCATGCTCGCCCAGTGTAACAATCAATTGATCATTAAGACTAGTGCGCCTGTTATACTCTAGTTCGTTAATCTTAACAAAGCAACCGTTGAAACGTTTTAAGTCTTGCTTCTTAGTGTCAACAAAGATAGGGCCAGAAAACTCTTTGCGTAGTTCTTCTATTAGGCTGTAGGTTACTGTGCCCTTGTCATAATCTGATATAACAATAGCATCATATACATTTGGAATAGCTGTGTCAAATGTCAGTGGATCCGATTTGATATCATTGTCTATGCGAACAATTTGTTGTTTGCTACGCATATCAATTAGCCTAGTCTTGATACTAGTTTCCATGTACAGGAAGTTAACATGGCATCCTAATGCTTCTAAGTTCTTGGCCACGTTGCCTGCCATACCTTCGTGTTCTTCTATGCGCACCGGCACGAACACAGGCACAGGTGCTTCTGGACTGATTCTATCAACTGTGCCGTATTGGTATACGTCTTTACAGTTGTCACCGATTAATAATATCTTGAATTGTTTTTGTTGTTGAGTAGTCGCCGACTCTGTCATAATAAATTACCTGTTTGCAATATTGATGTGCCGTAGATTTCGTATCGTGTTTCCAGTCACTGCCTTTAACATACACTGCTGGTTTGTATAATTCCATTAGTTTAATTAGTTCTTCTGTGCTGTCGAAGAACACTACAAAGTCTACAGCTTTAAGATTACTCAACATAATCTTACGATCATTTTGATTGTTGATAGGACGTTGTTCGCCTTTGAGTTCTTTTACTCGTCTATCGGTGTCGATGGCTACGACAAGCCAATCACCGTAACTACGTGCTGTGTTTAATAAGGCAATGTGTCCTGGATGTAGCACATCGAACGTGCCATTGACCATTACTGTTTTCATTTTTGACTATCGCCTTTACCTACTCTATAGTTGTCTTCGACACTGTCTGGCATACTAACTTCTATTATAGTGCCTGCGGCCAAACAAATCAACTGGTGTGGCAACAAAGGAACATTGTGCCATGTGTCTCCTACATTTAACTCGTGCTCTTGCACATCGGCATTAGCAGTATTGATAACTCTAACAACAAACTTGCCGCTGAGTACATACCAGGACTCTTCTTTCTCCCGGTGAAAGTGCATACTGAACTTGGCACCTTCGTTGAAGTTCATTAGTTTACCGCAGTACTTGTCTGTAGTGGCCCATATAAGTTCCGAGCCCCATCCTTTTTCCACAAAGCCGTTAAGTCTCATTTTCTATCCATTCATAAACGTTGAGCCATTGTCGTTTACCAATAGTCTCTTTTAAGTGTTTTAGATTGGCACACGTTTTATTACGCATACGCAATTGTTCCTCGTGAGGAATTGGAACAAGTCTTATTTCAACTTGCTCCTGTTCTGCAATAGCTTCCGCAATATCCAAAAAGCTATGTGACAGTCCCGAGCCTACATTCCAAATACCACTGCCCCTAACAGTATCGATAAAGTCAGTATGCAATCTGCAAATGTCACCGGACCATGTCCAGTCTCGTTTGATGTTCTCGGCACCTTCCCAAACTTCTATATAGCCCTGCTTACGAGCTTGCTGGCGCCACTTGTGTATTACGTTAGAGCGTTTGCCCCTAAGATGCATCCACTTGCCGTATACATTAAAGTAACGGAATCCTTGTACCATAACGTGCTGTTCTTGCTGGAAGACCCATCTGTCAAATAGATACTTGCTCCATGCGTAAGGAGTTTGTGGGTAGCAAGGTGCTGTCTCTTCAAAGACTTTAGTGTTACCATATACACTGCTGGAACTAGCATACTGTAAATGTGTGCCATGCTTATTACACTCATTGAATAGCCACTGACTAAACTCTAAGTTTTGACATAGTATTTTATCTACATCTGTGTCGCTCATGTCTGCAACAGCGCCCAGGTGTATGCACCAATCATAGGAACTTACATCTGGACGTTCTTTTGGATCCCACTCATAACCATCTACGTGCCAACCGTCTCTACGGCCAATCCAAGATAGCATGTTTCGGCCCAAGAATCCTTCATGACCTGTAACTAATATCTTCATGCTAGTAATTATCCAAGAAAAAAGGCTCCGCAGAGCCTTTTGAATGAGCAGTGACTGATTAATCAACCAAACCCATTGCGAGTGCCTTGTAACCTGCGGCTACAACTTTGCGGCTTGGCTTGCCGATAACGTACTCAGTAACCTGAATACCGTTGCCTGCTTTGCGGCTGTTTGCATAAACTGCATAGCCTGACTGGCGAATACGGCTAACTTCTGCTGACATGTTCTTAATGCCAAAACGCTTCTCAGCTTGTGCTGGAGTCACTGTTTCACCATTGTAAAGTGCATTGAATAGCTTGTACGTCTTTGTCTCTGGATTAAAAAATTTCATCTTGTTTTCCTCTATAGATTATGCTGAAATTCATCAGCTGTATCTATTGTAACGCAAACAGATGTATTATACAAGCTCTTTGGTGGAATCTTCTTTGGAAATTGTGCCAAAGAATTTGCGATCCGGATGTCTCAGTTTAGCTTGTTCCATAAGCGCATCCATGGTGACACCTTGTGCAATGAATTGGTTAGTATCTTTAGTGTAGGCATAAAACATATTGCCTTCACGTTCAATGCTCAATTCAGTACCATCCACGCTTTGTTCTAACAGAGCTTTTTCGCTATCGAATTCGGAGTTAATCTTTTTAACTTGTTCCAACAGACGAATAAAGTGATCTGGGTTTTCGCTCATGCCTCTAATCAACATGATAGCTCGCATATGGTAACCGACAAAGTAACCGATAATTGCCGCTACTACTGCTATAATAATAAGATCTTCCATGATATTATTTAATCTCTTCTGTGTGTTTAATCAATTTGAACAAATCTCGTTTGTTCTTTGGTTGCCAAAATTGACCTTGTTGGCCGCAAGTAATACCATCCTTACTCACAGACAATCTAGCCATGGAGCAGGTTTCATAGTGTGCTGGTTTTGTTTTGTGCCCAGTAACAAAATTCTTGTCAACAGTTTCTTGCTTGTAGGCCAATCGGCATCGCATGGTGTAACGAGTTTCGGTTAATGAAAACTTGTCAAACCAAGGTATGAAACTATGCTTGCAGTCCTTGCACAATACAGACTGTTCCATTAGTAAGTCTCCTTAACTATTGTAAACTCCTCTGCAGGCCATTTTGCTTTGAACTCATCGGTCTTAACGTATTCGTTATAAGACTTAGCGTCGAAGAATACCTTGTGAAATACTGTTTTGAATGTGCCCTTGGGGTTAATCGTAAGATAAACCGATTTCGCTTTGCCAGCCATAATGCTCCTAGTTAGGTTGATTTAATTGTGTGATCTCGTGTCAGCTCGCATACAAACAAGAATCGTTCATATGCTTTGCGAACAATAGGATCGGATAATAGTCGGTCAGCTTCTTCCTGCATGGCCTTGACGCCTACTTCAGCAGCCTCCCGGTAACTTGCGTATTCGAGTGGAAACCGTTCCTGTCCAAACGAAGCAGATAACCTTTCCCATGCTTCTTTTTGCTCAGGAGTCAGCTTGCGTTCCTTGCCAATACGCAATGCACTGGCATCCATAATCTTTTTGCTGATGGCATCCTCAGCAACACGGCCTGCCGCAATCATAGGAGCATAGGCAGGATCAATGTTAAACTTGCGACTTGACCCGCCTGGATAAACATCTACTAGATGTGTACCTTTGGGAAAGCTATCGCAGAATTCGGAACTGTAGGTACTGTGCGGAATGTACCTACGACCTTTTTTGATATAGAATATGGTTTCTTTTGTCATATTAATATAGTACGGGTTCAGGACTAGGCTGTCCTTTAAGGGCAAGCCACGTTTCTTCTTTTGCTGTATAAATCAAACCATTGTGTTCTAAAATAATTCTACGCTGTTCTGGATTGATACCGCCCCAACACTTGACCTTTTCATAGCTGCCATGTGCTTCTTCAGGTACCGTATCATCGATCCAACCTACTAGAGCTTTGAATGCTTCAATAGTATTTGCAGGGTGACTGCGTGAGATTGCACCTGCAAAATCATTTGCCAATACACTTGAGAAACAACTGCCCGGTGCCCATCCGTAAACCAAATAGTTATACATAGGGTCGGCAAAGTCTTTTGGAACACCCCATTTATTGAATGTTTCCAGTAGTCTGTTTCGGCTAAATTGCGTTATTGTGCTCATGCTGTATTATAGCACGGCTTAGTGAATACGTCAAGGCCAACGGAGGCAGAATTCTGTCCAACGTTTTGGTGTAATGTGTGCCGTTATATGGATAACACATTGGTAAGACTGTATGTCTTCGGTAATATGGAATGTAGGATCCAAACCATTTTTCATTATCCACTGTCCTTTTTCACTTTCGGTTTGCCATTTGTAAATTGGTTCAGCACACATTATTTGTGGATCGTCTGAATACTCCATCCGAATCGAGTCCACATGATGTTTTTCATATACTAACTCATTATGTTGTCTAAACTTATGTTGCGGCATATTTGAGAGCCATGTAGCTTCTCCATTTACCTTCGTTGAAGTAAAACTCGCAGCCTCGTGGAGTCGTTTCTTCGTATGTAACGCCATCTTCTTTCCTTGGTTGATATCTAAATTCAAAGTCCTTACCTTGAACCAGTCCCAGCTCTCTTAACTCCTTGACTATGTCCATAGTTTGATTAGCTGTTAAGCCTTTGATGAATATACTTTCTTTAGATAGTGCCACCGTCGCCCCATTTCAGTACAAACCAATTTAATTCCTTCTCTGTGGCAAAGTATAGTCTACGATGTCTGTCTTCAGTGTGCCATGCCCATCGACCCACAGTATAATGATTACTGCCCAACTCTATGGCTATTTCACGTTCTATACCCGGACCCCAAGTTTCCCAGCACCACTTGCGCCATTCGAAGTAGCGTATTTTGTCAGCTAGTTGACTGGACCAAACCGGAGCAATATAATGCGTAAATTGGTTGTAAGCCTTGTGACGCCTATCTAATTTGGTAATGGTAAACTGTTTCATAGCCATCTCATAACAAACCAATTGGCATCTTTGGCATCTTCAAATATAAAATCTGAACGGTAATGTTCGTGAGATTGTTTGCAGTTAAGTGATAGCCACTCTTTAATTAGTGTCGCATTTAACATAGCCGTTTCGTTTGGTAGCATGACACGAGTCCAACCAAGGGCTTGCAACATACCCCAAAGCACTTCGCGATCAATATCAGCGGCCATTTGATTGCCGGCTTTTTCGATAATTTCTTCTTCTAATGTCATATTACCAATTTAATTCGAACCACATATAATCTTTTTCTTGACTAAAGTATATCCTGTTGTTGGCAAAGAACCAACGGTTGCCTGGTGGGCCGAATGTTTTATTGAGCCAAGCAAACAACTCAGTGCTGGCATTTTCCACTTCAATAACATCGTATGTATGTTCGAGTTTTAATCCTGTGTGCAATGGTATCATTATGTCCACCTCATGACTAGCATAGTGTAGAGTTTTTCATGCATGTCATACACATTCCTGTTCAGTTTCCACTGTTGGTCTATGTTTTCAAACCACAGTTTATTTTCATGATGTGCAAATGTTTCTCTAACCCACATTGATGCTTCTTTACTGCAACCAACAGTATACCACTGATCGCCATCGACAATTGATTTAGTCAACACATTGTGGTTTTCGTTTGGTGCAGGTTTCTTAGGCAGCATCATCCAATTGTTTTTAACTACTACATTCATACCCACCTCAGCACAAACCAGTTAGCGTCTTTCTCGTCTCCAAAGAAGTAATCAATCTTTTTATGATCGTATGTGTTATAACCATCCATATGCAAATCGTTAGTGATATAACTCGGGCAGTATTCTTTAGCCCAAGTCAGCGGTTCCCAGAATGGAGAATAGGGTATAGTCACACGCACACTCATGAACGCCACCTTACAATGAACCAATCACGGTCTTTTTGATTGCGGAACCAAAATCTTCGATCGTTCATATACCATCGAGCATTTGGTTCAGGAGCCTTATCTTGGTCCCAGGCACTGCCGCAGTTACCGTAGGTATCGAGACACCACGTTTCCATTTCCATCCAATTGCCACCCACTGGTTCTACACAAAGATATCGACTGCCGTAAACTTTGCCTTCACTAAGCACTAGATCACTAATAGGTTGGCTGTTTAAATCTCGCATAAGTCTGTCTATGGCTTGCTGTGTGAACGTACTCTTACCGGTTTGCCTGCCTGACATTGTAATCATCAGCTCACTGGGTTTAATGCCGGTTGACTCGATAGGTTGCATTAAACGTTCTTGCCAAGGGTAGATTCTAACCATTGTTCACAGTCTTCCCAATTACGATAGATATGTGCTCGACCGCCTGCACGTTCCCATTCTTCACAGTTGCTAGTGCGGTCATCAATTAAGATATCGCCTGCTTGGCAACGTACCCACTTGTCATGACTATATGGACCAAGGAATACTGGAATGTGCGGAAAATTCTGTTGAGCCCAAATTACTTTGTCTTGTATTGCCCAAGGCATATCATTGTTGTGCGGAATGGCACTGAGGAAGAACAATCCACAGTTATTGTCGTTACAGTAACGAGTAACCCAATTTACCAGATCAGTGGCACCGGGTTTGAGTTTTAGTTTACTGTACATACGGTGGTCGTCTTTAAGACGGCGCCATTCGTCATCAGGCAACATCTGTCCATAATCCCACTGCGGACGCTTAAGGTAATCACGAGCATAGCCCATCCAATCTGCTACTACATCGTCCATGTCTAAATAGATATTCATTTTATTTCCTTGCTAACTCTAGTAGCATTATATAGTTTCTGTAAGCCTTAGCCACAGCAGGATTGTCATCACGCACACGTTCCTCTTCTCTCAGCATATTCCAAATCTTCTTACCGTCTTTAGCATCAGATTCCAGATGCTCCATACGTTCTTGTTCACGTACTAAACGCTCAAGGTTATCACTAGACAAGTGTATAGCTTTCATTGGAACAACTTCAACGTCTGCATTGATCGGTAACTTGCCGTCCCACATATAATAGGGCATGCGTCTTGTATAATGTTTGTATTCTTTACTGTCTTCTATTCGTGCTTCAAACTTGGATTCAAAATACTTTAAGTCTCGTTGGGGGCGATAATCATCGTTAAACTTATTCATCTTTTACTACCTTTGGTATTTGATCAATCCATCGCATGATAAACCATTCACGATGTGACTCTTTGCGAAAACTCCAAAGGTTTTCAGTCATACTCATACCTACACCTTCGGCTTGGGCCCATGCAATCATTTCTTCATTGAGCTCAGTAGGAAGCTCTCCCTTTTCGAAAACAATGCCTGGGAGTTTGAACATTCCAACTTCAACGTTTTTCATTCTTTAGTCCGGTACAACAACAAAGTCGTTGATAATCAGATTCAATGCTTCAATCCTGCGCATGTTACCGCTGACATCTTCGGGATGTAGCCAATAGCCATCAGGGTTCTCGTCCGTTTTAGGATTCTTTTTCCATTGTGCTAGTTCTTTCTTAAGATAAGCACGATAGTCTTTTAGATTAAGTGCAGTAATGCGATCCGCAGTTTCGCCGTCGATTTCAAGCGATCCTTTTTTCTTAGTCATTTCTTACCCCAAAGGAATTTCAGTGAGAGTCCATCCATTAAACCACGTTTGAAAGTAGTTTCTGGAGCCCATATGATGTATCCAAGACCAATGCCTTGGACCCACATTAACAACAACAATAAAGTTTCCATTTTAATACTCCGGTGCTGAATAGTCTTTGTGCTTTTTATAAATGGCGGCGCCATCTGCACCATACATAGGACAGATTAGATAGTACTCGCGCATGCCGTCTTTGCCTGTTTCGCCCATGTCTCCACAAATGAAAGGACGCTCGACACCATACAAACGTTTGAGTTCTTCTGTCATGCGAGCATTGTCTTTGATCAAAGCCGCATCTTCTTTAATTTGTATCATAGGTTCTTGCAGACTAAATGTTTGGCAAAAATATGCAAACAACATTTCGTCATCCATCTTGGCCATTTGCGCAGATGTTGTTCCTATGTTTTCTAACTTGGCTTCGATTAAGTCTCTCATCAATATTCCTTTTTGGCTAAAATTTCACTAAACTTCAATAAAAACATAGTGCGCTTACGTTCACTATAGAAATCCAGATGAATTTGGCTAGCCGAGTGGCCTTTACTAGGCTCCCAATCTAACATTGTAAACGGATCACTTGTATTTGTCAATTGAGTTCGGCGCTGTTGCCAGTCTATTACTTCTTTATGATATTCAGACTTGGGTTTGTCAATCCAAGCAGTATGCTCACGAACCGTAAAGCCCAACACATCCTTCATTTTGTGCCGCAACATAAACACAGTGCGTGGATGCTCTTGGTGCAACATGGCTCGAATCTCTTGCCATTGTCTACCGTTTAGTATCACGGGTCGCATTGCCTAGTTCCTTATAACCAGCCCAACTCGGATGCACTTTGTCCGGCTGTAAACGATTGGTTGTGATTATTGTATCGTTAAAATTTGTTGCAATAATCTGCACCATTTCTTGAATGTGTGGTTTGATTGGGGGCATGATCCAATACACTCGTTCAGATGTAATTCGTTGACGCATGGCCAGCAGTTCTTTAAACGAATTGACTCCGTCGTGGTCGTTTGTTCCCAAACTAATAATCATAGTACCAGCAGTCAAGTCAGCAGTGCCATATTTTTTATTCCACTGCTTGCTATTAAGGCCACCTGTGGCATAGGCCACGCATTCTTTGCGGTACATCTGTGTTCCAACAGCGATACTATCGCCGATAATCATGCAATCAATCATATGCTATCCATTTGTTAAGTTCGTAATCCCAATGCCTACTATCGTACACTTGTGCTCTCATGGTATAGCTAAACAGACCAAAGCCGATAGTAATGCCTGCATGATTTTCACACATAGTAAACTTAGCTTCTATTTCGGCCACAGTGTCCGAACGATAGCATTCCACTTCCCATGCTTTGTGCTTGAACAGTTTCCCACTCCAAGCCCGTATGTGTTCGAATCGGTCACTCCACGGATTGCTCAGTGTCAGGTTAATGTATATCATAACGATTTAATTCGAGCAATGACTGCATCAGCTTCGGTAAAGTCGCCGTCATCTAAACATTGCTCAATTAGTTCGTCCCGCAACTTTAATAGTTCTTTAATAATATCATATTGTGGATACGGCTGCGTCCACTTGATTGAATATAGTTTTTTTGGTTCCATGTCATGCTCCTGCGTTTTTCAAAATATACCAACTCATATCCTTTTCGTCTAGGCGCACAATGTCCTGTGGATACTTGTTGTGATTGCGATAACCGTAGCGATTGGTTAGTAAAGGATACACTCCAACCATTTTGTTGTTCAGCTTCATTACTTTGCCAAACTCAAGACTGTTAGACGAAGGGTAAGCTACAAAGTCTCCCACGTTAAGCGAGCGGCCTAGTTTGTCCTTATGCACTGGTAATTCTTTTGTCATAGCTTTTTCATTTGGTGTCTGTATTCACGCTTGAGCCAATACTTGTATTGATTCCAGTAGGCTTGCTGGGTATGCGGACGTTCTCGGTAATCCATATACTCGTCGCAGTTTTGTAACCAAAGTTCATGTACCCATTGTCTAAATGTCATGGTGATTGCTCCACTTGATTGTCAATATCATTCTCTACAAACTTGCTGAGAATATCAAAGTTAGCTTCTGCACGTTGTATAGACTCATAGGCTTTTTGTAGTGCAGGATTGTTTTTAATCAGTGTCTTGCGATTCAACTCCAGCTGTCGCTGTGTCCGTGCCCATTGCAACAAGTCTTCTGCTTCTGCATCCAGTCTTACTGTAGCATAGCTGGCACCCATAGTAATCCAACTACTGCCGTCGAACACTTGCATATCTTGTCCATTGACACGAACCATTCCTTGTATAGGATTGTTTGAG
>Ga0114982_1001400_pt1 | contig 11684 bp, 9 predicted proteins | sample Shrwel_input2_FT_FD_87183 | JGI IMG/M metagenome (GOLD analysis project Ga0114982, IMG submission 87183) | Subsurface microbial communities from deep shales in Ohio, USA - Utica-3 well 1 S input2 FT | ecosystem: Environmental > Aquatic > Deep subsurface > Shale gas/oil reservoir > Produced... | reverse complement strand
GGTCTGTAACGGCGGTTTACATCACCATTTATCGAACTCAGGTAATTTTGGTCAGGTGATCCGGAAAAACTATCCGGTGGCGATTGCCAACCGGATGGGACAAGCAGCCACCGAACAAGTCACGGTGGTCGGGCCGCTGTGTACCCCGTTGGATATAGTGGCCGATCGGATGGAATTGCCGGTGGCCGAGGTGGGCGATTGGGTGGCGGTGTTTCAATCCGGCGCATACGGCCCAACCGCCAGTCCGCAAGATTTTCTTGGCCACCCGGCGGTCAGCGAAATTTTATTGTAATGAGGACCATGGATGTGAAGTCCAACATACTGATTTATATGTGATTAATGGTAGGTCAGACTCGGCCCGACGCAGAGCGGCGGGGCAGTCCGACATGGCACGTGGAAAAAAATATTCATCATGCTTGTTGGACGCCACACGTTGGACACCAGGTGTTGGACTGCCCCAGTTGCACTGGGTCGAGTCCAACCTACGGATCACTGAAGCCAACCTACCTATCAAGCGCGCATCCGATCGTGGGCGATAGGGGATTTCATCAAACCCTGATTGTTATGGCGCCGACGCTGGGGCTGCTTGTAATGGGCAGCGCGGGTTATCCAGGCTGCCTGCGCCACAAATCGCTTTAGTCAAAGGCAGTGCTGGGGCGGGCGCTATTCCCGCTTGTTGCCTGTCCTCAATCAGCCGGTTATCCGGATAATCATGCAGTACAGTGCCAATGATCAGATTATCTTTGGCAATGACACTGACGCTGTCATTGGCTACTTTGATCAGCTGACTCTGGCCTTCGCGGTCAGACAAAATCAGATTGCGTTGCAGCAGAACTTTGTTGGTTAAATGCTTCAAGCCTTCCAGCCCAAAGCCAAGCAGTTGAAAATTCTGACTTTGCGCACCTTCTTGCAAAATTGAATCTTCAATACTGAGTTCACCGCCATTCGAAATATCGACCAGCCGGCTATCATCCGAACCTAAGGACGCCAGAATACTTTCGCTAATAATGGTCTTGCCGCCCCGGCTTTTAATGCCGTGCCCACCGTCTTTGGCCGCAATCATCAGACTGCGGTGAAAATGTAAATTGGCGCTATTAAGATAAATACCATGCGCCTGACCGCTATGGCCCAGTTGCTCAAATCTGCTGTTATTGACATACACAGTCCCGCCCTGGCCTGATGTTTCCAGCACCCCAGACTGGCTGGCATAAAAATACACATGCTCCAGTGTCAGACCCTGGCCTTCCAGCCGGACACAAGAACCATTGCCATCGCTGACTTTAATATTGCGGCATTGCAGGTTTTTCAGGGTGGCGCGGTTGCCTTTGATCAGAAACATCGCCTTGTTATTGACGGTGGCGGTTTCAAACAACACAGCCCCCAAACCTTCGATGGTGACATCATCGGCGTTAATGGTCAGCGCTTGCTGATAAGTGCCTGCGCCAATTTGCAGCAAATCGCCGTTTTTTATTTGTTGCATAGCGGTGGTTAAATCGGCAACCTGTCGCTGGTTAAGCCAAATGCCGGTTTTTTCAGGTTGTGACTGGGGTTCGGCTTGCCAGGCTTTAAACACCTGAGTGATCTGCGCCGGCAAATCGCTCGCGACACGTTCAACAGCCGCGGGCGCCGCGATAAAACCTTGGTTTTGTAATTCCAAACGTAGCTTTTGTTTTGCGTTGAGTACCAACTCAGGCCATGTCAACCAGAGCGCAGCCAGTAATAAATGCCCCAACATGCCACACAGCATAAAATAATTTTTGAACCAGCGCATGTGATTTATCCTTTGATTGGTAAGCCGTCAGATGGCATGTCTAACCCTGGCAAGTACTGGTTGCCGGACTTGACCCGGCTTATCGGGGTAATCCGGCATAAGGTATCCAAGCCCGTTGCCGGATAGGACTTTGTCATTGTTAACCTAGTCGTTGTAGGCATGCAACAGTAATCTGTTCCACTTGTTGCCGCCAAAGCGCAGTGGAAAACGTATGGTTGGCAGCCGGTAGATGCTGATGGTCGGCCTGCTGCAATAGCTGCTGCCACTGGCTGTCAGCCTTGGTTAAATCCAAAAACTCCTGCGCCGTTAAATCGTTACCGCTGGTGATAACGGTCACCTGGCCAGAGCGCTGCTCAAATTGCTGCCAGCCTTGCTGCATATGCGCAACATAATTCTGTTCGTTGCTGTGCTCAGGGGCAGGGGATGCTTTGGTTTGTTGACGCGCCTGACGCAGATTTTGCCACAAGGCCTGCACGGATTTGGTCAGCTGAAACTTACCGGAAAATAGCTTTTGCCAGAACTCTTTTTGGCTAAAACGTTGTAAATAATAGTGTTTAACCAGAGTTTGCGCATAAGAATGTTGTTGTCGGACCCAGGGATTGAGCAGCACTATGGCTCTCACCCTCGGATCTGGTTGTTGCCGCTGGCTGAGTAAAATAGCGCTGGCACCATCACATAAGCCCCACAGCAAGACCGACTTCAGCTGAGGTTGTAACAAAAACAGCTGGTCGATGGCCGCTTGCATATCGGCTTGTTGCAGATAAAAAGGGCTGGCTTCGCCAGTACTGTCCCCCATGCCCGCTACATCAAAACGCAAACTGGCAAAACCTGCAGCGCCAACCGCCCGGCACAGTTTGACAAACTGGCGGTGACTGCCAACCCGGTATTGCGGGCCGCCAACCACCACCAGTAAGCCGGTTTGTTGCTGACCTGGGGTAAAAATTCCGCTTAGTTGCTGCTTATGACTGCTAAATTGAATCGCTTGTTCGGTGCTTGGCAGCTGGCTGCTGGCAAATTCAGTATGCTGCATCATTCTTCCTGCAAAAAATCAACGGTGGCGCTGATCAGCTCAGGGCAAGCTACCAGCTCTGTGGCAGTCCAATAGGGCGCGCCTGCTAATAAAGTAACCTGGGTGTCAAACAGCGCCGATAATTGTTCAACACTTTTTTGCACCACCGGGCTTAAGTTCGGCAGGGTTGAGGTTTCCAGCCATAATAAAGGAGTTTTTGTCGCAGGCTGCTGCGCTGTCGTGGCCAGCTGCGCTTGGCTTACCAGCCACTGACTGACATCGGTCAACTGCTTCACGCTTTGCACAAAAGCGGCCGTCAGCGGATAACCGGCAATTTCCAGCACTTCACCATTGTCCAGTTGTTGCTGCAACTGCTGCTGGCTGGTTTTTTCACCCAATGCCATTTGCTCTGCTACTTTTAGCCGGAAAAACTGTTGTAAAAATTGGCTCGATTGCAAATATGGCTGCCACAACACAATTTTATGCAGTGGTAATGGCAAGGGCTCAGCTTGTGCCAACAAATCAAATAGTTGCAAGGCCCCAAAGCGCATGGCAATAAAATTGACGGCCTGATAACCGCGTTGTTGTAATAGCGCTAATAAAGCTTGTAAATCGGCCCGCCACTCGAGGACTGTGGTTTGGTCCAGATCGCCGTCACTGTCGCCTGTGCCATAGGGATCCATTTGGACATAACTACCACCAGTCGCCGCTAATTGTTGCCGGCATTGACTAAATAAATGCCGGGATTTATTCATTTCTTCGGCAAAAGCACCAAGCAGTACTGTCACAATTGGCTGGCATGCAGTCGTGCTGGCATCGCTTCGGATTAAAAACAACCGGCGTTGCGGTAGACTGATAAATTCACTATGCATGGCAATGCTTTACTCGTAAATGTCAAAATTTGCTGGCAGTAATATACACCAGGCTGTGGTATTGTGGTTTGGCCTTAGCATTAAATTTTAACGATGGCCAAGATCAGCAGGACTGGATGACTGTGACCCAAATTAACTTTTCAGCGCCGTTGGCGGATGCCAGCAATTATCCTCCTGTTCGAATCAGAGTCAGTCCGATGCAACCCTGGAGTTTTTCCCGCCTGGCGTTGCAACAACAGCCTGTGTTGGCACAGAGTCAGTTTTTTCACAGTGGCAGGGGAGCCTTGTATTTCGCTGCCAAGGCACTGGCAACAGCAACCGATAATGTGGTGTTGTTACCTGCTTACCATTGCCCGGCACTGGTGGAGCCTTTTATCGCCGCCGGTTATCAGATCCGTTTTTATCCATTAGCTGCCGATCTCAGCATTGAGCCAGTACAACTGTCTGAGCTACTGACCTTTGATGTTACCCATTGTTTAGTGGTCAGATATTTTGGCAATTCGCTCAATACTGACCAAGTACTCGCGCAGTTGTCCTCACGGGGTATTGTTACTTTTGACGATTGTGCCCATGATTTAAAAACCTTTCTGCAGCATCCGCTTAATGCCTCAGCCAGAATTTGCAGTCTGAAAAAATTTATTGCCAGTGCTGATGGGGGTCTGTTGCAACTGCAAAAGCCTGTGAAAGCAGAACTGGAAAGTCACGGTCTGTGGCGTGAAAGTAAAAATCTACTTGGCCTGGTGCGACAACAGATCAGTGAACGACTGAGCGATTCAGCAAACAGCCGGTTGTATCCTTCAACCCCGCATGATGCGGCGATCTCCGCCAGTACAGTGATGTCTACCAGTCAGTCTGGCAACTCAGGATTACGTTATCTAACGGCAATACACCAAGGCACCAGCAGTTATTTTGCTTCGGGCTGGCAATTACGCTGCACCGATACGGCTGCAACTTTTGCTTGCCGGCAGCAGCATGCGCGTTTCCTGCATGCTGAATTGCAAAAATCACCGCTCGGACGTTTGCTTTGGTCTGAACTACCGGCCGACAGTGCGCTTTATGTGGTGCCGTTTTTATTAGATGACAGCGCAGGTTTTGATTTGCTCAGGCGCCGTGGTTTGCAAGTACTGCGTTGGGAAGAACTGGCACCCAGTACCTGCCAGGTCAGTGCCATATTCCGCAGCCGTTTAATCCAGTTACCTTGCCATCAGGAACTGACGACAGAGCAACTGGCAGATATAGTGCATGCGATGCAGGCCACACCGGGCTGAATTATGCTGCCTGCTGAGGTCTGGCTTTCAGTAGGCGTTTTAGCTGGTTGTTCAACCTGACCAGCGCTGCACAAATAAAACCTTTTGCTGTTTTTTTGTTATAAGCTTTAATGCCATACAGTGGTCTGGCGCAGGTCATCCAATCCGCTTTGTATTTATCGTCGCCAGTTAAAAAATCGACACAGGTCACATGGTCTTTGCTAATCACCTGCTGAAACATAGCTTCCATCAGAATTGTACCCACGCTTTCATTACGATAGTTATTGTCATAGGACAGCTTAAAAATAAAAGCAGTTTGTTGATGGACAAACCAAATTTGTGCTGCAACAGCCTGGTCTTTTATTGATAAAATACCAAGCCTGACCCGGCCTTGTTTATTTTCTTCCCGCACAATTTCATCAATAAACTGGGTGAAAGGCTCATTGTTTTTCCAGCTTTTATTGTATACCTGATGATAGCTTTTAAGCATTTGCTCCAAGCGCGGATCCTTGATTTCACTAAGTATCTCAATGCTGTAGTGTTGATCTCTGTCCAGCTTCGTTTTTTTGCTGCGTAAAATATTACGCATTTTTTTCGGCCTTAACTGCCAGAATTGGTCAAAGTCTGTGATATCCGGATGCGTCCAGTTGGTGGTCAACTGATATTTTTCACAGTAAAAATGCTGTTGTTCTAATACCGCAATCACCGCATCGGCATTGCTTGCCGAGAGGGGAGATAGGTCAATCATTTCATAGGTACTGACATGCTGCTGATAAAACGCTGCCAAATTAGTTTCAGCATTTGTGGTATTGGCAGTGACCGGCAAAAATTCCGGGCTGTAATAATTGGTTAAACTATGTAAACAATGCAGCTTAATAAATTTTAATTGGCTGTAGAATTCAATATGCGGCAATACTATTTCATTTACAGTTAACTCAATAAGTCGACACTGTGGATAGATATGTTGATGTAAGGTACTAAACCAGAAACTGGTCCGGTAAAAAGGATTTTCACCCTGCGGATTTAAAACTTCTGCGCTGTTAGACATGACTGCATTTAAACTCGATAGTTAGGTATAGTGCTTGGGTATGATATAAGTTAACTGTTTGTTAGATTGTGATTTTTTGTAGCTAAGGTTAATTTTTTTTTGATTAGCTTCATGGTGGGTTCTAACTTTCTTAGCAGGTGCCAGCGATAAAAGCTACCAATGAACATAGGTCTGACTGCCGATGACCATTCAATTTGTTCTTCTGTCGCGTGAGTGTAAAAATCAATAGTTCGCGCTAATTGATTTGCCATCACATAGTTAATCACTTCAACCAGTAGCAATCTGCCTGGGGCCAGTTGCTTTAGATTCTCATCATAGGTCGTTTTAAGAAAAAGCAGCAGTTGTGGTGTGAAGCAACATAAACGCGACGCAGCTAACTGCTGGTCAATGTAAAGTTCAATTGCCAGTGCTTGACCATGTTTGGCTTGTTCTGTAAGAAATAGTTGATAAAAATTACCCTGCTGATTAGAAGGATCCAAAGATGTACCTAAATTGCCTTTCCAGCCACGGCTTTCCAGTACACCATAACGTTCAACGGCAGCACTTACTGCTGTTGGCTCCGTGTAAACTACATAACGATGAGTCTGACTTTCACTTTTCAGCCGATTCCGGTACCGACTGATATTTTGTCTTAATTTACGTGGCCTTTGTTGCAAGTAGTTAGCAAAAGTTTGCTGACAATCAATAGTGATGTTTTGTTGGATTTGTTCCCACGAATGTTGTTCGAGTAACGCAATAACTGCAGCATGGTCTTGCGGATCAAGACAAAAAAAATCAAAACGCCAAGCCAAGCCGGGCAAATTAGCTAACAGCAAAGCAAAATCTGGTTGAAAATGTTGGGCTCCGACGATCAATGCCGATTGTGCTTGTGAAGGTTGCGCCAACCGCCAAATACCATATTTAGCCGGTTGCAATAATAACATCACCTTGAGTTCGTCGGCTTGATAGCAGCTGGCTAAATAATGTTCAGGTTGAAATACCTGCATTAAATGCTGCACAAAACTGCCGCTGAGCATCAGATTACCCTGATGATGCTGCTCTACCAGTTGTTGCCAGTTGGCAAAGTCAGTGCTACTTACTTCGGCAGCAGTTTTAATTTCCCAACGTTGGCTCACTTCAACCTTGGTCATGACAGCAGATTTTTCAGTAAACGCAACTGAAATTTAACCGGTTGCCTGTCCCACGGCGTAAAGCGTTTTAACTTCAGTCTTGGACTGCTGGCTGTGTTATAGCCCCAGTCGGTCACCACGGCGCTTAGAAAACCAGCTTGTTGCACCAGGTTGACGGTCGTGTCATCAAAATCGCGGCCTTCAACGCCATTTGGATATGCAAAATGCTGCACAGGACTTGCCAACAGTTGTTCCAGCCAGGCTTTACTTTGCTCAATTTGCTGTTGTTGTTCAGCGGCCGGAATACTTTTTAAAATAGGATGCTGTCGGGTATGGGCACCAATGCTGATACCTGCATCTGCCAGTTGCTTGATTTGATTGGCATTCATCATCCGCGGTTGATATTCGCTGGCCTGATTTTGCTGATACAGAACATCGACCTCTGCTAAGCGTTGTTCGATGGGCAGATACTTAAGTGCTTTAAGTAGCTTTTCTGCAGCGCTGATCCGGTTAGCCCTGTCGCTGAGAGTAAAGCGCTCAGCGTTATATTGCAAAGTATCGCGCTTAGTGTCGCCGCATAGATCGATAATCCGGTCATTCCACATATTCGTGCCGGTGCTGAAGGCTGTGGCTATATAAACAGTCGCCGGAATTTGATACTTGGCCAGGATAGGCGCGGCCACGGTCAGGTTATTCAGATAACCATCATCAAAAGTGACACAAACGGCATTGGCGGGCAGGCTATTGTCGGCCAGATGCTGCAGTGCCTGGTCTAGTGACAGCGGGGTAAAGTAACGCGCTAACAGCTGCATCTGCCAATCAAATACCGCTGCGGTCGGTTCGGTCGGCCGCATTGGGTCAAACTCGGCCAGTACCTGATGATAAATCAGAATAGATAATTTACCACGGCTAAGTAAGCGGCCGCTTTGCTGCAGTAACCAATGCAACATCAGTGCGCGCTCCCATGCTGTTGTAACCACAACTCCAGGATCAGCATGATCCAAATCAGTTCGCCATAATAACCGGCGTGGCCGGATTGATAAGTCTGTAAGGCCTGTTCGATAAACTCAGGCCGTAAAATCCCTCGTTGTTTCAGGCTGGAAAGACTGTCGCGGGTTAGTTGTTGCAACGCCGGCTGTTCTTTCATCCAGACCCCAAACGGCAAACCAAAACCATGTTTGCTTTTGGCCAGGGTTGCATCCGGCAGAAAACCACGGAAACTGTTTTTATAAAAATCGCGCAGTGCGCTGCCTGGTAATTTAACCGTCGTTGGCACAGTGCAACTAAAATCGACCACTTCTTTTTCAAACAACGGGAAACGTACGTCAATACCGGCTTTCTGGCACATGCTGCTGACTTTGACAAAATCGTTATCGGCCAGGGTAAATTTCCAGTCCAGATACATCATCCGTTCGACCGGATCTGTGGCCTGACACTCCTGATAACGCTGCCGTTTTGCTGCTGCCGGTTGTTCAGTATCCACCTGACGTAAAAACTCAGGGCAAAACATCTCGTTAAGGGCAAACCGATTGAGAAAATTATAACTGTCCAATCGATCCGGTAACGGCACATTCGCCTGCGTGACGTAACTACGGGCTTTGCTAAAACCTGGCAGTTTGCCAAGCGGACTGTGCAGCAGCAGTTCCAGCGGGCTGCGCAGCAGGGCAGGCAAGTGCTGATAATGTTCAAATACTTTTTGTTTAGCGTAACGCTCATTACCGGCAAAAATTTCGTCACCGCCATCGCCAGCCAGCATCACGCTGACCCCTTGCTGCTTGGCGACGCGGGCACAAATAAAAGCCGCCATCGCGGAAGAATTGCCAAAAGGTTCATCAAAATAGCCGGCAACGTCGACAAAGTTATCCACGATTTCAGCGGGTTTTAAATAGTGTACCTGATGATTGCTGCCGAAGTGTTTGGCGGTAATCAAGGCATATTCAGTTTCATCATAACCCTTGGCTTCAAAGCCAATTGAAAAGGTGCGGGCTCCCGGCTGATTTTGGCATAAATAGCCACTGACGGTGGAGCTATCGAGACCCCCACTTAAAAATGCGGCGCAGATCTGGTTTTCGGTTGGAGTGGCATGCAAGCGCACTGCATTGGCAATCACCTCGCGACAGCTTTGTTGTAATTGCTCCGTGCTTTGCTTCGACACGCTGTAAGCCGGTTGATACAGTAAACGTTGCTGTTGCTGGCCATTGCGGGTCAGGGTCAGTTCAGTAGCTGGCGGCAATTTATAGGTGTGTTGGTAAATAGTGAGGCCGGATGGAATGCAATGAAAGAAAAAATAATTCAGCAGGGCCTGTGGTGCCAGTGGTAAAGTCCGGGCCGCCGGATGATTTAAATAATCGCTGCACCAGCCGTTGCTGGCAGAGAACTGGTAATACAGCGGCACGGCGGCGACATGATCATTGATAAAGCGGAGACTGCCATCGCGCTTGTCCAGCAACACTGCACTGAAAAAACCGGCCAGTTGTGGGTAATATTGCTGTGGGTTTTGCAATAACAGCGCCAGTAACCAGTCAGCCTGCGGTTTTGCAGCATAATCAGCACCATAAGGCCGTACCCGGCCAAACAGCAACAAGATAGCATCGCTATTTTCGGCAACCGCCAATTGGTCCCGGACATAACAATTAAACTGATATTGTTGCCCGTCTTGCTGACGACTGAAACTCAGCTGGCGCTCAGCGCTGTCCTGATTGCGGATCCACATACAAACTCAGATATCCCTGCACAGTTTAATTGCTGAATAAGTTACCTTTTTTCCAGCGTTTTGCATAGCATTGCCAGCGAGATTCGCCAAGTTGTCATCTGGCAGTCCTGGCCATGCTGGCCAGCTATGGTGCTACACTGCAACGAATGTGGGATACCGCAGCGACAAGTTGCAGCTGATTTGTCATGCTGGTCCACTTTTGTCGCTGGCAGGATCCAACCAGATAGTTTTTATTCATTTGAATTCAGCCACCTCAACTGGTATTTTGGCACTCAAAGCTGGTTTTATAGTTAGCTGCGAATGGGTAGGTTGGTCTTACCACGAAGTGCGCCACTAAGTGCACCACTAAGTGCGCCACTAAGTGCACCACGAAGTGCGACGCGAAGCGGCAGTCCAACATTGGGCGACCAAGCCCAGATTGAGCCTGAATAACACACTCGCAAGCAGCGCTAAGCCAGAGCCGTATGACAGCTCAGCTCAGCACATTTTGTTTGATCTTGCATCAATGTTCTGAACTGACGTTTAAATGGATGCTAGGACTGAGGAAGCCATATGTTAAGATTTGCCCGCCGAGTTGGTCTGTTAACAGCAATTTTATGCAGTCCGCTGGCGCAGGCGTTTGACGTTGTGATCTCCGAAACTGAATTCCGGATGCTGAGTGATAATTGCAAAAGATTTTATTCAGTGACGCAGATTGGCCGTACGCTGGGTTTTACCATGCGTTTTTCTGCCACAGAGCATCGCGAGACAACAGCGGATGCCGAGCGGGCAGGTGGTGCCTGGCACTACTGTGCCGGCACTGTGTATATGTCCAGAGCGGCGGTTGCTCCAACGCCTGATAAAAAACAATATATTCTGAATATGGCGCTGAAGGAAATTAGTTTCAGTGCCCGGAAAATATTGGAAGAGCACCGGATGTACGGTGAAGTGCAGCTGAATCAAGCCAAAGTAACCTTTTTACTTGGCCAGCAAGATGCAAGTAAGTCGCTGTTACAGCAGTTAATGCAGAAAAATCCTGACTATATTCCTGCCAGGATTGAACTAGCGCGGCAACTGGCCAAAACCAATCAATTGCAGCAGGCGGTTGATTTACTGTTGGCGATTGATGAAAAATGGCGTGAAAAATCTGCTGATCTGAATTATGCCCTGGGTTTATATCTGTTTAAATTAGGTAAATTTGAGCAAAGTTATCCATATGCCAAGCGCGCCTATCAGTTACGTTATCCATTACCCTGGCTGAAAAACCAGCTGAAGCGCAAAGGTTTTAAGTTCTAGCGGCCCAGTCTAGCTGCCATTGCTAGTTGCTGGCCCGGCGCCAGCAGCGGGCGACAATTTTTTGTTCTATGCCAGCTGGTTTGCCTGCCAGCCACCACAAACACAACAAGGTGATGCCATAACTCAGGATGCCATAACCAATCAGCAGCAGCAGAGTTAGCACATCTGGTGCGCTACTGTGGTATTGCGGAAACAACAGCATCAAAGCCATCATTGCAACGGCCAGCACCGGACGGTAGATGGCGCGGATGAAGGCGGTGATGGTTAAATCAATTTCTTTACGGGCCAGCAGTTGGGTGAGTAATAACATCGCGATAGCCGAAGCTAACAAGGCCAAAGCCAGTCCGGTCAGCCCGAGTAGGGGAATGAGCAGTATCAATAGACTGACGGTAACTAAGGCACGACCCGCGTTGATGTAAAGCAAATATCTTGGTAAGCCCCTTGCCAGGAAAATATAACCTACATTGGTCGATAAGCTGGCAAAAAAACCTGCTAAAGCAAGTATTTGTAATACTGTCACCGCCGCCAGCCACTGTACTCCCAATACCACGGGCACGAAGAATGGCGCCACTAATGCAATACCGGCAGCTGCCGGTATTGCATTAGTGGCGCCATTCTTCGTGCCCGTGGTATTGGGAGT
>Ga0114982_1001399_pt1 | contig 11684 bp, 8 predicted proteins | sample Shrwel_input2_FT_FD_87183 | JGI IMG/M metagenome (GOLD analysis project Ga0114982, IMG submission 87183) | Subsurface microbial communities from deep shales in Ohio, USA - Utica-3 well 1 S input2 FT | ecosystem: Environmental > Aquatic > Deep subsurface > Shale gas/oil reservoir > Produced... | reverse complement strand
GTGTGAGGGTGGGGGCTTTGCTTTTTATTTCTTTTATTTGGTTGTTAGTACTATATATGAAGTATTTTGTGTGTTTTGTTGATGGGTGGATTCATTTAGGGGGCGTGTACTTTATATGGGGTTTTGGAGGTTTTTTACTTGATAGATCAATACCAACAGCTCCTGTAAGCATGCACTTTGAAAGAGGTAATTTTCCGATAGTAATTATGAGGGCTATTGCTGGAGGGGCTTCATTGTTGATGGTTTTTATTATAATTATCTTTGCGGATTGGAGGTAAATGTTTTTTATCTCAGTCATAACGAAAATCCGAAGTTGTGTTGATATCAGCGATGTTGCACAGAAGAAGTGATAGCGCCGATGCTCAAACGTAAATATGAAGTTTATTAAAAAAAATAGGGTCAGGTCTTGCCCCTTGCCCTGATCTTTAAGGCATAAACTTGTTAGCTGTTTTCTATAGTTTTTTTCTGTTGTTTTTCCATTAAGCTCACTGAAATTAAATCAAAAAATTTGTAGTGGTCAACTAATTTTGGCCACATTGTTGTAGCCAAGCCAGTATCTCATATCGTTCAATCTGTCTGTGGGCATGCACTATCTACTGGAGGAGGTGAATCATCCCTAGTTGGCTATATCAATAGGTGGACAAAGTATAATATTGATGGATTATGCATGAATTTTGAATTTGGTAACGATGGTATGCTTTCAGCTTTACATTTGCTTTATTGTCCTGATTAATCGTGAAAATTGAGGATCCCCATTTATATCGTTTACAAACTGGCTCAAGACATCTGTGCTTTTCAAGCTATGCGCTCACCCACTGCTCGATTTCTTCGTTTTATTCCGTGAACTGCACGTCCCTGATGATCGTCAGTCCGGCCCGGACATCCCCTGTCCGGGCGTTCAGCCCTAAGAAAGCTGCGCGCCCTCGCTTTCTTCGGGGCGGGCTTCACCCTGCTAAACGGTGCCCTGATAGCGGCGCTGGATACACAAGGCAAAGACTATGGTCAGTTGACTGACGACCGGCAGATTTGCGTTCAACGACCTGGCCAACAAGAGCTACAGCAGTAACCAAAGCTTGGGTGTGGCAGTGTGGTGATTTGCGGCTGAACTGTAAGTTTGTGCGCCGCAACTCACTCAGTTTACTGCCTGACTGAATTCCATAATCACCTGATTATCTTTTAATAACTGCAGTTTTTGCTGGTTGACTTCAACCCGGTCGGCCAGTTGTAGCTGACGGGTGAACTGCTGTTCATAGAAGTTAGCATCAGCGCAGTGTTTTCTGGTCATTGCCAGTGGTAACACTTTCAATTGATTGTCATTTTTCTGGTAACCGGCATTAAAGTTATTACAGCCGGAATAGCCGTACACTTTATTATTTTGATCAAACATCAAGCGGATATTCAGTTTCTGCGGCACACCAATCTGCGACACTGAGTTTAACCGCCAGACAATCCCTTCGACCTTATCGGCGCCTTGTTGTGTCGGGCAACTGGCGCCTGGCCAGAACTGGTCGAATTTATCGATAAATAAGGTATTGTCCTGCTCCGGGCTTTTGCGTGCGGTTAAAGTCGCGACCACTGTTTTACCGTTTAATGACGGATTGGTCTGATAGCTGCGCATCATTGGCATATGATGCTGGGTCATGGCAATTTGATGACTGGTACCAGAGCGGCAGTCGGTAAAACTGGCCTGATTGTCTTTTAACTGATACAGCCCCAATAATGGCAACCGGCTATCCAATTTTTTAAATTCAATTTGGCGGGTCAGCGTTTGATTTTCGGCTGAAACTATAGGTTTACCCGCGCTATTCATCAAGGTCAGATGGCGATTGCTGGCAAACAGGAAAGAAGGAATGCTGCTGTGCTGACTGGTAAAATGGAGAGTGCGTTCATCCAGTTGCCATTCACCCTGAATCAGTTCAATCTGATTGCGGTCAATGTATTCACGCCGGGCTTCAAATTTGCCATCCTGGTAGACGTTAATGTGATAATTCACCCCAGGACATTTTTTGCATGGCAAAGTCCCGGTAAACGTCATATCCCGCTCAATAAAAATCAGCCCAAAATCAGTCGCAATAGGCTGGGCATTGTCAGAATGCACCACTTCATCCGGCACCAGATCTGGTTTGACCACCACAGGTTCGGCTGGCTTGACTGCAATTGGCGCCGGCTTAGGTTCTGGCACTGTGGTACAAGCCGATAACAACACGGCACTTAACAGGAAACTACGTTTAATCACTTCAACTTGCTCTGGCTGACACAAAATTGTCGCCATTATAATGGAAGTATCGGATGACCGGCAGCGATTTTTGTCGGATCTTTAACCCGGTTCAGCCTGTTTTTTCCGGCAGCCAGTGTTGCAGTATCAAAGCGGCGGTTTGACTGGGGTGTTGTTGCATAAAACAATGATCACCACTGACCTGACGGATCTGTACGGCGTGATTCAATTGCTGCCAGCGTGTCACGGCTTTGGCAACAAAAGGGTAACTCTGATCACCATACAGCACTAAGGTGTCGCTACAGGGCTGACGTAATGACTGCCATAATCGTTTCGGGTAAGAAGCAAAAATTTCAGCTTCCCGCTCTGGCCGGCATTTCAGCCTGATGCCTGCAGGCTCATGCGCCATACTGTGGCGGATATAGGCCGCTAATGCATCCGGATGCCAGTTGGCAAATAAAGCTCGTTGTTGCAGATACTGCGCAGCCTGGTTTGAGTCCGGCCAGTGCTGTCGCCTTTTCAGCGCTTTTTTCGCCAGTGGATTAAAACGGTACAAACCAATCCAGTCCAACCCTTGCATAGCGCTGAGCATCCAGGGAGTAAACAACACCGGATCGAGCAAGATGACCCGGCAAAAAGGACTGTTGGCCTGACTATTGATGATCGCTGTTAACACAGCGCCAAAACTATGGCCCAAGGCATACACTTGCACGTCACCAAATAGCGGCAGATGAGCCTGCAACGCAGCCAGTGCCAATTCGGCACTTTGATTCCAGCCAACAAAAATACCACCATGATCACTATCACCATGCCCTTGGGCATCGGATAAAAATAAATCAAAATGCTCACTCAGCATGCTGAGCAAGGGCTGGTACATCAGACTGGAAAAACCGTTACCGTGCAGCATATGCAACAGCGGTTTGCCGGAAGGGATGGAATGAAAACCGCGCAAAATGAAACCGCGATTTGTTTGAAACTGCCAGCGTTCTAACTGCACACAACACCCGGAACTGGTCAAAAGCAAAACCATGCCATGTTCCGGGGCTGAATTCAAGTGAATGGTTGCCGCTTGCTGCCGCAACCCCGGTCCGGTTGGCTGGAACCGGGGTTACGCTACAAATGGTTTAGAAACGATACACACCTTTGGCGTAATAATAACCGCCATTAATGCCCATCGGCGAGGTTTCATAATATAAGCCACCCCAGTTATTACTCGGCGTGTTCGCTGCGGAAAGGTCAATTTTCTCCGGTTTGGTGTCAAAGATATTTTGCGCACCGACTGAGACGACCCAGCTGCTATTGAAGTTGTAACTGACTTCAACATCAAAGGTGATTTTGGCTGCCGCGTTCTTCTCGGTGCCAGGTGAAGCAGGTGTACCGACCCAATCGACATGCACGCCCTGATACTCGCCATAATAGTTTTGCCGGACAAACATGTTCCAGTCAGCCCAGCTTTGGCTCCAGGTTACAGTGGCACGATGATTGGGTAAATCATTTTCAAGTCTGGAAATTTTATCAAACCCAGTGATGGCTTGGCCGCCGATCGGTGCACCGACTTTATCCACATTGGTATCAGTCCAGTTATATGCAAAGTTCAGATTGGTCGAACCATCGAACCAGTTAGTGCTATAACTTGCAACAAAATCAATCCCTTGAGTGGTGGTGTCAAAATCGTTTGTAAAAAAGCTGACTTGCTGAATTGAATCAACGTTTTTGACCCCAGCGGCTTTGAGTGCTGCTTTGTTGGTTGGTGTCAGGTTAATTTTACTGGACTGCGTAATCCGGTCTGTTACTTCAATATGGTAAAAATCCATCGTGACGAAAAAATCATCGCCGGTATAGACCAGACCGCCGGCAAAGCTGACCGATTCTTCCGGTGTTAATTCTTTACCGCCTAACTCTCTGGAGATCGGATTGGTGGGTGGCAATAATGCTGAATCCACCAGCATGCCGGATGACAAGTTGGTTTGAACGTTACTGACATTAGACTGACCTACCGTAGGGGCACGGAAACCGGTGCTATGCGAAGTCCGCAGTGCCCACTCATCATTGAGCCGGTATTGTCCCAGAATTTTGTAATTGAGCGTGGAGCCGAAGGTATCATAATCTTCGAAGCGTAAGGCTGCACCGGCCAGGAAGTGTTCCGTAAAATCGGCTTCAACATCGGTATAAACAGCATAGTTACGCCGGGTGTAAATACCGGCATCTTCTGGTTTAAAACCGGGGAAACCGTTCGAGCCTATACTAAAGCCTTGTGACACATAAGGTCCTGCCAGGTAAGAATCGACATCACCAGCGACCACTTCAAAACTTTCTTCGGTCCATTGTGAGCCAAATGCCACTGTCATATCTTCATATAACCCAGCCGGGACAAATTTAACAAAATCAGCACTAAAGGTTTTTTCCAGCTGGATATAACGGCCAGGGTTAAACTCAGTCGGAGTTTCAGGGCCAAGTGAAGCGTTGATGGTGTTGGTCATCTTATAGGTCGATTCATTGCGGCCGACGGTGCCGCTGAAATCGTACATCACATCGTGCAGCCAACCGGTTTGGAAGGTGCCTTTGGTGCCCATGGCTAAGGGTGTATCTGTCACATTACCGCCGAAGGTCGGGGTAAAACCACCTGGAAACATTTCATTAAAGGCAAAACAGTTTTTGCCAACATCGGTATTTTTGTCGGCAATTAACGCGTAATCTGCCTGAGTTAATACGTTGCCAGTGGTAATGTTGACAGTCGGACAAGGAATATTAGGATTGAGTTGGGCGACTAATAAAGTTTTGCCCTCATCGTTCGAATACACCTGACCGCGGTTATGCGGGTTGCGATAATAAAAACCACCGGTGACGTCCCGCTCTGAATAGTTGGCAAACAAATAAGCTTCACGGTTATCCCCTAAGTCCAGGCCGGAATTGAGGAACATGGTGATATCATCTTTAATCTCAGGTGAGCCCCAAACCTGGGTCAGCGGTGCTATCGCAGTATTGCCCGCTCCAGCCAGCCCAAGCGCATCTTGACGTTGCACACTGCGGCTGGTCGCATCGGCATTTTTTAATTGGAAGCTGGCGTTGACAAAGCCATTGTCAGTTAACGGTAAGCCAATGTTACCTGCGACTTCAGTACTGTCACCGTCCCCTTCATAAAATTGACCGGTTTTGACTTCCAGACTACCGCCATCATCAGCATCTTTGAGCACAAAGTTCAGCACCCCAGCGATAGCATCCGAACCATATTGGGCAGCAGCACCATCGCGCAGCACTTCAACCTGTTTAATCGCAATGCCCGGGATCACTGAAATATCAGCACCTTGCGCGCCATCATTGATACCGCCGCCAAGCAGCGCAATGACAGATGCTTTATGCCGGCGTTTACCATTGGTCAAAATTAAGGTGCTATCTGAAGATAAGCCACGTAAATTGACCGGACGGATCAAAGTCGCAGCATCACTAATGGGCATGGAATGCACATTTAATGAAGGGACTGTGGTGGTAATCATATTCAGCATGTCACTGCTGCCTGATTTGGTCAGTTCTTCGGCGCCGACAATATCAATTGGTACCGGCGAATCAGCGATAGAGCGGGGCGCAGCTCTGGAACCTACCACTGCAATTTTTTCAATCTTCTCGTCATCGGCTTTAGGTTCAGTGGTTTGCGCCACTGCACAGAAGCTTAAAGACAGACTTGTTGCCAGCGCATAATGGATTGCTTTGGCAAGTGGACTCACCGTATTTAGTTGTTTCATAAAAGTTCCTGATTCTCTGTTTGCCAATCAATTATTTTTGTTATGTTCTGACAAACCATAGGTAACAACTCTGGCCTTGTCTAATTGCCAACGTAAATAATCTTTAAAAAACAGAACTATCCTTTTTCAGGGACATTTCTTTAGTTTTCAACAGCCTGCACATTTAGCAGCTGTGTTGCTTGTTATTTGTACAAAAAATAGCGGTGCTTGTTGTGCTATCCGCCGCGTTTTGTACTGTCTAAGTGCACCCTAAATGCAGATCTGGCAGGAATGAGCCGGTTTAATTGGTGACTCAACCGGTATTGGCTTGCAAAAAAATGCCGGCTGACATTAGATAGCAGCAGAATAAAAACGAGGAACACCCGAATGAAAAAATCTGTTGCCGGGCTTAGTCTGGCGTTACTTACTGTGGCAAATCTGGGACTGACACATGCGGCAGAACCCTTAGTCCTGGAAAGGTTATTTGCTGATCCGGCGCTGAGTGGGCCAACGCCAAAATCACTGAGTTATTCACCGGATGGTAGTCGTATTACTTACCTCAAAGGCAAGGCCAGTGATGCGAACCGGCTTGATTTGTGGCAGTACCAGATCAAATCCGGTCAGCATAGTTTGTTAGTGGATTCAGATAGCTTGTTCAGTGGGGTGGAAACGTTATCGGATGAGGAAAAAGCCCGTCGTGAACGGCTGCGGTTATTTGCCAGTGGTATCGTCAGTTACAGTTGGTCAAAAGACGGCAAAGCCTTGTTATTTCCGCTGAATGGCGATGTCTATTATTATGAACTTGGCAGTAAAAAGTCGCGAAAACTGACCAATACGCCGGAATTTGAAACAGATGCACAAATATCGCCCAAAGGGCGTTTTGTCTCTTTTGTGCGTGAACAAAATATCTATGTGCTGGATTTGCAAACCGGCCAGGAACAGCAGCTGACCAAAGATGGTCAGGGCCCGATCAAAAATGGCATGGCCGAATTTGTCGCCCAGGAAGAAATGGGACGGATGACCGGTTACTGGTGGGCGCCGGATGACAGCAAAATTGCCTTTACCCAGTTTGATGAGTCTGGTGTTGCTGAAGTGTTGCGCAATGAAATCTACGCCTCAGAAATCAAGTTATACAACCAGCGTTATCCCTATGCCGGCGCCGCGAACGTGAAAATCCGGCTTGGTGTGGTGCCAGTGGCAGGTGGTGCTGCCAGTTGGGTTGACCTTGGCCAGCAGCAGGATATCTATCTGCCACGCGTGCAGTGGACCCAGGACCCGAACCTGCTCAGTTATCAATGGCAGAGCCGTGATCAGCAACAGCTTGAATTACGGCTGGCGGATTTACGCACCGGTCAACAACGCACTTTACTGACTGAAACCAGTCACACCTGGGTCAATCTGCATGATGACTTACATTTCCTGAGCAATAAAAACCAGTTGATCTGGGCTTCAGAGCGCGATGGCTTTAAACATTTGTATCTGTTTGATCTGAATGGTCAGCTAAAACAACAGCTGACCAAAGGCGATTGGGTGGTGAACAAACTGGAAAGTGTCAACGAAAAAACCGGCGAGTTGTATTTCAGCGGCCGGAAAGATTCAGTGCTGGAAAGTCATTTGTACCGCTTGCCGCTCAAAGGTGGCGAGCCGCAACGACTGACGTCCGCTGCTGCCAGCCATGCTGTGGTGGTGGCGAAAGACGGCAGTGGTTTTCTGGATAGTTATTCCAGTGTCAATGCCTTACCTAAAGTACAGCTCAATGATCGCAACGGCAAAGTGCTGACAGTGCTGGAAGCCAATGAGTTAGATGCGAATCATCCGCTGACGCCTTATTGGGATGGTTTAATCAAGCCAACCTTTGGTACTTTAACCGCCAAAGATGGCCAGATCCTGCATTACCGCATGTTTGAACCTAAGGACAAGCAAGCAGGTAAAAAGTATCCGGTGATTGTCAGTGTCTATGGCGGCCCTGGCGCGCAACGCGTCACCAATAGCTGGAGTGGCCGTGACCTGTATTTCCATTATATGGCACAGCGCGGTTATATCATTTTCCAATTGGATAACCGCGGTTCAGAAAACCGTGGCAAGAAATTTGAAGATCCAATTTATCGCAAACTCGGCGTGGTCGAAGTGGAAGATCAAATCACCGGCGTAGAATTTTTGCGCAGCTTACCGGCAGTGGATCCAACCCGGATTGGCGTCTATGGCCATAGTTATGGTGGTTATATGGCTATTATGACGATGTTTAAAGCTGGCGATTATTTTGCCGCCGGGGTATCCGGGGCGCCGGTGACGGACTGGAGTTTGTATGATACCCATTATACTGAACGTTATCTGGGCCATCCGGCCAGCAATGCCGAAGGTTACAGCCAAAGTGCTGTGTTCCCCTATGCTGCTGGTTTAAAAGGCGATTTACTGATTTATCACGGCATGGCGGACGACAACGTCTTGTTCAGTAACAGCACCAAGCTGTTTTCTGAACTGCAGCAGCAGGGCAAAATGTTTGAAATGATGACTTACCCTGGCAGCAAACACGCCATGTTTGGTCAGCAGGTGCAAACCCATTTGCACAAAACCATCACCAGCTTTTTTGACCGCACTTTAGCCGCGCCATCAGCCAGCAACACACCATAACCAAAGTTGGCAGCCCCGCCTTGCGCTGACAGGGCGGGGCTGCAGTTAAGTTATCAGGCTCAATTGCGCTCGGTTAACCAGTTCGCTGAAGTCTGGCCACGTTCGAAGTTCAGCAGGTTTTCTGCCGTGATCTGACAGATTTGTTGCAGCGCTTCCGCCGTAAAAAACGCCTGGTGACCGGTGATCAACACATTTGGGAACGTCAGCAGTCGCTGAAATACCTCATCCGCAATCACCTGATCGGATAAATCTTTAAAGAATAAATCCGCTTCCTGTTCATACACATCCAGTCCCAGATAACCGATGGTGCCACTTTTCAGCGCCTGGATCACGGCTTGGGTATCTACCAATGCACCACGACTGGTATTGATCAGCATCACACCAGCTTTCATTTGGGCCAGACTCTGAGCGTTAATCAGATGGCGGCTTTGCGGTGTCAGCGGACAATGCAAACTGATGATGTCGGCACTGGCATAAAGTTCGTTCAGGCTGACATAACGTAAGCCCGCCGGGGCTGGACTGGAATTGGATCATAGGCCAGTAACTGACAACCAAAACCTTGCAGGATGCGGGCTGTTGCCAGTCCAATCCGACCGGTGCCGATTAACCCCACGGTTTTGCCATGCAGATTAAAACCTAACAAACCATTGAGATCAAAATTGTTATCGCGGGTGCGGTTATAGGCTTTATGGAATTTGCGGTTCAGACATAACATCATACCAACAGTGTGTTCTGCCACCGCTTCCGGCGAATAGGCCGGCACTCTGGCGACCTGAATGCCGAGGCGGTTGGCGGCGGCTATATCAACCTGATTAAAACCGGCGCAACGCAGCGCCACAAAGCGGATGCCGAGTTGTTGCAACTGTTGCAACACGGCGGCATTGAGTTGGTCATTGACAAAAGCACAGACCGCATCACAGCCGGCTGCGGCCTGGACTGAGGTTTCATCCAGCCGCTGCGGCAAAAAACGCCATTTAAGCGTTGGATCTGGCCATTGGCTGAATCCTTGTTGATCATATTTTTGCGCACTGAATACGGCAACTTGCATTTGACACTCCGGGTCGGGCTAAAAGTTTACTTTAACCTAAAGCGATGGCTCCGTCTGTGCGCTTGATCAAACCTTGCTGCGACCGCTATTAGCCCACCGCTGCTACTTCTTCAACAGTTGACTGGGGTAACAACGCCAGTTCTTCTGCGATGGCTTGCACAAACTGGCTGGGTTTGGTTCTGGGTGCGTAACGTTTAACCACCACGCCATTTTTATTGACCAGAAACTTGGTGAAGTTCCATTTGATGGCGCGGGTTTTCATCAAGCCACGGGCCTGATCTTTTAAATACTCGAACAAAGGTTCGGCATCCGGGCCATTGACCTGGATTTTGGCCATCACCGGAAAACTGACGCCAAAATTCAGTTGGCAAAATTGTTGGATCTCCTGATTAGACGCAGGCTCCTGGCCACCAAATTGGTTACATGGAAAAGCCAAAATCACCAGGCCCTGGCTGGCAAACTGTTGATGCAACTGCTCCAGCTCCTGGTATTGCGGGGTAAACCCACACTGGCTGGCGGTATTGACAATTAACAGCACTTTATCCCGGAATTGAGTTAAATCCAGCAGCTCGCCTGAGCTGGTGGTGACTTTAAAATGATGAACATTGGTCATGCGACCTCCTGAAACGGTATTCATGGGTTGATATCGTGCGACAGCAGCACGATGACGCAGCAGCGGCACCAGCCATGGCAGCAGCACACTGGCTTGGGTTTAAAGTGGCTTTTGCTATTTGTATCATAAGTTTGTAAGCTGATGAGCAGTGTTTCACAGAATTAAGACAGTTATATGGCAGTTTTATCACAGCAGATCAAAGTGGCTTTTATTGGCCTTGGCGTGATGGGGTATCCGATGGCAGGCCATCTGCAACAACGTGGTTATCAGGTCACCGTCTACAACCGCACCGCCAGCAAAGCGCAAGACTGGGTGGCTCAGTATGGTGGCAATGCCGCACAGACGCCGGCACAGGCCGCAGCAGGCGCCGAAGTCGTCATGCTTTGTGTGGGTAATGATCAGGATGTGCGTTCGGTGGTATATGGCGACAGTGGCGTATTGGCCAGCATGCAGCCAGGTGCTGTGCTGGTCGACCATACCACGGCTTCGGCCGATTTGGCACGGGAACTTTATGCCGCAGCGCGCAGATGCCAACTGGGTTTTTTAGATGCGCCAGTCTCTGGTGGCCAGGCTGGCGCCCAGAATGGTCAATTAACCATTATGGTCGGCGGCGACACTGAAGTTTATCAGCGCACGGAAGCTGTGCTGCAAAGTTATGCCCGCAGCTGTCGCTTGCTTGGTGGGGCCGGTTCAGGCCAACTGGCAAAAATGGTCAATCAAATCTGTATCGCTGGCGTGGTGCAGGGACTGGCAGAGGCGCTGCATTTTGCCACTCAGGCCGGACTTGACAGTAAAGCGGTGCTGGATGTGATCAGTAAAGGCGCTGCGCAATCCTGGCAGATGGAGAATCGTGGCTACAGCATGGTGGAAGGACGCTTTGATTTTGGTTTTGCGCTTGATTGGATGCGCAAAGATCTGGGTATTACCCTCGATGAAGCCAGACGTAATGGTGCGCAGTTGCCGGTGACGGCCCTGGTGGATCAATTTTATGCTGAATTACAGGCGCAGGGCGGTGGTCGGTTGGACACGTCAAGTTTAATAAAGCGCTTTCAATAAAATCAATCATTTAGAATGAAACCGCTTACAGCTCGTTGCTGTGTCAGCGGTTTTTTTTCGTCGGTACAGCGCAAAAAAAGTACATTCTAAACAAGCATGCCTGCATGTTTAATGAACAGTTAAATAGCAAAATAAAAAAAATCAGCAAGTTGTCAGCTGTTGCGGCGTGTTTGTGATACAATTTTATAACTTTATATGTGCGAATTGTGAATGTATGGATTTGTTGGGTGTCGGCTGGCAATTTTATTTGTTGTTATTTCTGCTGATGGTGGCCTTGCCGTCAGTGCTGGCTATTGGCCTTTGTCGTTTTAAACCAAAGTTGTTAAAGCCAGTGTTGTGGTCACTGTTAAGCCTGACCAGTGGCTTTTTGTGGCTATCCTGGGCACTTAGTCATAATCAGGT
>Ga0114982_1001398_pt1 | contig 11687 bp, 10 predicted proteins | sample Shrwel_input2_FT_FD_87183 | JGI IMG/M metagenome (GOLD analysis project Ga0114982, IMG submission 87183) | Subsurface microbial communities from deep shales in Ohio, USA - Utica-3 well 1 S input2 FT | ecosystem: Environmental > Aquatic > Deep subsurface > Shale gas/oil reservoir > Produced... | reverse complement strand
TTGCCGCCGGCGGCAATGAAATCATCACGGCCTTCCTGGGCAATTTCTTCCAGTGTTTCGAGGCAGTCTGCGGTGAATCCCGGGCAAATGACGTCGAGACGCTTGATGCCTTCCTTGCCAAGGGCATGCAGCGTTGGCGCAGTATAGGGTTGGAGCCACTCGGCCTTGCCAAAACGGGACTGGAAGCAAATCCGGTATTGTTCGGCGCTGAGTTGCAGGCGTTCAGCCAGCAGGCGGCCGGTTTTGTGGCATTCGCAAAAATAAGGATCACCGAGGTCCAGGCTGCGCTTGGGCAGGCCGTGAAAGCTGATCAGCAGACGATCATCCGGACCAAGCGGGCCCGTGTGTTGCCAGTGCTTGCGGACTGATTTTTCCAGCGCGGCGAGGTAGCCTTCGTCGTCGTGGAAATTGCGTACGAAACGCATTTCCGGCTGGTTGCGCAGTTTGAGCAGCCAGCGACAGGCTTCGTCGACGACGGTGGCGGTTGTGCTCGCGGCATATTGGGGGTACATCGGGACGATCAGGATGCGTGTCGCGCCGTTGGCTTTGAGATGAGCCAGGGTGTCCGGGATCGAGCGCGTTCCGTAGCGCATGGCCCAGTCGACCGTGACATGGTGGCCGCGTTCGCCGAGCAGGCCTTTGAGTAATTTGGCCTGGCGTTCAGTGTGCACACGCAGCGGCGAACCTTCCTTCATCCAGACCGAGGCATATTTTGCGGCTGATTTTTTCGGGCGGACATTGAGGATGATGCCGTTCAGAATCAACCACCAGATTGCCTTGGGAATTTCGACGACGCGGGGGTCGGAGAGAAATTCCTTGAGGTAGCGGCGCAAGGCGGGGGCGGTTGCGGCATCCGGGGTGCCGAGATTGACGATCAGAATGGCGGTCGACGACGGCGTGCCGTGACGATGTGGCGGTTCCTGCAGATAACGGGACATTAATTGTTGCTCTGGTAAGTGAGGGCGCTGGATAACAGGCGGGCCGTGATGTCGACGATGGGAATGACGCGTTCGTAGGCCATGCGGGTCGGGCCGATGACGCCGACGGAGCCGACAATCTGACCGTCGACCGTGTAGGGGGCGGTGACGACGCTGCACTCGTCGAGCGGGGCAATGCCCGATTCGCCACCGATGTAAATCTGGACGCCTTCGGCTCGATTGGAAACGTCGAGCAGGCGGATCAGGCTGGAGCGCTGCTCGAACAGATCGAACAGTTCGCGTAGCCGTTTCATGTTGGATGACAGGTCTTCAACGCCGAGCAGGTTGCGTTCGCCGCTGATGACATAGGGCGTGGCATTTTCCGACATGGCAGCATCACCGGCTTCAAGCGTCATCGCCATCAACGGCTTGATGTCGTCGCGCAATTGCTGGATTTCGACTGACAGGCGCTGGCGTATCTGCTCGAAATCGAGGCCGGCAAAATTCTGGTTGAGGTAATTGGCGGCACTGACCAGTTCGGCGGGCGAATAGGATTTCTCGCTGGTCAGGATCCGGTTCTGAACATCGCCGTCGGTTGTGACGATAATCAGTAGGATGCGCTTTTCGGATAGGCTGAGGAATTCGATCTGGCGAATTCGGCTGCTCGCCCGGCGGGGAGCAATAACAACGCCGGCAAACTGGGTCAGACCTGAAAGCAGTTGAGAGGCGCTGGAGATGATTTGTTTCGATGGCTGTCCTTGCAGAGCTTCTTCCATCTCGCCCATCTGGCGTGCTTCAAGCGGACGCACGGTGAGCAGGCTGTCCACAAACAGGCGATAGCCGCGGGCGGTTGGAATGCGTCCGGCCGAGGTGTGCGGGCTGGCAACGAAGCCGGCATCCTCAAGATCGGCCATGACATTGCGGATCGTCGCCGGCGACAGGTCGAGGCCGGAAAAGCGGGAAAGGGCGCGCGAACCAACCGGCTGACCATCAGCGATATAGTGTTCGACCAGCGCTTTGAGAAGGGTACGTGAGCGTTCATCCAGCATGTCACCGCATTGTACAAAAAAGCAGAGTGAGCGCGACAAGCCATTTTTATGCAAAAATCCCGATCATGAATAGAGGCTCCGCTTCCTGTCGCCCACCCAGGACTATCGCGCTGGTCGGCAAATATCACAGCATGGAAATTGCCGAGTCGCTGCGTCGACTGGCTGAATACCTGCATGAGCGCGGGGTTTCAGTCTTTATCGAGCGGGAAACTTCGGAGCACATCGGGCGCAAGGTCGACTTGTCGCGCTGGGTGACCTGTGGCTTCAACGACATTGGTGCCCATGCCGATCTGGCCATCGTGCTCGGTGGTGACGGCACCATGCTGAATGCCGCCCGTCGCCTGGCTCGCTATCGTGTGCCGCTGGTTGGGGTCAATCAGGGGCGGCTCGGTTTCATGACCGACATCGCTCGCGATGACATGCTGACCTGCATGGATGATCTGCTCGACGGCCGTTTCCAGGAAGAAAAGCGGATGCTGCTCTCGGCCGAGGTCATTCGCGACGGCAAGGAAATTGCCTCCAACATGGCGCTCAATGATGTCGTGATCGACAAGGGCGCGATTGGCCGAATGATCGAGTTCGAATTGTTCATCGACGGCGAATTCATCTACAACCTGCGTTCCGACGGCCTGATCGTGTCTACGCCGACCGGTTCGACCGCCTATTCGATGTCCGCCGGTGGCCCGATCATGCATCCGACGCTGGCCGGTATTGCGCTGGTGCCGCTTTGTCCGCATGCGCTGACCAATCGTCCGATCATCGTCAATGACAGTGCCGATATCGAATTGCGTGTGGTCAATGCCGATGATCCGCGTGTGCACTTTGATGGCCAGGTGACGCTTGATCTGGCGCGTGACGACTGCGTGCGACTGAAGCGCTCCGACTACACCATCTGTTTCCTGCATCCGCCGGGCTACAGCTATTTCGCCATGCTGCGCCAGAAACTGCACTGGAGCGAGCGGCCCAAAGGTCCCTGATGCTGCGTCACCTGATTATTCGCGATTTCGTCATTGTTGATCGCCTTGAGCTTGAATTTTCGACTGGTTTTGGCGCGTTGACCGGGGAAACCGGTGCCGGCAAGTCGATCCTGATTGATGCATTAGCGCTGGCGCTCGGTGAGCGTGCCGATGCCGGGGTGATTCGTTCGGGCTGCGACAAGGCTGAGGTGGCGGCAACCTTCGATGTGGCCAGCTTGCCTGAAGTGGCTGTCTGGCTGAAGGACAATGATCTCGAAGGCGACGACGAATTGCTGTTGCGGCGTGTAGTTGATGCCGGCGGGCGTTCCCGCGCCTACATCAACGGCTCGCCGGCGACGGCCCAGCAGTTGCGTGAAGTGGGGGAGTGGTTGGTCGATATTCACGGTCAACATGCTCACCAGTCGCTTTTGCGCAGCGATGCCCAACGCAATTTGCTGGATGCTCACGCCGGCTTGAGTGGCTTGGTGCGCGAGGTGGGGGCCGCCTTCCGTGGCTGGCGCGAACTTGAGCACACCTTGCGCGCAGCCAGTGAAGGGGCCGAGGCGCTGCAGCGCGAGCGCGAGCAGCTTGAGTGGCAGGTTCGTGAACTCGATACGCTTGCTTTCACGGTCGACGAGTGGGCAGCCCTCGATCTCGAGCACCGTCGCCTGGGGCACGCGGCCAGTTTGATCGAGGGCGCTCAGTTCGCCATCGGTCTGCTGTCGGATGATGATGGCGCTTGCGAGCGCCAGATTGATAGCGTGGCGACGCGCTTGTCGAGCCTGGCTGAGTACGATCCGGCCCTGGAAGAAGTATCTGGTTTGGTGGCTTCGGTTCAGGCCGAACTGTCCGAGGCGGTGTCCACCCTGCGGCGCTATGCTGATCGGGCCGATCTTGATCCGGCGCGCTTGGCCGAGGTCGAGCGGCGGATGGATGCCGTCATGGCGGCAGCGCGCAAGTGTCGCGTTCAGCCTCAGGAATTGCCGGGCTTGTTGTTGACCTGGCGTGAGCGTTTGGCCGCGTTGCAGGCGTCAGCCGATTTGGCTGCTCTGGAAACGCGTGTTGCCGCTGCACATCGGGCGTTCATGGCGCAGGCGGAAGAGTTGTCGAAGGGGCGCCGACAGGCGGCCGATGCAATGGCTCAGGCGGTCAGCCAGGTGATGCGCCAGTTGGCACTTTCGTCCGGTCGTTTTGAAGTCGCCTTGCTGCCGGTCGCGAATGGCGCGGTCTACGGGCTTGAACAGGTCGAATTCCGGATCGCTGGTCTGGCTGGCAATGAGGCCAAGCCTTTGGCCAAGGTGGCGTCCGGTGGTGAGTTGTCACGTATCAGCCTGGCCATTCAGGTGCTTACCTCGCGTTCGGCCAGCGTTCCGACCTTGATTTTTGACGAGGTTGATGTCGGGATTGGCGGCGGTGTTGCCGAAATTGTTGGTCGCTTGCTGAATGAGTTGGGGAGCGAGCGCCAGGTGTTGTGTGTGACCCATTTGCCGCAGGTCGCGGCGCAGGCCAACTGGCAGTGGCAGGTCAGCAAGACGTCGCGCGACGGGCTGACCTTGAGCGCCATTCATGCGCTGGACGAAGCGGGCAGGATTCGGGAAATTGCCCGCATGCTGGGTGGTGTTGAGATCACCGACATTACCTTGCAGCATGCGCGGGAGTTGCTGCGGTTCAAGCAGGCTTAAGTGTGGCAGTTGACGGCTCCTTGGGGCCGAAAACCGCCTCCTCTTTTACATCGAGTTTTGAATCAGGCGGGCGGCGGCGAACAGTGCCAGCAGCAGGAAAAAAACACCGCTGATCCGGTGAATCCAGACGAGAGGCAGGCGGTGTAGCAGTTTTTGCCCGGCAAATACGCCGAGTGCCGAGGTTGCTGTCAGGGCTAGCGTAGCCCCCGTCCATACAGCAAGGGTATTGCTGGTGCTGCCCATTCCGGCAACGGCAATCTGTGTTTTGTCACCGAATTCGGCGAGGAAAATAAGCAAAAAAGTGCTTGCGAAGACGTTGTGTCCAGATTTTTCCTCGACCTCTTCGTCCTCGTCTTCCTCTTGGTAGCGAAGTGCGCTAATGCCAAAGGCTGCAAATAGCAGGCCGACGGCCGCCGTGACCAGCCATTCCGGGAGCCACGCGGCAACGGCAGCGCCAAACAGGACGGCGAGCAAATTCAGGATGGCAAAGGCAGCAATGGCGCCCAGAATAACGGGCAAGCCCTTGTGTCGTGCAGCTAGCGTCATGCAAACAAGCTGGCTCTTGTCGCCAAATTCGGCCAGTGCAATCAGCAAAAAGGCGGCGCTGGCCGATGAGGTCCAGGCGCCTGGCGAAAGCGCTACTACTTCAGTCATCTAGAGTCCAGAGTGCTTAGTCGGATTTCTTGCCAGCTTTGTCGCGATGTGGACAGGCGGCTTTCGTGCATTGTGCGTAGAGGTACAGTGCATGATCCTGGATCGCAAAACCGCGCTCTTCGGCGATTGCGTTCTGGCGCTTTTCGATTTCGGGGTCGTAAAACTCCTCGACGCGGCCGCAATCGATGCAGACCAGATGGTCGTGGTGTTTGCCGTGGTTGATTTCGAAAACAGCTTTGCCGGATTCAAAGAAGTGGCGCTCAAGCAGGCCGGCCTGCTCGAATTGGGTCAGGACGCGGTAGACCGTGGCCAGGCCGATATCCATGTTTTCATTGATGAGCATGCGATATACGTCTTCCGCCGTCATGTGGCGACAGTACTCTTTTCAAAAAGCTCAAGAATTTTCAGGCGCGGAAAGGTGGCTTTCAGGCCCATATTCTTAAGGCTTTGGGGGTCGCTCATTGTTATATATCCAGAAATTGTTGGGGCGGGGCCAGGGGCGAATTCGGGTATGATATACCGCTTCAAAGGTGTTTGAGAAACTCCGGAATCCCGCATGCTCCGCTCCCGCTTCGTATTATCTGCCGCATTCTGTGCGCTTTTGGGTGCCTGTACCTACAAGCCCAGCTTCATCAACGAATACAAGATCGATATCCAGCAGGGCAATGTGTTGTCCCAGGACATGGTCGCCCAGCTCAAGCCTGGGCAGACCCGTGATCAGGTGCGTTTCCTGCTCGGTTCTCCGATGATTACCGATATATTTCACCAGCAGCGCTGGGACTATGTCTATCGCTACCAGAACGGGCAAACCGGCAATGTCGAGTCGCGAAAATTCGCTGTCTTCTTCAATGCAGAGGGCTTGCTTGAGCGGGTAGGGGGGGACGTCGCGGTGGCTGAGGTTGCAGAATTGACTGTGCCGGCATCCCGGTCGCGTCTGGTTGATCTGGGCTCCCTTTCTGAGGATGCGGCTGACAAGCCGTTGCCGCCCCGCGAAGAGCCGACTTACTTCCGTCGCTTCATGAATTTGATAGGGTTTTAGAATGACTGCAACGCGCATTGGCATCGTGGGTGCTGGCGGCCGGATGGGCCGCATGCTGATCGAATCCACGCTGAAAGATAATCAGGTTGTACTCGGAGCTGTTTTCGATGTGCCCGGAAGTCCAGCAATCGGGAAAACTGCTGGCGAACTGGTTGGCATGTCGAGTGATGTCGTCGTCACCGACGATGTGGCAGCCGGGTTGAAGCATATTGATTGCCTGATCGACTTTACGCGTCCACAAGGGACGTTGGTGCACCTTGAGCTTTGCCGTCAGGCCGGGGTTGGCATGATTATCGGCACAACAGGTTTTGAGGCCGACGGAAAGGCTGTCATTGCTGCTGCTGCTCGCGACATTCCCGTTGTGTTTGCGCCGAATATGGCGGTTGGCGTCAATCTGGTATTCAAGTTGCTCGATACGGCTGCACGGATTCTTAATGAGGGCTATGACATCGAGGTGGTTGAGGCGCATCACCGCATGAAGATCGACGCGCCGTCGGGTACGGCTTTGCGCATGGGAGAGGTGATTGCCGATGCGCTTGGGCGTGATCTCGATGAGTGTGCTGTCTATGGGCGAGAAGGCGTGACCGGTGAGCGCGATCCTTCAACGATCGGTTTTGCGACGGTTCGCGGCGGTGATATTGTCGGCGATCACACCGTCATGTTCTGCGGTATCGGTGAGCGCGTTGAAATTACGCACAAGGCCGCCAGTCGCATGCCTTACGCTTCAGGAAGTTTGCGTGCGGCGCGTTACATTGCCGGGCGGAAAAACGGTTTGTTTGATATGCAGGATGTTCTTGGGTTGCGCTAGTGGCCATTAAATCCCCTTTACTTGCCCGTCAGCTTCAGGAAGCCTTCGGTCCCAATCCTGAGTCGGGGCTTGGACGTTTGTTGGAGCAGGCGGCAGAAGGGGGGCAGGGGGAGCTGGCCAAGGGGGTTGAGGCGCTGGTTCGCCTGGTTGATGCCGGGTACTCTGCCTATACCGGTTTGAATAAGTGGCAAGCCGAGCTTTCGGGCGATGCCCTGAGCGACTGGAATCTTAGAAGCGGCAATATCGAATCGGGGCGACAGTGGAAGGATTTGCTGGGCTACGCAGCTGGGGATCTCGATAATTCCATTGCTCAGTGGCAAAAGCTGGTTCATCCGGATGATCTGAAATCGTTGCAGGCGCACATGGCTGCTCACAGCAGGAGTGGCGAGCGGTTTTTCCAGGCCGAGTGTCGGATGCGCGCACGCGATGGTCGCTGGTGCTGGTTGTTGTTGCGTGGCGCGGTGACGGCACGTGATGCGGATGGTGAGCCGCTTCGGATGCTGATGTTGCAACGTGACATCAGTGAAATGAAAGGTGGCGAGGCGGACCTGATTGCCGCCAAGGAGTCGGCGGAGTCCGCCAACAAGGCGCGGGGCGCCTTCCTGGCAAACATGAGCCATGAAATCAGGACGCCAATGAATGGCATTATCGGCATGACGGAGTTGGCGCTCGATACCGAGCTGGATGCAGAGCAGCGCCACTATTTGCGGACGGTAAAGTCCTCGGCCGAAGCTTTGCTGACCATTGTCAATGACATCCTCGATTTTTCGAAAATCGAGGCCGGAAAGATGGAATTCGAGGCTGTCGGTTTCTCGATTCACAATACAGTTATTGAGGCAGCGCGCGTTCTGGCGATCAGCGCACACAAAAAGAAGCTTGAGCTGATTGTTGACGTTCGGCCGGATGTTCCCTTGCGTGTCGTTGGTGATCCTACCCGTCTTCGTCAGGTCATCATCAATCTGGTTGGCAATGCCATTAAGTTCACAGAGCAGGGCGAGGTGGTCGTCCAGGTCGTCGTCGAGAAGATGACGGAAAGTTCGGTGTTCCTCCATTTCATGATCCGTGACACGGGGATTGGTGTGCCTTCAGATAAGCAGAAGGCTATTTTTGATGCTTTTTCCCAAGCGGATGTTTCGACGACCCGTCGTTTTGGTGGTACTGGTTTGGGTTTGGCCATTTGTGCTCGTCTGGTTCAGTTGATGGAGGGAAAAATCTGGCTCGATAGCACTCCCGGTGTCGGTTCGGTTTTTTCCTTTACTGCTCGTCTTGGGGTTGAGTCTGCCTCTCGTGTTGTACCGTCTTCTTTGGGTTTTGAAGGCAAGCGCGCGTTGGTTGTTGAGGATAGTGGTGCGGCGGGGCGCCATCTTTGTGAATTGCTCGAGCGGCATGGCGTTCAAGTAGTCCAAATCTCGGATGCGGCAGCAGCTGAGGACGCCATTAGGCGAACGCGCGAGGTTGGTTTCCCGTTCGACTTCGTTTTTGCTGATGCCGCAATGGCTGATCCCGCAGGTTTTTCTCTGGCGGAGACTTGGGCTGCTTCAGGTCGTGCGGAAAAACTGATTTTCATGTTGACGACAGAGAATCAGCGGCAGGATCTGGTTCGCTTGCGTCAGTTGGAAGTCTCGGCGCATTTGGTCAAACCTATTGGTGCGGATGATCTGACTGATGCATTGTCTTTGGTCATGCGAGGGGTTGATAAGGAGTTGGAGGTCACGGCTGACTTGTCAGTGGCAGTTGATCAGTCTCGCGCGGGCAGTGGTATTTCTGTGCTTCTGGCGGAAGATAATCCTGTCAATCAGGAGTTGGCGATCAGATTGCTGGAGCGCCGTGGGTACAACGTAGTTGTGGCAAATAACGGTGCCGAAGCCGTCGAGCAGTTCGATGGCAACCACTTCGATTTGATCTTGATGGATATGCAAATGCCCGTCATGGGGGGGCTTGAGGCTACTGAAGCGATCCGGTCACGCGAAATGCGGCGTAGTTGGGTTGTGTCGCATGAGTTCAAGCCTGTTTGCATTATCGCCATGACGGCCAATGTCATGGCTAGCGACCGTGATCGCTGCCTGGAGGCCGGGATGAACGATTTCATCGCCAAGCCTTTGCGTCCTGAAGAGCTCTTCGCAACCCTGGCTAGGGCGGGTATAGGCGAAGGCGGGGATGTTTCGGTGCCGGTGGCGGCTCCGGTAGTGCGCAAGGAGTCGGTACGCCTTGATCTTGAGGCGGCGTTGCGGGATATCGGAGATGCCGATTTGTTTGCAACCATGGCCGGCATGTTGCTGGGTGAGTGGGATGATCATCTGGGCCGGGTCGAGCACGCGCTGAACGGCGAGGATCCGCATGAGTTGCGGATGCATGCTCATACGCTGAAAAGTCTTCTGGCAATGTTTCATGCAGACACGGCGCGACTGTACGCCATGGAAATCGAGAGCGCAGCACTCTCGGTTGAGCGTGTTGATTGGTCTCACTGTCAGCACCTGTATCTGGCGCTAAAGGACGAGATGACGCATATCCGCCCTGATTTGCAGCGTTTCGTCGAGACTCGAGTAATGCCTTGAATTTGCCAGAAAAGCCTGTTTTCGGCTAGAATGATAAGGTTAAAAAGCACAAGCGGGGAGGCGCAAGCCTTCCCGCTTGGCACATGAATAAGCAGAAATTCTAGGAGAGCCGGTCGTGTCATTGCTGCCCTCATATTTACCCGCCATTCTCGCCCTCGCCGACGGAACGGTATTCAAGGGCCAATCCATCGGCGCAGATGGTGTCACCAGTGGTGAGGTGGTATTCAATACCGCCATGTCCGGCTATCAGGAAATCCTCACCGATCCGTCCTATAGCCGCCAGATCGTGACGTTGACCTACCCGCATATCGGTAATACCGGTTGCAACGCGGAGGATTTTGAATCCGCAGCCAATTACGCTGCCGGGCTGGTCATTCGTGATCTGCCACCGCGTGCGTCGAATTGGCGTATGCAGGACGATCTTTCGTCCTATCTGAAGAAACATGGCATCGTTGCCATTGCCGGGATCGATACGCGCAAGCTGACCCGTATTCTTCGCGAAAAAGGTGCTCAGGCAGGTTGTATTCTGGCTGGTGAGGTCGATGAAGCTAAGGCGCTGGCTATGGCCAAGGCTTTTCCGGGGCTCGCCGGCATGGATTTGGCCAAGGTGGTTTCGGTCAAGGAAAGCTATGACTGGACCGAAGGCGAATGGACGCTGAATGGTTACGAGCAAGGCCCGGCGCACCGCTTTCATGTGGTCGCGTATGATTTCGGCGTCAAGCGCAATATTCTGCGCATGCTCGCTGAACGCGGAGTCAAGCTGACCGTTGTCCCGGCGCAGACGCCGGCTGCCGATGTGTTGGCGATGAAGCCGGATGGCGTTTTCCTGTCGAATGGCCCGGGTGATCCCGAGCCTTGCGACTACGCCGTGACCGCGATTCGTGAATTCCTCGATCGTGGCGTGCCGACTTTCGGTATTTGTCTCGGTCACCAGTTGCTGGCCCTCGCTTCCGGTGCCAAAACGCTGAAGATGAAGTTCGGTCACCACGGTGCCAATCACCCGGTCAAGGATATGGATACTGGTCAGGTGTTGATCACCAGCCAGAACCATGGTTTTGCGGTCGACGCCGATTCCCTGCCGAAAAACCTGCGCGCTACGCACGTTTCGCTGTTTGATGGTTCCCTTCAGGGGATCGCCCGCACCGACGTGCCGGCTTTTTCCTTCCAGGGTCACCCGGAAGCCAGCCCCGGTCCGCATGACGTGGCTTACCTGTTCGACCGCTTCCTTGACACCATGACGCGTGGCGTTGCCGCGCTGCAGCCGGCGAAATAAGGCGAGAGTAAAGAAATGCCGAAACGTACAGACATAAAAAGTGTTTTGATTATTGGCGCAGGCCCGATCATCATCGGTCAGGCTTGCGAATTCGATTACTCTGGCGCCCAGGCCTGCAAGGCCCTGCGCGAAGAGGGTTACAAGGTCATCCTGGTTAATTCCAATCCGGCGACGATCATGACCGATCCGGAAATGGCCGACGTGACCTACATCGAGCCGATCACCTGGCAGGTTGTCGCCAAGATCATCGAAAAAGAGCGTCCGGATGCGCTGCTGCCGACGATGGGCGGCCAGACCGCGCTGAATTGCGCGCTCGACCTCGACCGCGAAGGCGTGCTGGCTAAATTTGGTGTTGAACTGATCGGTGCTTCAAAGGAAGCTATCGACAAGGCTGAAGACCGCCAGAAGTTCAAGGATGCGATGACCAAGATCGGTCTCGGTTCCGCCAAGTCGGCCACGGCTCACAGCATGGAAGAGGCTTACCAGGTCCAGGCAGTGATCGGCTTCCCGACCATTATCCGTCCGTCTTTCACGCTGGGTGGTACCGGTGGTGGTATCGCCTACAACATGGAAGAGTTCGAGACCATCTGCAAGCGCGGTCTCGAAGCTTCTCCGACCAACGAGTTGCTGATCGAAGAGTCGCTGCTCGGCTGGAAGGAATACGAGATGGAAGTGGTTCGCGATAAGGCGGACAACTGCATCATCGTTTGCTCGATCGAAAACCTCGATCCGATGGGCGTCCATACTGGTGACT
>Ga0114982_1001397_pt1 | contig 11689 bp, 10 predicted proteins | sample Shrwel_input2_FT_FD_87183 | JGI IMG/M metagenome (GOLD analysis project Ga0114982, IMG submission 87183) | Subsurface microbial communities from deep shales in Ohio, USA - Utica-3 well 1 S input2 FT | ecosystem: Environmental > Aquatic > Deep subsurface > Shale gas/oil reservoir > Produced... | reverse complement strand
CCAGCACCCCGACCACCACACCCTCATCATCGGTGCCGGCTTCTCCGGCATCGGCGCGGCCATCAAGCTGGACGAGGCTGGCTTCAACGACTGGCTGATCCTGGAGCAAGGCAGCGGCGTCGGCGGTGCCTGGCACTTCAACACCTACCCCGGCGTCGCGGTGGACATCCCCTCGCTCAGCTACTCCTTCTCCTTCGAACGCAATCCGCACTGGTCTCGCGTCTTTGCCCCCGGCGCGGAGCTGAAAGCCTATGCCGAACACTGCGTCGACAAATACGGCCTGCGCTCGCGGCTGCGCTTCAACACCGGCATCACCAACGCTGAATTCGACGAAGCCAATGACCTCTGGCGCGTCACTACCAAGAGCGGTGAGGTCATCACCACCCGCTTCCTGGTCAGCGCCACCGGTGTGTTGACGCAGCCCAAGAACCCGGACATTCCCGGCATTGACCGCTTCCGGGGCGTGAAGATGCACACGGCGCGCTGGGACCACGACATCGACCTGCGCGGCAAGCGGGTGGCGATCATCGGCACCGGCGCCTCGGCCTTGCAGGTCATTCCGGAAATCGCGCCCATCGTCCGGCACCTGACCGTTTTCCAGCGCACCCCGATCTGGGTGATTCCCAAGCCGGACACCACCATCAGCCCGCTGCTGCAAACCGTCATGGAAAAGTCGTCGCTGCTGCAATGGTCAGCGCGCCTGCTCAGTCAGGCGGTGGTGGAGGTCGGTTTTGTGCTGACGGCGCATTACCACCGCCAGTTGCATATCGCCAAGGTTTACGAACGGCTGGCGCTGGAGTTGCTGGACCGGCAGGTGAAAGACCCGGAAACCCGCGCCAAGCTGACCCCGCAGTACGGCTTCGGCTGCAAGCGCCCCAGCACCTCGAACACCTACCTGCCCACCTTCAACCGCGACAACGTGGCGCTGGTTACCGAACCGATCAGCGAGATCACCGAGAACGGCGTCCGCACGCGTGACGGCGTGCTGCACGAGATCGATATCCTGATCTGCGCCACCGGCTTCAAGGTGTTTGAAAGCGGCAACATGCCGCCATTCCCCTTCAAGGGTGTCGGCGGGCTGGACCTGGAAGGCTGGTGGGACGCCAATCGCTATCAGGCTTATGAAGGCGTGTCGGTGCCGGGCTTTCCGAATGCCTTCCTGATCCTGGGACCGAACGGCTACAATGGCGCGTCGTACTTCCAGCTGATCGAGATGCAGGCGCGTCATATCGTGCGTTGCCTGACGCAGTCGCGGAAGGCGGGTGTCGGGCGGGTGGAGGTGACGCGGGAGGCGAATGACCGCTATTTCAAGGCGATGAAGGCGCGCAGCGGGTGGCAGGTGTTTTTCAACAACAATTGCGGGGCGGCGAACAGCTATTACTTCGACCGCCACGGCGATGTGCCGTTCCGGCCGTCCACCAGCGTGGAAGCGCACTGGCGCAGCATGACCTTCCCGATGAGCGACTACCGCTTTTCCGGGACGGTCAGCGGGGCGTCTTGACCACCCAGCGCGCCAGAACCTCTTTCAGCTGTTCCGCTAATACCGGTTTCGCCAGATAGTCATCCATGCCGGCGTCCAGGCAGAGCTCGCGGTCGCCGCTGATGGCCTGCGCCGTCAGCGCCACAATTGGCAGGCGCCTGCCGGACACTTCCCCGGCGCGGATGGCCCGGGTGGCGGTCAGCCCGTCCATCACCGGCATGTGGCAGTCCATGAACACCAGGTCAAAGGCCTGATGGCGGATGGCGTCCAGCGCCGCCTGGCCGTTCTCGGCGGTTTCCACCCGGCAGCCCAGCTGCTGCAACATGTGCAATGTGATGAACTGATTGACGGCATGGTCTTCCACCAGCAGCACCAGCGGTTGTCCGGAATGGGTATTCTCTCCGCCCGCCGTTTTTCTGGTCAGGGGTGTGACCGGTAATGCCCCCGGCTGCGCCCGCTCAAACGGCAGCTCCACCCAGAAGGTGCTGCCGACGCCCGGCGTGCTGCTCAGGCCGATGTCGCCCCCCATCAGTTGTGTCAGCGAACGGCTGATGGCCAGCCCCAGTCCGGTGCCGCCAAAGCGGCGGGTGGTGGAACTGTCGGCCTGGGTAAAGGGCTCAAACAGCCGCGACTGGGTTTCCTCATCAATGCCGATGCCGGTGTCGGTGACCTCAAAGCGCAGCCAGACCCGGTCCGGCTGCGACTCCCGGACGCGGCAGCGCAGTACGACGTTTCCCTGGGTGGTAAATTTCACGGCATTGTTCAGCAGGTTGGTCAGGATCTGGCGCAGCCGGTCGGCATCACCCGTCAAGGCCTCGGGCGCCTCAATGTCATCGCACAGCCGCAGGCCCTTTTGACGCGCATGGACATGCGCCAGCCGCAACACTTCCGCCAGCAGGTCTCGCGGCCGGAAGACAAGGTTTTCCAGCTCCAGCCGTCCGGCTTCAATCTTGGAGACGTCCAGCAGGTCGTTGATCAGGCGCAGCAGGGTTTCGCCTGATTCCAGCGACATTTCGATGTAGTGGCGTTGCTCCTCATTCAGCTCGGTATCCAGCAGCAGGCTGTTGAGGCCGATGACGCCGCTGAGCGGGGTGCGTATTTCGTGGCTGATGGTGGCCAGGAAATCGGACTTGGCCTGACTGGCCGCCTGCACCGACACCAGGCTGCGCGACAGGGCGGCGGCTTGTTCCTCAATGACCTGTTTTTGCGTGCTGAGGATATGGTAGGCGCGGTCGAGTGAGTCGATGTGGATTTCGGTGGAGCGGCGGACGGCAAAACTGTAGGTGGAGAACACCGCAATCTGCGTCAGCTGGATCAGCACCAGGATCAAGGTGGACGGGTTATTCACCGGATGCACGGGCATCAGGCTGGTGGTGATGCCCATGCCGATGGCGGCGGCGGCGGTGATGGCCACCCAGAGCGCCCCCAGGCGCTTGCCGCAGATCAGGATCACCACCAGCGGAATGGTGGGCATGAAAGCCATGATGAAGGACTGGCTCTGCCCGGTGAGCCAGGCATTGGCGAGGATGATGGGGCAGATCAGGATGGCGGCGAAGTTAAGCCCCGTTGAAATCCGGGGGGTGCCGGGCTTGGCCAGCGCCCAGCGGCGGCTGGCGAGCATGCCCGCGCCGCCGATGCCGTTGAGCAAACCCAGCACCGGGTGGACGAACAACCCCATGATCACGGCCATCAGCAGGGTGATCACCGAGCCGACCTTGATCAGGTAGTCAAAGCGCCGTCGTTGTTCGCTTTCCGCAAAGTCTTGGGCTGTCGGGGGCGCTTCGGTCGGTTCAGGGGCTGGGGGCGGGTTGCGGGGCATCCGCTTCCTCCGGGTTCTTGTTCTTTCAGTCAGTCTGACAGAAGGGGAGGCAAGGGGCAATTACCGGAGATCGGGTGTTGCCGGCGGCCGGGGAGGGCCGCCGGCCGACTGGGTTTCAAGGCTGTTCCGGAGCTTCCGGGGTTTCTGCGGCATCCGGCGTAACGGCCGGCTCCGGCTGTTCGACGGCGGTTTCATCGCCCGCGCCTTTCCGGCTTTCCTTTTCCGCCTTCTTTTTCTTCTTGGCCAGTTCCCGCTGGCGTTTTTCAAACGAATAGTTTGGCTTGATCACGGACTTGTTCCTGATACGGGTGATTAAAGAGTGATGATACCCCGTTCCGCGACCGGCTTGTGACCCGATTGCATCGCCGAAGGGGCGGCTGTGGATATTCCGTGCGGTAAAGAACAGAGGGCGGCCTCCGAATCCATCATCATCCCGTCATCAATGGGTCTGGACCGGGAATCTTCATGGAGTTCAAGGATTACTACGCAACACTGGGCGTGGAGCCGGCGGCCACCCCGGAAGAGGTGAAACGCGCCTATCGCAAGCTGGCGCGCAAGTATCACCCGGATGTGAGCCGGGAGCCGAACGCCGAAGCCAAATTCAAGGAGTTGGTCGAAGCCTACGAGGTGCTGAAGAACCCCGAAAAACGCGCGGCGTATGATGATGTGGTGCTGCAGCAGCGTCAGGGCGGCGGCTTCAAGGCCGCTCCCGGTTGGGACAGCGGCTTTGAATTCAGCGGTCGCGGCGACTCCGGGCACAGTGATTTCTTTGAGTCGCTGTTCGGGCGGCATGCGGCGGAATCGGCCCGCACGCGGCCGGGCGACGACCATCATGCCAAGATCATGATTGCCTTGCAGGATGCCTTTCTGGGCGCGCACCGCACCGTTTCCCTGCGGGTGCCGCGTCTGGACGCCCAAGGGCAGCTGCGCATGCAGGACCGCCAGCTGGAGGTGAACATCCCCAAGGGCATCCGCGCGGGACAGCATTTGCGCCTGTCCGGCCAAGGCTCGCCGGGCACCAACGGCAGCCCGGCCGGTGACCTGTATCTGGAAATCGGCTTTGCCCCGCATCCCCGCTTCCGCCTTGAGGAAGCCGATGTCTATCTGGATGTGCCGGTGGCTCCTTGGGAAGCGGCGCTGGGCGCCGGGATCAACATTCCCACCCCGGCGGGCCGGGTGATCCGCCTGACCGTGCCGTCCGGCCTGACGTCAACCCGCAAGCTGCGGCTGAAGGGGCTGGGCTTGCCGGGTGTTCCGGCGGGCGACCTGTACGCGGTGTTGTCGATTGTGCTGCCGCCGGCAGATTCGGAACCGTCCCGGGAAGCCTGGCGCCATCTGGCGGCGGCTTTTGCTGACTTCAATCCCCGCCTTGCCCTGGAGACACCATGATGAATTATCCCAGCCAGACCATGTTGCAGGGTGTGATTGTGGAAGAGGAAATCCGCTTTACGCTGGTGGAGCTTTGTCAGGCCTGTCGCGCCGATTTCGGGCAGCTGGTGGAACTGGTGGACGAAGGCATTCTGACCGCCATGGGCGATGATCCGCAGGGCTGGCGTTTTGAGGGATCGAACCTGAGGCGGGCGCGGACAGCGCTGCGCCTGACGGTTGATCTGGAACTGAATGCGGCCGGGGTGGCGCTGGTGCTGGATTTGCTGGAGGAGATTGAGATGCTGAAGTCCCGGCTGCGACAGTCGGGACTTCGGTGAGGCTGTGGGTTGAACAGCTGCCTTCCAACGGCAAAGTCGTATGGCCTCATCCCTGAGGCTACCTCCTGTTGCCCCGGGCACAGGGATCCATGTTTCCTCCTATAGTAATGGCACCCGCCGCTCATCCTCTCTCGACTAAGGTCTAAAAGCCAAACCCCCGTCCGCCTGCTAGTTTTCAATCATCAGAAGACCCCGCGTCGCCGGCAAGTGCGACGTTATCCCTTACCGGCTGGCTGGCCACAACTAGAAGAACAGACCATGAAACCAAACCAGATACAGGAAATCCTCGACCATCCGCACTTCAAGGAACTGGTGCACAAGAAACGCGTCCTCAGCTGGACGCTGGCCACCCTGATGTGGGTGATCTACTTCGGCTACATCCTGCTGGTGACCTTCGAGCCTGAGTGGCTGCACCAGTCCCTGTCCGGCGGCGTCACCACAGTCGGTATCCCGATGGGTATTTTCGTCATCCTCAGCGCCTTCATCCTGTGCGGCATCTATGTCTGGCGCGCCAACGGCAAGCTGGACGCCCTCAACAAGCTGCTGCGCGACGAGGTGCAACTATGAACACGATGCAGAAGTGGGGCGCGTTGCTCCTGACTTTCCTTAGCGGCACGGCCATGGCGGCCGGGGGCGATCTTGGCCAGACCGTGCAGCAGGCCACCAACTGGACCGCCATTGCCATGTTCGTCATCTTTGTGGGCCTGACGCTGGGCATCACCAAGTGGGCGGCCGGCCTCACCAAATCCACCTCCGACTTCTACACGGCGGGCGGCGGTATTTCCGGCTTCAAGAACGGCCTGGCCATTGCCGGAGACTTCATGTCGGCGGCTTCTTTCCTGGGTATTTCCGCGATGGTGTTCAGCAAGGGCTATGACGGCCTGCTGTATTCCATCGGCTGGCTGGTCGGCTGGCCGATCATGCTGTTCCTGATAGCTGAACGCCTGCGCAATTTGGGCAAATACACCTTCGCTGATGTCGCTTCGTTCCGCTTGGCCCGCAAGCCGGTGCGCACTATGGCCGCCATCAACACGCTGGTGGTGGTGTCCTTCTACCTGATTGCGCAGATGGTCGGGGCCGGGCAGTTGATCAAGCTGCTGTTCGGTCTCAGCTACAACACCGCCGTGGTGATTGTGGGTATGCTGATGATGGCCTATGTGATGTTCGGCGGCATGCTGGCCACCACCTGGGTTCAAATTATCAAGGCGGTGATGCTGCTGGGCGGCGCGACGTTCATGGCCCTCATGGTGCTGTACCACTTCGATTTCAGCTTTGACCGCATGTTTGGTGAAGCGGTGCGTGTCTATGGTGAAGTGAACAAGACCGAAGGCCTGAAGATCATGGGCCCCGGCACGCTGTTCAAGAGTCCGATTGATGCCATTTCGCTGGGTCTGGCGCTGATGTTCGGCACCGCCGGCCTGCCGCACATCCTGATGCGTTTCTTCACCGTCAACAACGCCAAGGAAGCCCGCAAGTCGGTATTCGTGGCCACCGGTTTCATCGGCTACTTCTACATGCTCACCTTCATCATCGGCTTCGGCGCCATCCTCTTTGTCGCCCAGAACCCGCAATACCTTGACGCCGCCAAGATGGCTGTGACCGGCAAGCTGGAACTGCGCGGCGGTGGCAACATGGCGGCGGTTCACCTGTCGCATGCACTGGGCGGTGACCTGTTCCTCGGCTTCATCTCCGCCGTCGCCTTCGCCACCATCCTGGCGGTGGTCGCCGGTCTGACGCTTTCCGGCGCGTCCGCCCTGTCGCATGACCTGTACGCCAACGTCATTGCCCACGGCCGCAGCACCGAAAAGATGGAAATGAAGGTCTCGCGCTACGCCACCATCGGTCTGGCCGTGTTCGCCATGCTGCTGGGCATCATCTTCGAGAAGCAGAACGTGGCGTTCATGGTCGGCCTGGCCTTCGCCGTCGCCGCCTCCGCCAACTTCCCGGTGCTGGTCATGTCGATGTTCTGGAGCAAGCTGACCACCCGCGGCGCGGTGGCTGGCGGTGTGCTGGGCATGGTGTCCTCGGTGTTGCTGATCTGCCTGACCAAGGCGGTGTGGGTGGAAACCTTCCACTTCGGCGACGAGGCCCCGATTCCCTACCAGAATCCGGCCATGTTCTCGATGATGCTGTCCTTCTTCTGCTGCTGGTTCTTCTCCATCACCGACAACAGTGCCCGCGCTCAGAAGGAACGCGACCTGTTCGACGCCCAGTTCATCCGGTCGATGACGGGGATTGGGGCGGATGGGGCGCACAAGCATTGAGGTGTTGACCCAGCCCCCTTGGAAAGGGGGCAACCGCAACGCGGTGGGGGTTTTGCTCCCGCCAGACACGCCAGCGGGCCGGGGGAGGTAAAACCCCCCGCCGCTACGCGTCGGCCCCCTTTCCAAGGGGGCAATCATTACAGCCCGTAGCATCCTGACACCAACTCTGCTAAACCATATCCCCTAACAAACCCATAATAATTCCACGGAGAAAAAGACCATGGCCAACATCTACGAACGCGATCTGCCCCGCAACCCCGCCAACCACAGCGCCATGACGCCGCTGTCCTACATCCAGCGTGCGGCGGCGGTCTATCCGGATCAATTGGCGGTGGTGCACGGTGACGTCCGCCGCACTTGGTCCGAAACCTACACTCGCTGCCTACGCCTGGCCTCGGCGCTGGCGAAGCACGGCATCGGCAAAGGGGACACGGTGGCGGTGATGCTGCCCAACATTCCCGCCATGGTGGAAGCACACTTCGGCGTGCCGATGACCGGCGCAATCCTCAACACGCTCAACACCCGCCTCGACGCCGAAACCATCGCCTTCATGCTGGACCACGGCGAAGCCAAGGCGGTGATTGTCGACCGCGAATTCAGCGCCATCATGAAACAGGCCGTGGCCCCGCGTGAGCGCCAGCACCCGATGCTGGTGATCGATGTCGATGATCCGCTCTATACCGGCGCGGGCGAGCGTATCGGTAGCCTCGACTACGAGGAATTCCTGCAACAGGGCAACCCGGATTTCGAATGGCTGCACCCCGCCGACGAGTGGGACGCCATCAGCCTCAACTACACCTCCGGCACCACCGGCAACCCCAAGGGTGTGGTCTACCACCATCGCGGCGCGGCGATGAACGCCATTTCCAACATCCTGGAATGGGACATGCCCAAGCACGCCGTCTACCTGTGGACGCTGCCGCTGTTCCACTGCAACGGCTGGTGCTTCCCGTGGACGCTGGCTGCGCGCGCCGGGGTGAACGTCTGCCTGCGCAAGGTGGACCCGCAAACCATTTTCGACCTGATCCGCGCCGAGAAGGTGACGCATTACTGCGGTGCGCCGATTGTGCACAATCTGCTGGTGAACAGTCCGGCGGCGATGAAGCAGGACATCAGCTGGTTGGTGAAGGCGATGGTGGCCGGGGCTGCCCCGCCCGCTGCGATGATCGAGGGCATGGAGCAGATGGGCTTCGAGATCACCCATACCTATGGCCTGACCGAGGTCTACGGCCCGGCGGCGGTATGCGTGAAACACGCCGAATGGGACGAACTGGACGTGGGCGAGCGCGCCCGCCTGAACGCGCGGCAGGGCGTGCATTACCACCTGCAGCAGGGCATGACGGTGCTGGACCCGGAAACCATGCAGCCGGTTCCCGCCGACGGCGAGACGATGGGCGAGGTGATGTTCCGCGGCAATATCACCATGAAGGGCTACCTGAAGAATCCCTCGGCGACCGAGGCGGCTTTTGCGGGCGGCTGGTTCCACAGCGGCGATCTGGCGGTGCTGCAGCCGGACGGCTATGTGAAGATCAAGGACCGCAACAAGGACATCATCATTTCCGGTGGCGAGAACATTTCCTCGATCGAGATTGAGGATGTGCTGTACCGGCATCCGGCGGTGATGGCGGTGGCGGTGGTGGCGCGGCCCGATCCGAAGTGGGGGGAGACGCCGTGTGCGTTCATTGAGTTGAAGGTAGGGGCGAGCGTGACGGCGGCGGAGATTGTGGAGCATTGCCGCAAGCATCTGGCGGGGTTCAAGCTGCCGCGCGCGGTGGTGTTTGAGGAGTTGCCGAAGACGTCCACCGGGAAGATCCAGAAATTTGAGTTGAGGAAGAAGGCGGGGTCGGCGACGGCGATTGATGTTTAGGGGCACTACCTCTGGCCTCATCAGGCCAGAGGTTGCCACTGCGAATGTCGTCGCTGTTGCCATTCCTCCCAGACCCGTCCGGGAGAAATATCCTTGAATCCGCGGCTGTCCTCCAGATTGGCCTTAAGCGAGGCTGGAACCGGAAACTTCGTCGCTTGGGCGGTCAGACGAAGTACTTCCACCTCCGTCAGCGCTTCACGTTTATGACTCTCCGCCTGTTCCAGTTGCACAGCCAGCGCGGGTACGAACATCAGTGTCAGCGTATTGGCCAGATTCATGATGACCATCCTCAGCCCATCGGCACATCGGAAACATGATGCAACGGCAAAACCTCCTGCTGCCAGGAAGCCAGCATTTGGCGGTTGTCCTGCTTCCAGGGGTGATAGCCGGGGCGAAACCAGGCCAGATACGGCAATTCCAGCCCGCGCAGCAAACCGTCCGGCCGCCCCAGCATGAAGTCGAGATTGGAACGGGCTACCCGGCCCGACGAGGGAACGTCGATGCCGCGCATGGCGCAGGCTTGGGCCAGCAAGACCTGTTGCCCGTGCCAGAAGACGGCCATCATGCGGCGGCTCATCGTCAGCAAGGCCCGGCTGCGCATCCGGTAAGTGCCGCCCAAACGGATGAACAGGTCGTAACAGACCGCCTTGTGTTCAATCTCCTCCGCCGCATGCCATAACCAGAACGCGCGGAATTCCGGGTCCCAGTCGCTCAGGCGCTCCCGATGGCCTACGATGCAGTCGGCCATGACATGGGTCAGGTGTTCCAGCGCAATGGTGCAGGCCAGCCGTTCCAGCGGCGAGGACTGCTCCCAGACCTCGTCGAGCAGGTGGCTGACATGGGCTTCAATCCCGGCAATCTCAAAACCGTCCTTCACCAGTTGCGCGTTGTATTGCTGATGCTGACGGGAATGGATGGCCTCTTGCGCCACAAACCGTTTCAGCTCATCCCGCAATACCGGATCATCCACCTGATCCTCGAACTGCCGCACAGAGCGGATGAAGAAATGCTCGCCGATCGGCAGGGCCAGCGACACCCCGTTCATATAGGCGGTGCGGATAAGGTCCTGGCCGCACCAGTCCAGCGTGCTGCAGCAGGCAAAATCAAATTGCATCCGGCGGGGAATAATGGGAACCACGATGTGTTTCATGAGGGCTTTCTCCCGGCGTGGACGCCGCAGCGTCTTGAGTTGACGATGGCAGTATGTGGTCTGGCCCATCCGGGGGTTATCCGCTAAGATGCCATGAATGTATTCATTTGGGCCATTGGCTGCCGGATACCGTCATGACGATGCACTACATTGCCGCCGACTACGTGGCCGCCTTGCTGGAACATGCCGCGCAGCAGGGAATGGCAGTCTCTGCGTTGTGGGCGTCCGGGAGCATGCCGACGGTATTGACCGGTCTGGTCCCGTGGCCGGTGATGGCCGCACTGGTGCAGTCTTGCGTCGGTGAAAATGATGAGGTGACGGCAGGCCTGCAATTCGGTCTGACTCTGGATATCAGCCGCCATGGCCTTCTGGGTTACGCGGCCAAAAGCGCCAGGACGCCGCTGGAAGCCCTGCTTCTGGATGAAAAATACCTGGCCACACGCACCAGCGTGATCCATTTCCGGGTGCTGGTGCAGCAGGACCGGGTGCGTGTGCATCTGGAAAGCCTCTTGAAGGCGGATGATCCCGGGTGGCGTTTCCTCCACATGGCCGTGCTGGGGTCGCTGGCTCGCATGTACCGCGACCTGTTCCATCGACAGGTGCTGGATGCGGTCTTTACCGTCCCTTTTCCGGTGAATGCGGCTGAACGTTGCCGTGATCCCTTGCTGGCCGGAATTCGCTGGGAGGAAGAGCCGGGCGGTGTTCGCCTGGCAACGTCGCTGTCATTGCTGCTGGCGGTGCTGCCTTCCGGGGATGAGACGCTCAAGCAATTGCTGGTGGACCAGTGCGAAGCCGGCATGCCCGCCTTGACGGTCGGGGAGGACCGGGTGGGGGCGGTGCGCAGCCTGTTGCGACACCAGCTGGTAGATCCGCCGTCGGTAGGGCAGCTGGCACTACAGTTGAACCTGAGCGAGCGCACCCTGAAGCGTCATTTGCAGCAGGGAGGGGTTTCTTACCGGGGAATCCTCATGGAGTTGCGGGTGGAGGCGGCGACACATTATTTGCGCAGTACGGACTGGCCTGTCGAGCGGATTGCCTCACGGCTGGGGTATGAAAGCCCGGCGACGTTCCGCAACCTGTTTCGGCGCTGGACGGGTAAGACGCCGGGGGAGGTCAGGAATTCGTGTGAAACGCCCGCCTCATCAACATCTTTGCCACAAGCATCTGGCGGGGTTCAAGCTGCCGCGGGCGGTGGTGTTTGAGGAGTTGCAGAAGACGTCCACCGGGAAGATCCATAAATTTGAGTTGAGGAAGAAGGCGGGGTCGGCGGGGGCGATTGATGTGTGAATAGAGCCCTGCGCTGCGTTCAGTAAGATCTATTCAGGGATCGTAAAGTACCGGACCTATGGTTAACTTCCCAAAGCCAGTCGGGTTTTCCATCAGAAACACAGACGACACCCGGT
>Ga0114982_1001396_pt1 | contig 11689 bp, 10 predicted proteins | sample Shrwel_input2_FT_FD_87183 | JGI IMG/M metagenome (GOLD analysis project Ga0114982, IMG submission 87183) | Subsurface microbial communities from deep shales in Ohio, USA - Utica-3 well 1 S input2 FT | ecosystem: Environmental > Aquatic > Deep subsurface > Shale gas/oil reservoir > Produced... | reverse complement strand
TGCCTCGGGAGGGATCGGGTCATCCCCTTCCGGATCCCGTTTGCGAAGGATCACGGCGGCATCCGCCATGATGGCCACCTCGAAACCGCCCTCGTGGATGAGCCGGGCGAGTTCGCGGCTGCGGGGATCGGTGGAAATGGCCTGGATCAGGGCTTCCCCCAATTGGCCCACCAGGTGCTGGATGTGCAGTGGAAGCTCCATGATGCCCCCCTGCCAGTGTAATCGGGCTTCGGTGCAGCCCCCACAAGGCCCGGACGTGTAGAGGGAAACCTTTGCGTGGGGCTCCGGGGCCGCCCATGGGGAACAGCATCCCTCAGCTGCAGGCCGCGGGGGTCCTGGTCGGGGAGGCGACCCCGGCTGCGGATCCGCTCTCCCGCTGGAAGCGGAATCCCCAGGGATGGCTCCGGTGCGGCCCTGAAGCTGCCGCAGGATCTGGGGCCTCAAGGACTGGCCGGAGGTCAGGCTCCTGCCGTGTTCCAGATGCGCGGAGCCCTGGGGCGAGGGCGCAGCCCCGACATGAAGCGCCACCGGACGGATGTCGGACCCCCAGACGGCAGGGGAACGGGCCGGTGCCGGGCTTTTCCGGCGGGTTTCGCGTGCCCGGTCCCGATGCGCCACCGGCGCAGGACGCCAGGACGTCCCGCGCCGGTATGGTGCTGCGCCTGGATCAGTCGCCGACGATGTTGAAGCCGCCGTCCACGTAGAGCACCTGGCCCGTGACGCCGCGCCCCATGTCGGAGAGCATGAAGAGGCTGGCATCGGCCACTTCCATGGGCTCGGTGTCCTTGCGCAGGGGGGTGCGGTTGCGGTGATGGCGCATCATGGAACCGAAGCCGGAGATGCCGCTGGCGGCCAGGGTCTTCACGGGACCCGCGCTGACGGCGTTCACGCGGATGCCCTGGGGGCCGAGGTCCGCGGCGAGGTAGCGCACGCTGGCTTCGAGGCTGGCCTTGGCCACGCCCATCACGTTGTAGTTGGGCACGGCGCGCTCGGCACCCAGGTAGCTGAGGGTGACGATGGAGCCGCCCTCTTCCATCAGGGGCAGGGCACCCTGGGTGAGGGCCACCAGGGAGTAGGCGCTGATGTCGTGGGCGATGCGCCAGTCCTCGCGGCTGGTGGCGGCATAGCTGCCTTCCAGGGCGGTGCGGGGGGCGAAGGCCACGCCGTGCACCAGGAAGTCGATCTTGCCCCAGACGCGCTTGAGCAGTTCGAAGGTCATCACGATCTGGCGATCCGAGGTGACATCCAGGGGGATGAGCATGGGCTCGGTGGGCAGTTCGGCAGCCAGTTCGCGCACATTCTTGGCGAGGCGATCATTCTGGTAGGTGAGGGCGATCTCCGCGCCCTCCTGCACCAGCCGCTGGGCGATGGCCCAGGAGAGGCTCCACTTGTTGGCGACCCCGACCACCAGGCCGCGCTTTCCCTTCATCATCATGGTCAGACTCCTTCCTCCCGCCACGGGGTGCCCCATGGACACCGCACATGCGGGAACCAGATTTAGGATGCCGGACTCGGGAGAAATGTCGAATGATGTTTAAACACGGTATTGCCTCGGTATCTCTCATTTCGGTGTCGGTATTGGCCGGTCCCGTGGGCCGGGAGGCCTTGGAATCCGGTCATTACTTGAGGGCATTGGGCGAGGCCGAGGCCCGGTTGAAAGTCGCCCCTGAAGATGCCCAGGCCTGGGCGGTGAAGGCCCAGGCGCTGGCGGCGACCATGCGGCTGGGCGAGGCCATGGCGGCGGCGGACCGTGCCGTGGGGCTGCGGGGGGACCTCGGCGAGGCCCTCCTGGCGCGGGGGCTGACGAAGGCGGCCGTGGCCGTGCAGGCTCGGAATTTCTCCAGCCTGCGCAATGCGTCGGCGGCCATGGATGATCTCAAGGCGGCGGTGGCGGCGGATCCGAGCCTGGTGACGGGATGGATGACCCTGGGCATGGCCTACCAGGAGCTGCCCGGGCTGCTGGGCGGGTCCACGAAGAAGGCGCTGCAATGCGCCGACAGCCTCCGGCGGGTGAATGCCGCCCGGGGCGATGTCCTCGCGGGCACGATCCTGACCCAGGCTGGGCGGTGGCGCGAGGCCGAGCCCTACTTCGGGCGGGCCCTGGCGGTGGCGTCCTGGGATGGCCAGGTGCTCTACGGCTACCTGGAGGCCCTGGGCAGCCGGCCGGCCCGCGAAGCCATGGGCGAGGAGGCTCAGCGCCAGCGCCTGGCAGGGGAGGCCCAGCGCCTCTGGCCCCAGGCCAAGGGCCGCGCCCGCGCCCTGGAAGCCGTGAGCAGCGCCTTCCTGGATGCGGGGCGCCCCGAGGATGCCTGGCGCGTGGCCAAGGAGGGGCTCGCGGGCGTGGACCTCCCCAGTGTCCTGCGGGTCCAGCTGGGCAAAGTGGCGGCCCGGGGCGGCGTCCATCGCGAAGAGGGCCTCGCCTCCCTCGATCAGGCCCTGCGCGAACCCCTGGAAGGCGGCCTCGGCGGCCCCCAGGCCCTCCTCTGGCGCAAGGCCCAGATCCTCCAAGGCCTCGGCCGCCCCGAAGACGCCAAGGCCGCCGCCCGCCAGGCCCTCAGGATCGATCCCAAGCATCCCGGGGCGAGGCGGGTGGTGGAGGGGTGACACGGGTCCCCGGGATGACGCCGCTCTGCCCATGAGGCGGCGGATCGGCTGCATCCAGGACGAGGTGCGACCGAATCATGGGAAATGGCAAAGGGCTCGCCGGAATGCGAGCCCTTTGCAGGTTGATGCCGGGGTAGAGGTCAGTCGAGAGCGACCACCTTCTGGGTGCTGCCCCCGGTGTAGTAGCCATGGATGACTACGGCGGGATAGCTCTGGGATGTCGCCGTGTCCGCGAAGTTGTCCTGCCCTTCCAGGTAGATGGTGCCACTGGCGGAACCCGCAGCATTGGTGAAGGGGGTGGTGGAGCCTCCATAGGGATTCTTGACGCTGGGGTACTGGTAGTTGCTCAGAGCCAGTACGGCGGTGATCACATCCGCAGGCGTCGCGGCGAGGCCCGCCTCTTTGCGGGCATCACTGACCCGGGCGCATTCGCCGGCCACATTGGCGACCATGGACTGGACCGCCTTGGCCTTGGCCTTGTCCCGTTGACCCAGGATCGCGGGAACGGCGATGGCGGCGATGATGCCGATGATGGCCAGCACCAGCAGCAGTTCGATCAGGGTGAAACCGCTCTGCTTCTTCATGGGAAGCTCCTTTCGGATGGGGACGGTGATATCCATCCGAGAAGTATCGGCAAGATGTGTGCCGAGGTTTGGAACGGTTTTATACAGGTCGATGACAGCTGTACGTGATGGATTCGTCGTGAAATCCATCGCCGCGTCTCGGCTTGGCGTCAACCTGTCGTGCGGCGGAACGAGACCCGCTTGTGCAGGAGGAAACTGCCAAGGGTGGTCAGGATGATCAGGACGGCATTGGCCAGGAGGGGGTGCAGTCGGCACCGTTCGATGAGCAGGGGCATGCCCCCCAGGCCCATGCCCAGAACGGCCAGGTAGGAGAGATTGAATCGCAGGAAATCCAGAAACACCTGGCCCTGGACCCTGAACGTGACCCACCGGTGGAGGATGAAGGCATGAAGGACGGCGATGAGGTGGGAAAGGCACCAGATCGCAAGGTAGTGAAGCCTTCGGTGCAGGAGGAACCAGGATAGTGCGAAGGTGCCGTATCCGAAGGCTGTGTTCCAGACGCCTACGGCCAGGAATCGGACTTTTTCATTCCCATTCCATAGCTCGGCCAGTCGTCTAGCTGAGGTCATTGAAATTCACCCGTTCCTCCTCCACCACGTGAGGCCGCTTCATGACCTGGGTGTGGATGGCCAGGATGTACTCCCCCAGCAGTCCGATGAAGAACAGCTGGATGGAACTGAAGAAGAAGATGCCGATGACCATCGGGGCCATGCCCAGGGTGAACCGATCCCAGAAGGCGAGCTTCAAAGCGAGATAGACCAGGGAGACCAGCAGGCTGAGGAAGGCCAAGGCGAAGCCACCCATGGTGGCGAGCCGCAGGGGCACCTTGCTGTGGTTGGTGATGCCGAGCATCGCCATGTCGTACAGGGTGTAGAAGTTGTTCTTCGTGATGCCCCGCATGCGCCGGGGCTGCAGGAAGGGCACTTCTGCATAGCGGTATCCCAGTTCGGAGATGATGCCCCGGAAATAGGGATAGGGATCCTCGAGCTTGCGGAAGGCTTCCACCACGACCCGGTCGTAGAGGCCGAAGCCGGTGAAGTCCTGGATGACGCGGACATCGGCGATCTTGTAGAGCAGGGAGTAGTAGGCGCGACGCACCAGCCACATGGGACGGGATTCCAGGCTCTGGCGCTTGACGCCCACCGCGATGCGATAGCCTTCCTCCCACCGGCGCAGGAAGTCCGTGATGAGCTCCGGCGGATCCTGGAGGTCCGAGGCCATGGTGACCACCGCCTCGCCCTTCGCCTGCAGGAAGGCATGGTACGGCGAGCGGATATGACCGAAATTGCGGGCATTCACGATCAGCCGGACGCGTGGATCCTTTTCGATCAGGGCCTTGACCTTGGCAACGGTGCCATCTGCGGAATGGTTGTCGATGCAGATCAGCTCGAAGTCGTACTCCGGCTCAAGGTCGAAGACGGCTCTGATCCTTTCGTAGAGCGCCTCGACGTTTTCTTCTTCGTTGTAGCAGCTGGCGGTGACGCTGATGAGTCGGGGGGCATTCATGGACGGTGCTCTCAGGAGGGGGCCGAACCTACGGGAATCGTGGCGCCGGGTGGCATGTCATGACGATAGATGAAGGCGCCCAGCCCCCGGGGGGTCTGGGCGCCTTCCGTCGGTCAGATGGGCTCGAAACTAGTCGAGGGCCACAACCTTCTGGGTGCTGCCACCGGTGTAGTAGCCGTGGATCACGACCGCAGGGTAGCTCTGGGAGGTGGCGGAGTCAGCGAAGGAAGCCTGGGCTTCCAGGTAGATCACGCCGCTGCCGGAGCCGGCGGTGCCGGTGAAGGGGGTGGTGGAGCCACCGTAGGGGTTCTTGACGCTGGGGTACTGGTAGTTGCTCAGGGCCAGGACGGCGTTGATGACGTCGGTGGGCGTGGCAGCCAGACCAGCTTCCTTGCGGGCATCGTTGACGCGGGCGCACTCGCCGGCGACGTTGGCGACCATGGACTGCACGGCCTTGGCCTTGGCCTTGTCGCGCTGGCCGAGGATGGCGGGCACGGCGATGGCGGCGATGATGCCGATGATGGCGAGCACGAGCAGAAGCTCGATCAGGGTGAAGCCGCTCTGCTTCTTCATGGGAAGCTCCTTTGATAGTGGGACGGGGAAACCCATCGCGACATGAAGCCAAGCAGGTCCCGTGCCAAATCGATGGATGCCCGGATTGTCGTGACAAAGGGAGGGCGGAGGGCGAATCGGGTGACCGGGTGGTGACGCAACGCGTCACGGTTGTGCCCCGGAAGGGCAGTCCGGAGTGCGAAGTCGGGGTGCAGAGTTCCGGGAGGGAAGGCCGTATGCTGAAGGCATGTCCTCCGATACCCCGATCCATGCTTCAGCTCGTCCCGAGCGTCACCTGTCCTGGAAGTCCTGGTGGGTGGTGCTCTTCCTCGCGGTGGCCATCTTCGGTTGCTATGCCAATAGCCTGAAGGGTGGCTTCATCTATGATGACTTCATCGACATCTTTGCCAATTCCAGCGTGCGGCGTCTGTGGCCCCTGAGCCAGCTCTTCTTCGTGAAGATGGGTGACCACTGGTATGTCCTCAGCCGACCCATCCCTAACCTGACCTTCGCGCTGAACCATGCGATCGGCGGATTCGAGCCCTTCGGGTACCACCTCTTCAACGTGGGCGTGCATGTGGCCGCGACGCTGGCCCTGTTCGGGATCATCCGGCGGACCCTTTCTGAATCCCTGGGGCTGGTGTCGGCGGGTCTGCTGGCGCTCTGGTGGGGCATCCATCCCCTGCAGACCGAGAGCGTTGCCTATGTGACCCAGCGCTATGAATCTATCATGGGTCTTTTCGTGCTGCTGACGGTCCTGGCCTTTGTGGTGAGCACCCGGGCGCGCCGTCCCCGCGCGTGGCAATCCTTGGCCCTGTTCACGCTGCTGCTTGCGCTCTACAGCAAGGAAGTGGCGGTCGGCACACCCCTTGTGATCTTCCTGTACGACCGGGCCTTCGTGTCCGGCTCCTTCCGGGAGGCCTTCCGCCGTCACCGGTTCTTCTATCTCGGTGCGCTGATCCTGTGGGGCGCCTTCCTGTTCCTCCAGCTCCAGGCGACGCCGCGGGGCAGTTTCGCGGGCTACGGACTGGGAACCCGTTGGTGGGAATACGCCCAGAGTCAGCCGGGTGTGATCCTCCACTACCTGCGGCTGGGACTCGTACCCCACCCGCTGGTGTTCGATTACATGTGGCCGGCGCCTGCGGGGGCCATGGACTGGGTGCCCCAGACCCTGGTTCTGGCTGGGCTGCTGGGAGCCACCGGATGGGCGCTGGTGCGTCATCCCAAAGTGGGTTTTCTGGCCTCTGCGATCTGGATCTATCTGGCCCCGACTTCGAGCGTCCTGCCCATCCTTGACCGTGCCGTGGAGCATCGGATGTATCTCTCACTGGCGCCTTTGCTGGTGTTGACGGGCTGGGGGCTGTCCTGGATCTGTGACCGCGCGGGGGCTTTCGAGCAGCCCGGGAAGCGCAAGATGGTGTTGATCCTTGGGGCCCTCGGAGTGTCCGCCCTGGCGGTGGCCACGATGGTCCGGAACATGGATTACCGGAGTCAGCTGAGCATCTGGAACGATACCGTCCAGAAAGTTCCGACCAATCCCCGCGCATGGCTCAACCTCGGGGTTTCCCTCGATCGGGCGGGCCGGATATTGGAAGCCGAGGCTGCCTTGCGGACCGCGATCAAATGTCGGCCGGACCTTCCTTCGCCCCTGGCTGCCCACAACCTCGGCAACCTCCTGTTGCGGCAGAACAATCCGGAATCTCTGCATTTCCTGGAGATGGCTGCCACGCAATCCCCTCATGAACCCGTTTTCACGGTGAGTTATGTGATGGGACTGCTTCGTGTGGGGCAAGTGGAAAAGGCCGTCGGGATTTTGCGGGAAACCGCCTCGAGTCGGATGCTTCGCGAAGGCGATTGCCGCCGGATCGCCGGGGCCTTCCAGAGGGTGAGCCACCCGGAGGAGGCGGAAGCCATGCTTCGGCGGGCGCTGGAATTTGACCCCCGGGCCAGCCGGACCCTCTGGGAGCTGGCGCACCACCTGATCCGGGTGGGCAAGCTGCAGGAAGGGCGGGCCTTCCTGGAGCAGGCCATTCAGAACCAGCGTGATCCCAAGGAAGCGGCCTTGACGGCTGCCTGGGTGCTCCAGCTCAACCACAAGGATGTCGAAGCTTCTGAACGTTTGGAGGCGATTCTCCGGAAGAGCGCTTCCGATCCCCGGGCCATGGCGCGTCTTGCGTGGCTTCGGGCGACCAGTCCCGATGCCTCGGTGCGCAACGGGAAGGAAGCCTTGCGCCTGGCCTCGGCGGTCATCGCGGCGAACCCCAGCCGGACGGCTGATCTGTTGGATACGCTGGCGGCGGCGCAGGCCGAGGTGGGCCAATTCGCGGAGGCCGTGGCCACCCAGGAGCGCATCTTGAGCAATCCGACGCTCCCGGAAGCTGCCAAGGCTTCTGCGGCGGCCCGCCTGGCGGCCTATCGCAACAGGACCCCCTGGCGCAGTCAGGACCGGCCCATGTGGTTTGCCTTCGAACCCCCACCCGTGGAATAGGCCTGCAGTCCGTGGAAGGAAGCGGCACGAGGGGAAGGGTCCCTTCGTGCCGCTTCCTTCGTCCGTCGGCAGACTGTGGGTTTCCCATGGCCCTCCTCCCTCTCCAGGTGCGCGCGAGCAGGACGGCCGGGTGACCTTTCAGGGCATGCCTGAAGGCCTCCGGATGCGGACTTCGGGTCGGAAGGCGGGACTCCGCCGAACCTGAAGCGCGACCGTGGGTTCCGCTGCCCTGCACCCTCCGCCGGGTTGTCCGCCTGAATGCCTGAGCCATTCCGGGCGATCGGTGGCGGAGGGCTAGGGGAATGGACCATCTACCGGAGCGCTGATCCCCTGGCCACGCCTGTGGGGCTTGGTTCCCGCAGGAAAGGGCACCCCGCGATCAACGTCTGGATGGCGTTGATCGCGGGGTGCCCAGGGGTCACGCGGCTGCGGGTGACTTCCGGAAGGGATTCCGGCGGTCGGCAGCAAAAGGTCGGAACCAGGCCTGGCCTGGTCCCGTCACGGCTACGGATTGGTGGGGAAGGGCGCCTTCTTGGTGACGGTTCCCATGTGGTTCTGGGTGAGGATCGTCTTGCTCGAAGTCGTGAGGCTCGGATCGGTGGCGGTGATGAGGTAGGCCATGCCGCTGTTGGTGATCTTGACTGTGTAAGTCATGCTGCCGCTGGACTTGAATGCAGGAAGAAAGGTGGTGCCGGGGGTGAGTGTCGCATCGGCACTGTTGTAGACCCCGGCATCGGCGCGCAGGGTTTCGAGCTGCATGGCGATGACGTTGGCATCGGTCTGGGCCTGGCCGATGACGCGGGCGCGCTGACGCTGGCCCATGTAGGACGGGATGCCGATGCCGGCGAGCACGCCGATGATGGCGAGGACGAGCAGGATCTCGATGAGGCTGAATCCGTGTTGGCGCTTGCGCATGGGGGACCTCCGCGAAGGATGGAACAAGGATGATGCCGGAATGAGGTGCGGGGAAGGCAGGGGCTGAAGGAAGCGGGGATCAGGAGAACTGCAACTGCTCCCAGGCGACCTGGAAGGTCTGGATGATGGCGTCCCGTTCCCGGCGCTCCTGCTCTCCGATGGAGGTGTAGGGGGCGAGATACACCACCCGGCGCACGCCCCGGCGCACCAGGGCGCGGGTGCAGGTGAGGCAGGGTTCGGCGGTGACGAAGGCCGTCTTCACGTTGCCGAAGCAGAAGCCGAGGGCGTTCTCCTCGGCATGGCTGGTGTGGAGGCAACGCTGGCCTTCGTGGCAGGTCTCGGGGGTGCAGTGGTCCATGCCCGGCAAGGCGCCGTTGAAGCCGGCCGCCGCCACCCCGCCATCCTCGCGCAGGAGGATGGCGCCGACCTTCAGGCGGCAGCAGGTCCCCAGGCGGCTGATCTCCATGGCCATGCGCATGAAGACTTCGTCCTTGAGCTGGGCGCGGGAGATCGACATCGGGGCCTCCTGGGATGGGTGTTGGAACGTCAGACTGTCAGCGTCCCGTGATTTCATGCCGGATGACGTGCAGGCCGTCGGTGTGCTCGGCCCATTCGACCTGGGCGCCCAGGGCGCGGGCCATCTGCTGGACCCCTTCGCGGGTCTCCTGGCCCAGGGCGGCCCGGATCTCGGCGTGGACGATGAGTCGCAGGGTCTTGCCCCGCAGCCGCTCGCCCAGGCGGGCCATTTCGCGGTAGGCGGACAGCACGACGGTCTCGGGGCTGATGCGACGACCGGATCCCTCGCAGTGGGGGCAGGGGCAGGTCAGCAGGCGGTCCAGGCTGGGGCCGGTGCGCTTTCGTGTCATCTCCACCAGGCCGAAGTCGCTGAGCTCCACGGCGCGGGCGTGGTTGCGGTCCCGCTGCAGCTCCTCCTGGAGGCGCTTCATCACGGCGTCGCGGTGGCCGGCCTCCGTCATGTCGATGAAGTCGATGACGATGATGCCGCCGAGGTTGCGCAGGCGCAGCTGTCGGACGATCTCGGGGATGGCCTCCATGTTCGTGAGGAAGACGGTCTCTTCGAGATCCTTCTTGCCGACGAACTTGCCGGTGTTGACGTCCACGCTGACCAGGGCCTCGGTCTGGTTGATGACCAGGGAGCCGCCGTGGCGCAGGAAGACCTTGGCGTGGCGGGCGGCCTCGATCTCCTTCTCGATGCCGAAGGCGTCGAAGATCGGCAGGTCGCTGGTGAAGTGCTTCACACGGCTGGCCCACTCGGGGTGCAGGCGCTCGACGAAGGCCACGACCTCCTTGTAGGTGTCCTCGCGATCCACCCAGAAGCTGGCCACCTCCTCCCGGAACAGGTCGCGCAGCACCTTCTGGAGCAGGCGGAAGTCCTGCCAGACGAGGCTAGGGGCCGGGAGGATGCGGGTCTTCTGCTGGACCTCGGCCCAGACGTCGCGCAGGTAGGCGATGTCGCTGACCAGGTCCTCGTCCTTCTCGCCGATGGCGGCGGTGCGCACGATGAAGCCCTCGCCGGGCTGGGCATGGCCGCGGATCAGTTCCCGCAGGCGATCCCGCTCGGCGCTCTCGGTGATCTTGCGGCTGATGCCGACGTGATCGATGCCCGGCATGAACACCAGGAAGCGGCCCGGGAAGCTGATGTGCCGGCTGAGGCGGGGCCCCTTGCTGCCGATGGGGTCCTTCACCACCTGGACGAGGACCTCCTCGCCTTCGCGCACCGGGGGCAGGGTGGGGGCGGGGCTGGGATCCTCCAGGCCTTCCGGGTCGTCCTCGACCAGCTCCTCGTGGGCGAGGCGGTGGGCTTCCGCCTCTTCGAGGTAGAGGAAGCCGTCCTTCGGGCCCCCGATGGACACGAAGGCGCTCTGCATCCCCTGCAGGAGCTTGGCCAGCCGGCCTTTGTACACGTCCCCCACCTGGGAGACCTGGGAGGCCCGCTCGATGAAAAGCTCGCACAGCTGCCCGTTTTCGAGGAGCGCGATGCGGGTCTCAAGCGGGGTCGAATTGACCACCAGGGACCTACGGAGTTCCATTGTCTGTTCCTTCTGTAGAAGGGGGCGGTCCCGCCACGTGCGGAACCCCTGGACCCACCCGGCGTACCAGCAGCGGGGGGCACTCCTTTCTACCATTCCTGGCCCCGGTTGAGGGGCCAGGATGAGGGACAGGAGGTTGGCCGAAGGGTCGGCCGGGCCTCAGGCGAGGGCGGGCGCGGGGGTGCGCTCCTTGTCGGCGAGGCTGGTGATGCGGTTCTTCTCGTCCACGAAGACCACCTTGGGGCGGTGATCGGCGGCTTCGAGCTCGGTCATGTAGCCGTACGAGGCCAGGATGACCAGATCGCCGGCGGTCACGAGGTGGGCCGCGGCCCCATTGATGCCGATCTCGCCCGAACCCCGCACGCCGGGGATGACGTAGGTCGACAGGCGGGAGCCGTTCGTGACGTCGTAGATGTCGATCTTCTCGTTCTCGAGGAAACCGGCGGCTTCGATGAGGTCAGGGTCGATGGTGATGGACCCGACGTAGTCCAGGTCCGCACGGGTGACCGTGGCACGGTGGATCTTGCCAAGCAGGAAATGACGCAGCATGTCGTTCTCCAGGTCCGGGCTCTTGGGCGAGTCCCGGCCGCGGAACAGGATGGAACGAGGCGAGGGAATCGTCCAGTGGGCACCCTGGGGATGGCCCACTGGATTTGTCGAAATGTCGCCTATTCGTTCCTCAGGATGAACGGCTTGTAGCCTGATCCGAGGAGGCGGTTCCGGATCTTGGTGACGGCCTGAAGGGTGCCGGGTTTGGACAGGCGCACCTTGTGCAGGTGATCTTCCTTCAGTACGACGCATTCCAGCCCCATGAGCTTGGCCTTGGCGGCCACGCGCTTGGCCTCCGCGGCGTCGGGGGTGGAGATGATCTGAAGGGTGTAGATCGCCTTGTCCTTGTCCTTGTCCTTGGGCTTCTCGGGCTCCTTGGCTTCAGGCTTCGCCTCGGGCTTGGGGTCCGTGGCGGGGGGGGTGGCGCCGTCGGCCGGGGC
>Ga0114982_1001394_pt1 | contig 11712 bp, 8 predicted proteins | sample Shrwel_input2_FT_FD_87183 | JGI IMG/M metagenome (GOLD analysis project Ga0114982, IMG submission 87183) | Subsurface microbial communities from deep shales in Ohio, USA - Utica-3 well 1 S input2 FT | ecosystem: Environmental > Aquatic > Deep subsurface > Shale gas/oil reservoir > Produced... | reverse complement strand
AGGCACGAAGCCAGGTCCGCCCGGCCGGAGAGGTAGGCGCCGGTCCGCGAAGTCGGATGCGCTTGGCAGGCGGCCGGCGTCCCGGCGAAGACCACGCGACCGCCGTCGACCCCGGCACCGGGCCCCATCTCCAGGAGGTGGTCCGCGGCCAGCATCATGTCGCGGTCATGCTCGACCACCACGACGGTGTTGCCGAGGTCACGCAACCCTTGGATCGAGCCGATTAGGCGGAGGTGGTCGGCCGGGTGGAGCCCGATGCTCGGTTCGTCGAGCACGTAGGTCACGCCGACGAGTCCGAGTCCGAGCTGCGTCGCCAGCCGGACGCGCTGGGCTTCGCCCCCGGAGAGGGTCGCGGCCTCGCGCTCCAAGGTCAGGTAGTTCAGGCCAGCTTCATGCAGGAAGGCCAGCCGCTGCTCCAGCCCGCGGCGCGCCTCTTCGATGGGCTGGACCCGCGGGTGGGCGGCCAGTCGGCGCGCAAAGGCGAGCGCTTCCGGGATCGTCAGCCGCAGGAACTCCGCCAGGTCCAGCCCGTCCAGGCGGAGGGACAGCGCCGTCGGCGAGAGCCGCCGCCCTTGGCAGGTCCCGCAGACCGAGCCGGATTGATACTGCAGCAGACGCTGCCGCAAGGACTCCCCGGTCGTCGTCCTGTAGGCCTGTTCGAGCTCGGGGAACATGCCGGCCCACGTGGTCTCGACCGGCTTGCGTCCTTTTGGCGGGGGAAGCAGGAAGACCCTTTTGGCATCACCATGGAGGAGCAGCCGCCGGGTCGCCTCCGGGAGCTCGCGCCAAGGCGTCCGCAGGTCGAAAGGCACCTGCTCGGCCAGCGCCCGCAGGACGGCGTTGCGGCGGATCAGCACCTTGCGCGTGCCGAGTTTCCATGGCTTGACGACACCCTCCTGGAGGGAGAGCCCTTCGTCCTGGATGGCGAGGCCTTCCTGGAAGCGCATCTGTCGGCCGAGTCCGCCGCAGTCCGGGCAGGCGCCGTCCGGGTGGTTGTGCGACAGCGCCTTGGGCGCGATCGGCTCGTAGGTCGTGCCGCAATGCTCGCAGGCCAGGTGGAGCGACAGCGCCTGTTCCGTCCAGCCCCCGCGCCCGTCGTCGGCCAGCACCAAGGCGCGGTGCCGCCCTTCCTTGAACGCCAGCTCCAGCGAATCCGCCAGGCGGCTCCGCTGGTCTTCGCCGGCCACGATGCGGTCCACCACCACGTCGAGTTGCCGGGCCTCCCGGCCCGTGAGCAGCCCCGTGGCCTCCTCCAGCGTGGCCACCTTGCCGTCGATGCGGAGGCGGGAGAAGCCCCGCCGGCCCAGGTCGGCCACGGTTTCGAGCAGGACCGACGGTTTGTCCTTGGCGACCGGGGCGGCGACCATGAGGCGGGTGCCGGCCGGGATCTTCGCCAAGGCCAGCAGGTTGTCGTCCAGCGACCGCCGCCGGACGGGGTGCCCGTCCTTGAGGCAGGCGCGCTCGCCCGCCACGATCCAAAGCGGCCGGACGTGGTCGGCGATCTCGGTCAACGTGGCCACCGTGGAACGGGGGTTCGTGTTGCCGCCGGTACGCTGGGCGATGGCGATGACCGGGGAAAGCCCGCGGATGAAGTCCACGTCGGGCCGGGCCACGGCATCCATCATCCCCCGGGCCTTGGCCGAGAGGGACTCCAGGTATTGCCGGGAGCCCTCGGCATGGAGGGTGTCGAACGCCAGGGACGATTTACCCGAGCCGCTGACGCCCGTGATCACCGTCAACCGATGACGCGGGATGGTCAGTTCCACGTCCTTGAGGTTGTGGGTGCGGGCGCCTTTGATGTGGATGGAGGAGTCCAGGCGCCGAGGCTACCCCCGCCGACCTCCCGGGAGAAGCCGAATGTGGACGGCGGGGTAGGGTGGGGCGTTAATAACTTGTCCGGATTCGGCTTTTCCCTCCCGCCCGGAAAAGTCATCTTGTCGGGATGCTGCGCGCATTCCTGCTCCTCCTCGCCTGGTGCTGCGTGCCCCTGCGGGCCGACCAGGAGGAGACGCGCATCCTGATCCTCGGCGACAACCTCGCCTACATCGGCGGCTGGACCGTCTACGTCGAGTCCGCCATCCGTGCGCAGAAGGGCCTGGCGCGCGCGGTGATCGTCAACGCCGCGTTGCCCGGCGAGACCGCGAGCGGCTTGAGCGAAGCCGGCCACGCCGGCGGCGCCTTTCCCCGTCCCGACGTGCACGAACGGCTCGCCCGCGCGCTCGAACGCTTCAAGCCCACGCTCGTGCTCGCCTGCTACGGCGGCAACGACGGCCTCTACCTGCCGGCGGACCCGGAACGCACGCGGGCGTACCGCGACGGTCAGGTGCGCCTGCACGCGGCCTGCAGCCGCGCGGGCGCGAAAGTCGTGCACCTGACGCCGCCGTTGTTCGGCGCGGATCTCCCGAAGGTGCCCGTCTACGACGGCGTTTTGGATGGCTATGCGCAATGGTTGGTGGCGCAGCGTCCCGCCGGTTGGCTGGTCGTCGATGCGCGGCCGGCGTTGCGCGAGGCGATCGTGGCCGCAAAACAGGCCGACCCGCGTTTCGTGTTCGCGAAGGATCATCTCAATCCCGGACCCGAAGGCCATTTGATGATGGCCACGGCGATCTGGACGCAGCTGGCGCCCTTGATGGGTTGGAAGGTCGACGTGGCCATGGCGGAGCCTGCGAAATGGCGCCTCCTCCAGCAGAGCGCCCAGCTGCTGCGGGATGCTTGGTTGGCGAAGATCGGCCATAAGCGTCCCGGGGTGCCGGCGGGTATGCCCCTGCCGCAGGCCGAGGCCCGTTCGGCGGTCCTTTTGAAGGAATACCTGAAGTAAATCGCAAAAAAGTGGGGTATTCGGGGACTCCTGGGGTGGGCTGGCCTATTGCCCAAGTAACACCCCGTCGCCACGAAACTGTAACAATCGCATGGGATGATGTCGGCGTAACCTTCCCATGAACACCGCCCTCCGCTCCCTCGCCCTCCTCTCCCTCACCGCGACCGCCGTCACCGTGCAGGCCGCCGACGCGGTCGTCGTCGACCCGAAGCTCCCGGCTTACGCCGTGGCTTCCGGCGTCTCCGGCAACCTGAACTCCGTCGGCTCCGACACGCTCAACAACCTCATGACCTTCTGGAGCGAAGGCTTCAAGGCCTCCTACCCCAACGTGAAGATCCAGGTCGAAGGTAAGGGTTCCGGCACCGCCCCCGTCGCCCTCACCTCCGGCGTCGCCCAGGTTGGCCCGATGAGCCGCGAGATGAAGGCCACCGAGATCTCGGCCTTCGCCGCCAAGTTCGGCCACAAGCCGACCCGCATCGCCGTCGCCATCGACGCCCTCGCCGTCTTCGTCCACAAGGACAACCCGGTCGCCGGCCTCTCCCTCTCTCAGGTCGACGGCATCTTCTCCTCCACCCGCAAGCGCGGTGGTCAGGACGTGCTCACCTGGGGCGCGCTCGAGCAGAAGGGCGCCCTCGCCGGCAAGACGATCTCCTCCTTCGGCCGCAACTCCGCCTCCGGCACCTACGGCTACTTCAAGGAAGTCGCCCTGAAGAACGGTGACTTCAAGGACACCATCAAGGAGCAGCCGGGTTCCTCCTCCGTCGTCCAAGGCATCGCCGCCGACGTCGGCGCGATCGGCTACTCCGGCATCGGCTACGCCACCTCCGGCGTCCGCGCCTTGCCGCTCGCGGCCGAAGGTAACTCCTTCGTCGAGCCCACCTACGCCAACTGCCTCAACGGCTCCTACCCGCTGTCCCGCTACCTGTACGTCTACGTGAACAAGGCGCCCTCCCGCCCGATGGACAAGCTCACCAGCGAGTTCATCACCTTCGTGCTCTCGAAGCAGGGCCAGGAGATCGTGATCAAGGACGGCTACTTCCCGCTGCCGGCCGACGTCGCCGACGAAGGCCGCGCCTCGCTGAAGTTCTACAGCGCCGAATAAGCTTGGTCTCGAAATCGCATCGTCGCCGCCACGCCCTCCGGGGTCGGCCTTTCAAGCGCGACGGTGCGGTCTCGGGTCCTCCCGGGCGGGGTCTTCCCCGCCTTTCCCTTTGCCGGACATCCTGACACCCGATCGTAACCCGATGTCGACAACCGACGAAAAGCCCGCGCCCGCGCCCGAGTCGCGCTTCACGGTCAGTCCGCTGACGTTGGCGGCCGACCGTTGGATGGGCCGCCTCATCCGCATCGGCGGCGTCGGCGTGGTCGTCGCGGTGCTCGGTATGCTGGGCTTCCTGATCTTCCAGGTCTTCCCGCTCTTCGTCGGGGCCAAGGTTTCGCCGACGTCGGCGCTCTCCGTCCCGGCGGAGGCCGTGGCTTTCGGCGAGGATGAGTACGGGGAGTTCCCCTTCGTCGTGCGCCGGGACGGCCGGATCCTCGTCCAGCGGGCCAAGGACGGGTCGAAGTTGCACGAGTGGACGCCCGCGCTGGGCGATCGGCGCGTAACCGCGGTCCGGAGCTACCCGCGCTCGGGCCTCGTCTTCCTGGGGCTTTCGGATGGCACGGTCCAGGAGGTCCGCGTCGTCTATCGCTCGACCTTCGACGACGCGGGTAAGCGCACCGTCGAACCCGTCGTGACGCCCCTCGAGCCGGTCGCCATCGGCCGCGCCGGCTTACCCTGCGTCGATGTGTGGGATGCCAAAGGTCCGCAGTCCCGCCTCTTGCTGGTCCGACAGGAAGAGGGCGGGAAGCCCCTGCTGACCGCCGTCCGCCTGACCGAGCGCAAGGGCTTGGGCGGCAAGGGCAAGGTCACCGTCTCCGCGCCGTTCGTCGTCGCCGCCGACGCCGCCTCGGTCGACCAGGTCCTGCTCCCCTCCACCGCGGAGTCGCTCCTCGTCATCGGCAAATCCGGCGAGGTGCGCGCCTACGCCGACGACGGCGCAAACTTCTCCTTCCTCCAATCCTTCACGCCCTTCCGGGGCGCGGCCGATCCCGCCGTGGCCGCCGCCGGCCTGATCTTCGGCAATGTCTCGGTGGTCCTCGTCGACCGCACCGGCGCCCAGCAGGTCTGGTCGATGTACCCGCAGCTCCAGCCCGACGGCAAGAGCCTGCGTCGCTGGGGCAAGATCCATGACGGCGAGCCGCTGGCCGGCGCCGGCCAAGGCATCTACGCCGCCGTCGGCAACAAGTGCTACCTCGCGGCCGCGGCCGGTCGGCTCCAGCTGATCAACATGACGACCGGGACGGTCCGCTGGGAGGGGCCGGCCCCCGCGGCCCCGCTCCGGCAGGTCGCCTTCGCGGGCGGCTATGACCGGATCACCGCGCTGACCGCCGACGGCCAACTGCATCGCTGGGCGGTCGTCGACCATCACCCGGAATCTTCGTGGCGGACCTTCTTCGGCAAGATCTGGTACGAGGGCGCCTCCGCCCCGGCCTACGCGTGGCAGTCCAGCGCGGGCTCCGATGAGTTCGAGCCGAAGTATTCGCTCGTCCCCTTGTTCTACGGTACGGTCAAGGGCACGTTCTACGCGCTGCTCTTCGCCCTGCCGATCGCCCTCACCGCCGCGGTCTACGTCTCGCAGTTCCTCCGTCCGGAGTACCGCCAGGTGGTCAAGCCGGTCATGGAGGTCATGGCCTCGCTGCCGTCGGTCGTCCTGGGCTTCCTCGCCGGCCTCTGGTTGGCGCCGCTCGTCGATCCCCGGCTGGTCTCGCTCTTCTGCGCGCTCGGCATCCTCGCGCCCGCGGCCCTTTCGGCCGGCTTCCTCTGGTCGGTGCTGCCCCAGCCGGTCCGTCGGCAGGTCAAGCCGGGGATGGAGTTCCTCTGGTTGCTCCCGTTCCTCGCCCTGTGCGCCTGGGCGGCCTGGCAGGCCGGCCCCGCGGTCGAGTCCTTCTTCTTCACCGTCAAGGACACCGCGACGGGTCTCCCCATCGCCGATTTCCGGGAGTGGTGGCGGCAGACCACGGGCGCGACGTATGACTCGCGCAACTCCCTCGTGGTCGGCTTCGTCATGGGCTTCGCGGTCATCCCGATCGTGTTCACCATCGCGGAGGACGCGCTGTCCAACGTGCCTGATTCTCTCGTGTCGGGCTCCTTGGCGCTCGGCGCCAGCCGCTGGCAGACCGTCTGGAGCGTGGTGGTGCCCACCGCCGTATCGGGCATCGTCTCGGCGGTGATGATCGGCTTCGGCCGCGCCATCGGCGAGACGATGATCGTCGTCATGGCCACCGGCAACACGGCGGTCATGGACTTCAATCCCTTCAGCGGCATGCGGACGCTATCGGCCAACATCGCCGTGGAGCTGCCCGAGGCGGCCGCGGGCCACACCCATTACCGCGCCCTCTTCCTCGGCGCCTGCTGCCTCTTCCTCCTCACCTTCGTGCTCAACACCGTCGCGGAAGTCCTCCGCCAGCGCCTGCGGGAGCGCTATAAAGTCGTCTGACCATGGCCACCCCTTCCGACAGCAGCACGCCCCGCGGCGAGGCCTGGGTCTGGTTCAGCGGCTTGGGCCTGATCGTCGGCCTCGGCATGGTCATCGGTTTGCTGAGCCTGGTGTTCCTCAACGGAGCCACCGTCTTCTGGGCCCCGCCCGTGCCCCTGGCCCAGCTGGAGGATGGCCGCGCGCTCATCGGCCAGCTCGCCCAGCGCCGGATTCGCGCCGGTTCGCCGGCGGACCAGCCCAAGTACGAGCGCCAGTACCAGGTCGGCCTCCGCGAACTCAACGGCAACTCCTACCTCTGGGTCGACGAGTCGAGGATCAAGGCCGAGACCTTCCCCGCCGACATCCTCGGGTTGGAGCGCGTCGAGAACGGCCCCGCCTTCGTCCGTCCCCAGTCCCTGCGCCGGTCCGACGGCAAGGTCGTCGCGATCGCGGAGCCCGCCTTCGAGGCGGCCTTCCAGGCCGAGGTCGCCGCGGCTTCGGCCGTCCGCGAGAAACTGGTCGAGATCACCCGCCACCGCATCGGCGAGGTGAACGCCGCGATGGACCGCGCCCGCGTCGCCTTGCGCCGGGCCGAGGACCTCAAGCTGGCCGACGAGATCGCCGCCCGGAAGGCCGAGATCGCGGTCCTCGACGAGCGCTACGCCGTGCTGCAGGCCGAGGCCGCCAAGGTCACGGCGGGTGGGGCGGTGGCCTCGCTCGTCGCCCGGGACGCCGCCGGCCGCGAGGTCGTCGTGCCCCTCACCCAGGTCATCCGGGCCTGGTTCCCCAATCGCCTCGACACCTGGGGCCGCGTCCAGCTCTACGCCTCCCGCCTCGGCGAGTTCATCTTCGACGAGCCGCGCGAAGCCAACACCGAGGGTGGCCTGATGCCCGCGATCTTCGGGACGCTCGTGATGACGGTCTTCATGAGCCTGCTGGTCACGCCCTTCGGCGTCATCACCGCCATCTACCTCCGCGAGTACGCCCAGCAGGGGCCGCTCCTGCGCATCGTGCGCATCAGCGTCAACAACCTCGCCGGCGTGCCCTCCATCGTCTTCGGGGTCTTCGGCCTCGGCTTCTTCGTCTACGTGCTGGGTGGCTCCATCGACCAGCTGCTCTTCGCCGACCAGCTGAAGTACAACAACAATACGCCCGTCTTCGGCACGGGCGGCCTGCTCTGGTGCTCGCTGACCCTGGCCTTGATGACGCTGCCGGTGGTCATCGTCGCGACCGAGGAGGCCTTGGCGGCCGTCCCGCGCGGCATGCGCGAGGCCTCGCTGGCCACCGGCGCCTCCAAGTGGCAGACCATCCGGGATATCCTCCTGCCGGCCTCGGCCCCCGGCATCCTGACCGGCGTGATCCTCGCCATGGCCCGCGGCGCGGGCGAGGTGGCCCCCCTGATGCTCGTCGGGGTCGTCAAGCTGGCCCCGTCCCTCCCGTTCGACGGTTCCTTCCCGTTCCTGCACATGGACCGCAAGTTCATGCACCTGGGTTTCCACGTCTACGACCTCGGCTTCCAGTCCCCGGATTCCGACGCCGCCCGCCCGATGGTCTTCGCCACGACGCTCCTGCTGATCGTGCTCGTGGTCTGCCTGAACCTCGGGGCGATCTGGATCCGCAATCGCCTCCGCGCCCGTTTCAAGGGAGCCTCCTTCTGACGTCCTTTTCATGCCCTCGCTCATGACCCCGCCTTCCACCTCCCGCATCCAAGTCCGCCCCGCCGCCGAGCGCGAGGGTCGCAAGGACTACATCAGCATCCGCGACTACGGCTTCTGGTACGGCCAGAAGAAGGCCCTCGAGGGCATCTCGCTCGACATCCCCGAGCGCCAGGTCGTCGCCTTCATCGGCCCCTCCGGTTGCGGCAAGTCCACGCTGCTGCGCAACCTGAACCGGATGAACGACCTCGTCGACGGCATCCGCCACGAGGGCGACATCACCATCAACGGCCGCTCCATCTACGACCCGGGCCTGGAGGTCATCTCCCTGCGCCGCCGCGTCGGCATGGTCTTCCAGAAGTCCAACCCCTTCCCGAAGTCCATCTTCGAGAACGTCGTCTACGCCCTGCGCGTGGTCGGCGTGCGCGACCGCGCCCAGCTGGAGGAGGCCTGCGAGACCTCCCTGCGCAAGGCCGCCCTCTGGGACGAGGTGAAGGACCGGCTCGACGACAGCGCCCTCGGCCTCTCCGGTGGCCAGATGCAGCGCCTGTGCATCGCCCGCGCCATCGCCAACCGCCCCGAGATCCTGCTGATGGACGAGCCCTGCTCGGCGCTGGACCCCATCGCCACGGGCAAGATCGAGGAACTGATCCACGAGCTCAAGGAGCAGTTCACCATCGTGATCGTGACCCACTCGATGCAGCAGGCCGCCCGCGTCTCGGACCGCACCGCCTTCTTCTACCTCGGCAAGCAGATCGAGTACGACACGACCGAGAAGATCTTCATGAACCCGTCCCAGGCCCAGACCGAGGCCTACATCTCGGGCCGCTTCGGCTGATTTCCAAAACGCCCCGACCATGCAACGCTACTTCCACGAAGAACTCCGCCAGCTCCGGGACGACCTCATCCTGATGGGCGAGCGCTCGCTCGACATGACCCGCCTCGTCCTCCGCGCCGTCGAGCAGGGCGACGACTCCCTGGCCCTGCAGGTCCGCGGGATGGACGACCGCGTCGACGAGCTCGAGAAGCGCGTCGACCGCGAGATCATGCGCTACCTGACCCTCTTCGGCCCCATGGGCAGCGACGTCCGGCTCCTGCTCGCCGCCCGCGACATCGGCCACGACCTCGAGCGCATCGCCGACGAGGCCTCGGTGATCGCCAAGCGCGCGATGGTGATCTCCGAACGCGGGCCGCTGAAGGACCTCCTGCACGTCCCGGCCGAGGGCATCATCGCCTGCGAGGTCCTGCGGCTGGCGATCGACAGCTTCATCGAGGGCGACCTCGCCAAGGCCCGCCTGGTGCTCCAGCGCGACGCCGAGATCGACGCCCTGAACCGACGCAACTACGAGGAACTCTTCGGGAAGTCCGGCGACGCCGCCAAGGTCTCGGCTTCGCACGTCGAGCTGATCTTCATCTCCAAGGCGCTCGAGCGCATCGGCGACCATTCGAAGAACATCGCCGAGCAGGTCATCTTCCTCCTCTCCGGGGAGGACGTCCGGCACGCCCGCTGAAGGTTCATGTCCCCGCCATAAAACGGGCAGCACGTCAGGGTTACGCTGGACGCTCGGGAGTTTTATGGTAGGGTGCTGTCCGTCATGCCCGCCGGCCTCGGTTGCCTCCTCCTGCTCCTGCGCGTCTTTTCGCTGCCGCTCAGCATCCTGCTGGCCCGCAAGCTTGGCCTGGTCACATTCGACGACCCTTGGGACACCCTTTGGATCGCCCTGCTGCTCGGCGTGGTGAACGTCCTCGTCCGTCCGTTCGTGATGGTCTTCCTGCTCTTCCTGTCGGCGCCCTTCCTGCTGGTGCTGCGGCTTCCCCAGCGGGCGACCCAGGCCTTGGTCACCTTCGGCCTCATGTACGTCACCAACGTCCTGATGCTCCAGTTGGTTTGCCGAGGCCTCATGGCCGGGGTGCAGGTCCCCTCTCCCTGGCTCGCTCCCTTGGTGATCTCGATCGGCTCCTGGTTCATCGCCTTTTCGGCGACGGTGCAGAACGTTCCGCCCGCCCCGGGGCAGGGTGGTCCGCGTGGTCCCAAGCCGGTCGACGACGCCATCGACGTCTGACCGCCGCGCCGCCCGCCGGCGGTTACGCTCGGTTTCGCACCTTTTCCTTGCCTCCCGCAGGGCTTCCCCTTGCTTTTGGGCCTTCTCCGCCATGTCGAATCCCGCTCTCTCCTCCTGGGCCCGCAACGTCGCCCCCTCACCGACCCTCGCCGTCGATGCCAAGGCGAAGGCCCTCAAGGCCGCCGGCAAGGACGTCGTCGGCTTCGGCGTCGGCGAGCCCGACTTCGACACCCCGCAGTTCGTGAAGGACGCCTGCGCCAAGGCCTTGGCCGACGGCCAGACGAAGTACGCCCCGACCCCCGGCATCCCCGCGCTCCGCAAGGCCATCGCCGAGGACTACACCCGCCGCGGTTTCACCGGCATCGCCGACGCCAACGTCGTCGTGTCCCCGGGCGGCAAGATGTCCTGCTACCTCGCCATCCTCGCCACGATCAGCGCCGGCGACGAGGTCATCATCCCCGCCCCGTACTGGGTGAGCTACCCTGAGATGGTGAAGCTCGCCGGCGGCAAGCCCGTCGTCGTCAACGCCGAGGACGTCACCGGTTTCAAGATCACCCCGGCCCAGCTGACCGCCGCGCTGACCCCCAAGACGCGCATGGTCATCATCAACAGCCCGTCGAACCCGACCGGCGCCGTCTACTCGCGCGCCGAGCTCGAGGCCCTCGTCGCCATCTGCGTGAAGGCCAACGTCTGGATCATGTCCGACGAGATCTACGAGAACCTCGTCTATGACGGCCAGACCACCTGCAGCCCGGCGACCTTCTCGCCCGAGGCCGCCCGCCTGACCATCACCGTCTCCGGCTACGCCAAGAGCTACTCCATGACCGGCTGGCGCCTCGGGACCCTCGTCGCCTCGGACAAGCCCCTCGCCGCCGCCGTGGCCGACCTCCAGAGCCAGATCTCGTCCAACGCCACGACCTTCGCCCAGTTCGGCGCCCTGGCCGTCCACCAGCACCCCGACAAGGCCAAGGCTTCCCTCGCCGAGATGGGCGCGGTCTTCGACAAGCGCCGCCTCAACCTGCTCGCCGGCCTCAACGCCATCCCCGGCCTGACCTGCTACCGCTCGCAGGGCGCCTTCTACCTCTTCCCGAACATCAAGTCGTTCGGCCTGACCTCCGCGCAGTTCGCCGATCGCCTCCTCGAGGAAGAACTCATGGCCGTCGTCCCCGGTTCCGCGTTCGGCTCCGAAGGCTACATCCGCCTGAGCTACGCGACCTCCGACCAGGTCATCGCCCAGGGCCTCGAGCGCTTGGCTCGTTTCTGTTCTAAACTCAAAAAGTAATTGCCTCCGGCGATTGCCCCAAAACGAGGGACGGCACTACGTGCCGTCCTTTTTTGTGCCTGCATCGTGGTAGGGGCACGACCGCGTCGTGCCCTAGTTGCATCGATGTCGCTAGGGCAGCACGCGGTGCTGCCCCTACCTCACGTCAGGCCGGTTCGACCAGGATGCACGCCATCCCCGCCGCATCGGCGGCTTCCTTGCCGCGCGGGCTGTCCTCGAGGACGACGCAGTCGGCCGGGTCCACGCCGAGGCGCGCGGCGGCGGCGAGGAAGAGGTCCGGGTGCGGCTTGGAACGCGCCGCGTCCTCGGCCGTGATGATGGCGTCGAAGAGGTGCGCGATGTCGATCTGGTTGAGGGTCGTGTGCACGTGGGCCTT
>Ga0114982_1001390_pt1 | contig 11741 bp, 9 predicted proteins | sample Shrwel_input2_FT_FD_87183 | JGI IMG/M metagenome (GOLD analysis project Ga0114982, IMG submission 87183) | Subsurface microbial communities from deep shales in Ohio, USA - Utica-3 well 1 S input2 FT | ecosystem: Environmental > Aquatic > Deep subsurface > Shale gas/oil reservoir > Produced... | reverse complement strand
GCTACTAAGTGGATTAAAAACTAATGCTTCGAATCCCCTGTCATTTAAACTAGTCAATGGCAATATTTCGATGTCGCTAGCACTACTGCTATCTCCAACTGCTATGCACCAATCAATAGGCATAGCAACTTCATCATCACCTATACGTAATACCATTGCTGGTGCGTTGAAGCTTTCCAAGAATATCAGCGGCATGAAGAAAAAGTCAGGTTCCTTCGGGTCGCTGTTGTCTAAGACAGCAAATCTAGTATTTTCATCTACTTCGTCTGGTAAATTGTTTAGAGAAAAAGTTGTGTTTTCTAATGTTAATATTTGCATATTCCTTAATTATCGCCAATCCGTTTTCTCGATAGTAAACGGATATTTGGCATCCTTGTAAAATTTCTTTCGTTCTGTAAGATGCCTTTTTGCATACTTACAAGTGGATGTTAAATCCCAGATTTGGACGAAGTCCTTATCTTCTGCCTTTCTAATACCGCGCCCAATGCTTTGTATAACTCGGACAAAGCTCTTTCCGGGCTCCAGAAGAACCAAATTAAAAATACGAGGAATATTAATACCCACAGCGGCCACACCGTAAGTCGCCACAATAATCTTGTTAGTACTTGTTTTAATTTCGTCATATTCTTCTTTTCGATCCTTAGTTTTAACTTCGCCGGATACAAAAACAGCATCCTCAAGTTCATTTATTAGAAATTTGCCTGAATCAATTCTATTAACTAGAACTAATGTGTTGCCTGATTGAGATATGCCTTTAATTAATTTACTGATATAAATCATCCTGTCATCATCAGTAACAAGATACTTTAATTCTTCTGGATAACTCTTAAATTCTGCTAAGTCAATCATTTGAACAATGTTCACATGACAGTTTGATAACACACCTTTTTCTTGAAGTTCGTGCGCCTTAATTCCGCCAATGACTGGTCCAATACTAGCAAAAATACTTTCGCTTTCGAACTTTTCTTTGGGCACAGTACCTGTCAAACCCCATCGTATACAAGCGTTATTCAAATTCTGTGTTAATAGATTTTTAAGAACTTCTGCCTTTGCCATGTGGACTTCATCCACAATGACTGTCTTAACATTATCAAGGAACTCTGCTAACGTAAGTACATCTTGCTCGTGGTTTTTACTTTTCTTATCTAAGATGTTGAGACTTTGCCAAGTGCAGATAGTGTGTGTTTTATTAAGGTCTTTTCTGTCGCCGTAATAAACTCCGACGTCAAGGCCAACGTTAATAAAATCTTCTTCTGTTTGTTCGACAAGTGATTTGTTCGGGACAATAGTGATAGTTCTTCCATATTTCTCAGCTAGTTGACTTAGTGTTGCAGTTGTAATTGTTTTACCAGCACCTGTGGCAATTTCCTGTAGTGCTTGTGTATTTTCTAAAAATGCGTTAATTGCTTCTACTTGATAATCTCGCAACATAATAGGTTTGCCAGCATTTGGATGTCCTACAGGCCAAACTTTTCCTTGGTCGGCCCAATATGTTTCTGTCACAGGTACAAAATTAATAGCAGATATTTCTCGCAAATCTTCCAACTCGTCTATCTCAATTCCTTGCTGGGATAAGATGCCAAGTATGGTCTCTAATTGATTTAGATAACCGGTTCCACCAAGGCCGAACAAGCTAACCATGCCATCCCAACGACCTAATTTAAATGCAGGATGATACCGTGCATATGGAATTTCATACTTAAATGCATTAGCTAGTTTTTTGCGAGCTTCAAGTGGTAAACCTTCAAATTTAATGTTTACCTCATCTCGAATAGTTAATTTTACAGCCATTGATGTCTCGTTTCTACGATAGGTTCTTTATCGGTATAGGTTATAATTAAATCACAGTTGTTAGAATAAACTGCGGTTTTACTGTTGCGTAGCGGAGTTCCGACACCAACGACACACATAGGTTTCCATTCATTTTTTATCAAGAATTTCGGAATTTTTCCATTTTGTATGCCCACTAACACTGTCTCTTTATTGACTTGTGCGTTAAGAGATTTATTTGAAATAAACTGATTAAACAATTTACCTTCAGTTGTATTCGGAAGCCTAAAATAAATTCCTAAGTTATTATAGAATCCGTGATCTTCCAAACTTTCCACTAATTTCTCTAATTCTGTCAAATAATGCTTGGTGTCGTAAGAGTCAAATACAACAAGGATTGGAAATCTTTTAAGTTCGACAAGTGCTTGAATAATTTCTCCAAAACTTGTATCTTGTTTGTTGACCCAGTAGTGGTTGCCTGGTCGACTGGCTATTTTTTCAGATAATGTTTCTGGAATTTTCTTAAGATTTTCACAAAAATACTGATATCGCTTGCTTCTGTCAGAAATAATAGCAGGAGACAACATTGTTTCTCGACCAAGGTCATCTGTTATCTGTTTTTCAAAGTTTGTATTAGTAATAGCAGAAATATGAAATTGATTTATAAATGTATCTTTGGACCAAGATTTTATAATAGCATAATGTGACTTCAATTTCTCGTCAATTGTGAAATCTAACGGAGTAAGTGCTTCGATTAGCACTACAATATTATTCTCTGTCAATTCTGCTGTATACAATCTTCCATTTGTAACTGCAATCAGATTACTAATATTTTTAGTAAGGTCTTGCAATAATTTTCTAGTAGTTGACGAAAATGTAAACTCGATAGTAATGCATGGATCCTTATCTGCGTCTAATGACAGGTACAATTTTTTGTAAATTTGCAAAGATCTAAATCTCTTCGACCATGTAGGATTATTCAACGCATCTGCTAACTCTTCTTTAACGTGAGGAATTTTTTCCAGGTTATCTTGTAATATCTTTAACAATAAATTGCCTTGATTTTCTGTAAAGAATGCACCATTGCTCAAAAGCGAGGCAAAACTTCTCAATATACGAGCGTCCTTCTTTGGAAGGAATTCTTCTACAGTTGTATCTGTAAAATGCAAAATTTGTAATAGTAATTGATCAACTGTCATCATAATGTTATTATACACTAAAGTAATTAAAAGTCAAACCTTTTAGACAAAAAAATAGGCCATAAAATATTTAAGGCCTATTGGACAACTTTTGGGAAAATTGCTTAAAGCGTTGCGTCTTCCATGCCAGCGACACGTAGTTTTACAATGTTGGTAATTTGCCATTGCTTTTGATCAAGTGCTTTAGTAATACCTAGCCACTTGTTGCGAAGTAAAGCAAACTCGTTGATAATCTTTTCAAAATCAACTACGTCTGCTTCGCCCTCGACAAATTTCTCACAATCTCTACTACTTAGAGCACGTTGATAGTTCTCTAAATATTTGCGAAAGTGTTGACTTTTCAATCTTCGAAGTTCAATGTTTAGATACTCTAAGACTGCTTCGATTTCTTGTAATTGTCCGAATCTATGCTCCACAATACCGGGCATGTTTGCGGCTGCTTTCTCCACGTTACCGGAAATCCGGCATTCGGTTTTAGCATCAATCAGCTCAGTATTAAAGTAATCCACAGCATCGGGAATATAAGAAATATCCTTAGCAATCTTATTATACCACATTAAAATTCCAATTCTTGATAGTCACTATCTTCGTCGTCGTCGAGTTCGTCTTCGTCTAAATAGTATTCAATGGCTTTATCCAGTGTCTCATCGATGCCAGTAGTTGCAGCCAGGACTAAATCGCTAACGCCATAGTCTGCTAGCAATTCGACATAGCGTTCAGCGGCAGCTTCTAGCTGTTTCTTATCGATAAAGTCTGTGAACATTACCCATACATCGCTAATTTGTGTTTCAGTCAACATGTTCCTCGTTCTCCTCAAGAATGGTTGTTGTAGTTGTAGATTTAAGATGATAATTCTTCACTATCATATCTAATTTATCATCTTTCCATTCTTTTCGGTAGAATAAGAACTCTTCGCCGGTAGTTGGATCAACATACTTGAGTCTGTTGCCTTGTTGTACTAGTAGGCCTTGTTTTTCAAACATATCTACCAAGCCACTGTATGGATTCATACCTGTTGAATACGGAATCTTAATCTGCAATGTCTCAAAAGGCTTCGAGTAACGAGTCTTCATAATTTTACATGAAGCACGGATACCATTTACTTCCGATACCTTGTTACCATCTTCGTCTTCTTTCAACTTCAATTTCTTCATAGCAACTACGATAGAACTTGCGTATACAAAACCTTGACCACCACTGATTTTGTCATCTGGATCGAACATATCTTGTGAAGCGTATGTGTGGTTAGTACATACCATTCCAACATTGTGATTACCAAACATGTTTACACAATTACGAACTAACGATGTAAGTGCTTTAGGTTTACGGCCCATGTCACCCTTCATATCGCCAGCTTGGAACTGGTTAATGTCAGTAGGGGTAAGCAACATACCCAGTGAGTCTATGACAAACATGACTTTAGGACGATTCTCCATTACCTTGTACTCAGACATGAATTCATGGATAGTTTTTGCCACATCATCAATCATAGCCATATTAAGTTTCAGCAACTTATCATCGCTAGTATCAACGCCAAGGTCTTTCAACCATTGTTCGTCAAGTGCGTTTTCTGTATCAATTAGAATACAGTAAATGCCTTGCTCTTGTGCGTTTTTAATAATGTTTCCGGAGCAGATATAGCTCTTGCCAGCGCCAGATTCGCCTGCGAATACAGTAACCTTGCCCAAAGGAATACCTTTGTGGAAATCTCCACTAATGAGGTAATTCAATGCAAAGTTTCCTGTGCTAACCCAATCAGTTGGATCATTAAATCCAATGCCTAACCCGTCAATACTTTTAGTTAGGGTTTTTCTAAATTTACTTAAATCAAATGCCTTAGTAGCCATAATTATTTTCCTTTATATTTGTTCCAAAATTTAAATGGACAAGTTTTTTTCTTAAATAGTTCCATCTTATGAAAATTAATCAACGGTTCGGCTGATTTATAATTCTCTTCAAGACTATTTTTTGCAACGTATTTCTTTAACTTAGAACATGAACTTTCGAGTTTTTCTAATGTAGTCGACTGGTCTACTCTAACTAAGTTTACGTCTTTGTCAGTTCTAAACTTAACATAGTATAGCGGATCTCCCCTCTTTAATTCAATCGGTTTGGTATCATCTATAATTTCAAATGCACAACCCATTGCTCGTATCCATTTAGAAATATCGTATTCTCCAGGGACTTGAACTGTATTTTTTACAAATGCAGTGGATTCCATGGCAGCTGAACTCTGCTCTAAAATAACAGTTTCTTCACTATAAAACAAGTAAAGAAAATCTATACTAAGCATTGAGTTAGTACTATTCTGATTGAATCTAGGATGTATATGTGTATCAAAGAATTTTTGGTCAAACTCTTTTAACGAAATACTTTTAGATCCATCTGGATTAGATTGAATAAAAATAGTAAGGTCAACAGGGCATCGAATAAGAAACGTATTATGATAATAATTTTGAAACGATGGACATTTCAAATATTCCAAGTCGTTGCCTCTGTTATGTAAGACAGTCTTAATAACAGGCTCAGGTTCGAAGTACGCAGTTTTAGGCCACGCTTCGGTCCAGGACCACGGAGTCCAAAATACATCAATGCTCTTATTAAATATTTTCATAATGAGGCGCCCCGGGAGGAGGCTATACCAACAAACCCCGGGGCTGTATCAATTATTACTTTTGACGATTGCGAATCATTGCAAGGATATCTTGCGCACGATCGCCGCCACTGCTAGCTTCAGCCGCTGGTGCTGGTGTAGCTTTTGCTACTGGAGCAGGTGTGTCATCTTCATCAGCATGTGATGCTTGTGGAGCAGGTGCTGCCTTAGGAGCAGATGCTTTTTGTGGATCACCAGTGTTCTGACTCATGCCAGCTGGTTTGAAGTATTGACCCCAGCGATCCATGTCATATGCTTCACCGTCAACTGATGCTTCGAACATTTCTTTCATAACCTTCAATTCAACATCAGTTGGCTTCTTTGGCAAGAAGTCTGACAAGTTGTAAAGGCCATGTGCTTTGATAGCAGCCTGTTCGTTATCATTCAATGGACGCTCACGACGTGCCCAGCTTGAAGTTGAGTAATCAGCGTAACCGCCTTTTGAACCTTTCTTCATGCGATAGTCCAAACCATGCACAAAGTCTGTTGGCAAGTCTTCCAACTCTGGATCAACCAAAGCGGCACGAATGCTTGTAAAGATTTGTGGGCCGATGATGAATCGACGGATTGGGTTTGCTGGAGTTTCTTTTTCGCTCAGGCCGTCTTCAACGACAAAGCCTTGGAAAATGTAACTACGTTTCTTCCAGTACTTACGACCCATATCTTCCAATGCTGGATCTTTAAACCATGCACGGACTTCAGATAGAATCGGACAAGTGTCGCCATACATTTCCACGCACGGTACTTGCACAATAACTGGTTTGCTTTCGGATTCGCCTTTAACGCCTGCAAACGGCAATTTAATCATTGCACGTTCAACCCAGAAAAAGGTGTTGTCGGTGTTTCCATCTGGAAGGAATCGCATTACGGATTCGTCACCTTCTTTCAAATTCCAGAACGGGTAAATTGAATTATCTCCGCCTGTACGTTCTCCTGAACCTTTTTGTTCAGATGCTTTAAGTTTTGCTCTAATTTCTGCTAATGTAGCCATAGTATTTCTCCTGTTGTAAGCCTATGTTTTGCATTTCTGCGATTTTTATTTGCCTGTATTTGTCTTAACACCCGTTAAAACAAAAAGCGCATACATGTTATTGTATACGCTTTTATTTATAAGAGCAAGTAAAATCTTGCCTTAAATGTGGTTATTTTAACCAATTATCTATAATGAACTAATCCAACCAATCGTTCTACTTCGTCGTATGCCGATTCTTTAACTGGTGGTGTTGGCGGTACCATACTGCCGCGTCCGCCGCCAGCAGTACTATTCATTGCCACACCAGTACGTTTGGCTACTTCAGCAGTTTTGTTAGCAGGGTCAGCCATTTTAACAGCATATGATTTACCTTTCCAAGTAAATGCAGATTCACCCTTAGCTTTGGCATCAGCGAATGCTTTACCGAACGGCATTGCATCTCTGTTAGCAGGTGCAGTTGGAGATGCTCCTTGTCCAGCTGCTGGCGCTGGAGCGGCTGCTGTAGTTGTAGTTTTTTCGCCGGTCTCTGGATTTGTTCCGTCTGGCATTGTAACATTCTGTCCGGCTGCATTAACGCCGTTGGCTGCTTGTGTAGCGGCTTGAGCATTTGCTGTCATTGCCGCACCCATATCTGCGTCCTCTTGATCGGCCGCTGTCATTGCTGGAGCTGCCGCTGGTGCCGCTGCTGGTGCTGTTGGAGCTGCCGCTGCCGCAGGTGCTGCGGCCGGCGCACCTTTCTTAGGAGCTCTCATTAGAATAAATTTATCTGTAGGATCGGCACCGCCTAACCACTTTTGGTCTTCTGGAGTTAATGCTTTCCATGCAGCATCTTTAGCAGGATCGTTTGCCCAAGGACTTGCTGGGCCAGCTGGTGCTGCCGCTGTCGCTGGTGCTGCCGCTGGAGCATCTAGTGGAACTTCCTTCATAGGCTTGCCGTCTTTACCGAGAGGTGCTGCCAGTCCAGGCTTAATATTTGCTAATCCGCCAGGTGCTGCCGCTTGGGCACTCATCTTTTGATTCAATGCTACTTGATCGGCGCCAGTAAATGCTCCTGGAGGTGTTGTTCCGTCTGCATTAGGTAAGGTAACTCCACCTTCTGCAAGCGAAACTAAATTCATATAGTCGCGTAATGATTTCATAATTATTATTTCCCAAAATTGATTTTATTCATAATGCTCTTCATAGTGTCAGCAGGATTCATCTGCCCACCAGGAAATTGAACATTTTGATTTGGCATTTGACCTTGCATTTTGCTAAAGGCTCCGCCGATTTTCTTTTGCATTCTTTGCCCGATGTCATCCGGATTATTGAAATCAAACGGAGCATCGTCCGTATCATCGTCACCAAATTTGGGCATCCTAAATTGCATTTGATTAGCCTTGGACATCACATCGTTGTATGCTGCGGGTTGTCCGTTAATTGTGCCTGAACTAGTATTTGATTGTGTAAATTTAGCATTAGGATCTTTTTGTATGTTTGCCAGTTGTCCTTGGATACCTTGCATGATTCCGTCAAAGTCAGGCATGCCGCCTGCTTCGTCCATTTCACGTTCAGGTTGCTGAACTCCTGCAAGACGCAATACATTATGTTGTTCGTCACCGCTTGGATCTTTCATGTCGATAAACTTGATAACTTTGATTAATTCGGCAGGATCAAACTCACCAAACTCTCCGTCTTCAGCAGCTTTTTTAACTTTAATCTTAACACGCATTCCACCAAGTGGGAAATTACTTTCATCTTTATTATAGAATCCACTGACGTATCTTAACATTGCAGGTAGGCCCATTTCCATCGGTTGCTCGAAGCCAGCTTCTTCAACAGTCATGCCGCATTCTTGAATAGCATCATGTAAAGACATTTCTTTATGGCCGAAATCAATTTTTGTATCTAAAGTTGCACCTGCTTTCTTAGCTTTGGCAATTGCTGCTTTGATGCCTTTTTGTGCTAAATGTTTAGCTTGGCTGTGGCCGCCATGTTTAGCGCCACTCTTATCAGTAACTGTACCTGTACTCTTTTTATAAGGACCATCAAACGGCGGATCTTCTTCAGCTTCTGCTACTGGTACTGGTGCCGCAGCAGGTGCCGCTGGTTCCGCTGGTGCAGCGGCTGGTGCAGGTGCTGCTGGTTCTGCAGGAGCCGGTTCTGGTGCCGCAGGCTCTGCATCTGGCATTTCTTCTCCGCCATCTTCTTCGCCAAAATGTAATTGGACTGCAACATGCGGATCGCGTTCTTGCACATAGTCCTGTACCATTGAACGCACATCAAGATTTGCGTCTTGGTCACGTAAAGAATTTAAAAACTGTGCGTCGTCAATAAAACCCATTAATGTATCGATAGCAGTTTGCCCTTGACTGCCAGCTGGTAGTTCTTGGCTTAATACTTGACTATTAAAATCTGCAATGGCTCTAGTTTGTAGGCCTTTGTCTTTGCTGAATAGCAAATCTTTCCCTACAGCATCTGCCATACCTTCATGATAAATGTTATCCATGAAAGATTCGAATTGAGATTCAGGATCTATAGATTCGCGTTCCATGCGATCATTATAATCGTTTGCTCTACGCTCTTTATGTTTGAGCATTAACTCTAAACGCTTTTTAGCATCTTCGTCGCCTGCTTCTGCTTTCTTACGAATGTTAGATTCGTGGTTCGATTGCATGTCTCTACGATGTTGTGCGCTAACTGAGTTAGGGTTGTATGAATCGCTTAGTAATTCGTCTGGGTTAACTTCAACTACATCAATTTCTGATTCGTCGATGAATTTATAAATGTATGGAAATACTGATTTTAATTCTTCGTTAAATGTTCGAATAGTTAATCTATTAACTAAGTCATCTACAACTGACTCAGGAATCATTTGTTCTTCCTGTGCTTCAAAACTTTCTACGAACGACTCGTAATATGCACTACGTTGTAACTTATGGATTGTTTCTTTAATCTGGTCGATACGTTCAATGACTCGTCCAGTTACATTTCCCATTGCTTCGCTAATCTGTTCTTGACGACTAACAAATCCTTTGAACTTGCGTAAACTTGCTAGTTCTTCACTTAGTCCACAGATATGTTTGCCAATGCTGTCATAAGGATTGCCGCCATGTTTAATGTGTTCTGCTAGAGCGCGAGCACCATTTAAATGTTTTGCTGGATAGCGGAAACGTTCTCCATTAGCATTCTCAATATAAATGCCTTCAATGTGCATAGTTCGACCTGCTGGAAGATCTAAATTAATTGGCTGGCTGTGTTTGACAACTAGGCGGGCTTCGCCCAGGTCCTGGTAACTAATTTTACTAGTTCCGTACATCTTACTTTCCATAATATTTTCTTCCTTACGTTTCGCCTGAAATTCATAATCTCGTTTATCTAATTCGCTTTTGCCAATGTTCTGAATATCAAAATTTAGTAGACGTGTTTTAGCAAATTTTCTAAAACTTCTAATAAACTGATATGCTCCGCCGTGCATAGAGTTATCATCGTCTACTAAATCACCGCTGATTTGAATAACGATTCCGTCGTCTTCGTCAAGTGTGATAGCAATAGTTCCTAATGCTTCTCCGTTTTCTGAATATTCAAATTCAAAAAACCTGGCTCTAGGAATATCTTCTTTTTTACTTAATACGTTACCTTCTTCGTCCCCGAATTGAATATCAGGGAATCGGACTTGTATTTTACCGTATAAATCTTTGGCAATTTTGTCGAGATTAGCGTTCATCTTATATTTATGCTACATTACTGGAAATAAATATCGGCAACGGGGCTTCCCAGTCGTCGTCCATTCCATTGTTAATACTTAGTGTTTCAAACACCTTTGGGTCCCATTCTGCTAGTACTACACTCATGCGTATTATTAGCAATAATGCACTTACCAAGTCATCATGTTGCCCAGCTTTAGCTTTAAAACTTGTCCCTGCGGCAATAAACGACTTCAATTCACTAATTAAACTCTTACTGTTTAATTTCATTTTTTCTTCTTCGATTAAGTATTTTAAACGACTACAGGCAGATATCTTGCTGCCAAATGTAGTATTAAATCCTTTGCGGAATTTACGAACATGCCCTTTTTTAGCAGGTTCGCTGACAAATAATCCGGGGAAAGTATCTTCCCCTAAATCTGCAATAACTACAAGTCCTGCTTCGCCTACTGTATTATTTTCAACACTCCAGTAGATGCTGTTAGCATAATCGTCTCCGATTTCTTCTTGAATGTATTTTAAAACATCTCTCAAAATCTTAATTTGACCTTGGATTGGCGTAAGATTATGCTGCCATTCTCCGATTTGTACAAAGCTAGGTAATTCAAATATTTGTATACCTGCATAATCGCCGCCGGTGCCTAAACTTGGATCGAGTGATACTAAAAACAAACTTCCAGGCGTTGGCTTTTTATACCAGCGAACTTGCCCCATGCGTTGTATCGGTTCACGACCGAGCAATTCTGCTAATTTTAAACTGTTAACCAGCGTCTCATCATAAACTAAGAACTCGCATCCATACTCACGACGGAAACGTTCTTCGCCAATACGCCCCATCTCAACTTGACGCCATGCATCATCGCGGTCAGGATGTTCGTCCCACTCTGCACGGAATCCATGGAAGCCATTACGCCCTAAATTGTCTGTTCGTTCGTTGCCAAAGCCATCAAATTTGTCCTGACTTTCTTTCCAGATAGTAGCAAATGTATCTTCGTCACTGTTAGGTGTCGAAGTGATAATTGCTCGTCCACCAGTTGCTAGTGTCGGGGATATTGAAGTCCAAAATTCTTCAGCAATGTTGGGTTGAACGAATGCAAACTCATCGCAGTATAGTAGGGATATTGACATACCACGACCAGTATTACCGGTAGTAGTTGCACTAACAATTCTTGAACCATTTTCAAACTCCATCGAACCTTTATTGTAGTTCGTCACACCTGCCCTGATATAATCAGGACATAATTCATATCCGTAACGGATACGTTGCATAATTTCTTGTGCGCCCGTGTATTTGTGCGCGGCTACTAGAATAGTTTGATCAGGATGAAACATTGCAAACCACAGCAAGTAACCGGCTGCACATGTTGTTTTACCTGACTGCCGTGGCATCATGTTAATGTTAAATCGGTAATCGTGGTAGCTGTGTAATAATCTATCTTGATATTCAAACGGTTCAAACT
>Ga0114982_1001388_pt1 | contig 11743 bp, 9 predicted proteins | sample Shrwel_input2_FT_FD_87183 | JGI IMG/M metagenome (GOLD analysis project Ga0114982, IMG submission 87183) | Subsurface microbial communities from deep shales in Ohio, USA - Utica-3 well 1 S input2 FT | ecosystem: Environmental > Aquatic > Deep subsurface > Shale gas/oil reservoir > Produced... | reverse complement strand
TTAATATTAAAAGGAATATATGTTATGTCTGCTTCTATTCTAATTCCCATATCAGTGCTATCAATTACTACTCCATTGATTGCTATTCTAGGGTCGTAGTTGATAATTTGTTCTACATCTTCTGTAATTAATTTTTTTACTTCTTCAGTAAACTGTTCAAATAATAAATCCCAGATGACTGTTCCAAAATCTGGATTCATTAATTTTTCACCTTTACGGATGTAAAAATGATTAATAATATCTTGTTTAACTAAATCTATATCGTATAGTTTAAAGGACGATTTTGTTTCTTGCGAACTAAATCCCTTATAGGTAAAGGCAACGGTGTTGGCATTGCCTGTACTCGCAGTCATTGATGCGACTGATTTTTTATTATATATTTTTGCCATGTTATGTTTCTCTATCAGTATTAGTTGGCTTTAGAACCGTTGGTGCTTGATTTTCGTGCAATGCCCACGGTTCGTGCATTGGGATTCTTTTCATAATACTCTGCATTGTTCCTGCAGAATATCTCTTTTTATTTCCCCATGTTGATGTAGAACTAGTAACAGGGTTAGTATGGGTAGACAAAGGAGATGCAGGAGCTGCTGCTACTGCAAGGCCCGAATTTAAATTAATATCGCCGCCATCGATGTTAGTTCCAGAAGACTTGATGTTGGTTGCGCCGCCTGAAGATAGTTTTGTACCCGATCCCGAAACTAAATCAAATCCGGCGCCTACTGTGATTTTTCCATCAGCTGACGCAATTACATTAAAATTTCCTACAGCTTCTAATTGCATTTTGCCACCGGCGGCTTTTATGTTAACATTTCTACCTGCTTCAAAGTTTATGTCTCTATCAGCTCGAAAATTTAAATCATTAGATGAATGTATAGAAATGCTGTCTTGGGCAAATATATCAATTTTTCCATTACTGGTTAACTCTATCCATGTTGTACCTTTGGAATTTCCGATATAAATTAAATCTTCGCTGTTATGCATTAACAACTGATGACCGGTTCTTGTTCGAATACGAAAATATTCGTTGTAAGGAATACTTGAATCACCTTTTTCTTTTTTGCTAATATCTGCATATGCAACTGGTCCAGTTCCGGCGGACGTTTTTCTAACGTATCGATCGTCACCGTCATCCATAACTAGTGTAGTTCCGCCCAATCTGTTCGCTGGTAACTGCACAGGACTTTTGCTTTGGGGGCTACCAATAAACTGCTTCTTAGCGTTTGTTCCTCTATCAAATGGTCCTGGAGTGCTAATCCCGAATACAGAATTAGGTATCATACGTCTACTGCTTGATGTTGTAACACCCCGTATATCGTCTTCTAATAATCCTTGTTCAAGAAATCTATCAGCAATAGGATGGATGGCTTTTTTAATTTTTTCAGTATTTGTTCCCTTATCTAGAGTATTAGCTTTTCTATTAATCTCAGCAACAGGCAAGGGTTGAGTAGTATCATACTTCTTTTTTTGTTCGGGGGTTGCTGAGAATTCAGATGCTCCACCTATTGCCGGCATCATTTGATTCATAAACCGGCCTGGAACGCAGCCTATAAAATATCCTTCAGATACTTCGCCGTTAATAAATGCCACTAATACTGTTGTACCAATTTCCACTGTAGGGAACCACATACCGTAGGCTTGTTGAGTATCTTGGAAATCACTTACATTGAGACCCATATTTTCATAGGCAGTAATACCGTAAAACGGGCTGGCATATTTTACTGGATACGACTGTCCAGTGTCTCCAATGTCATTTCCGTTTTCTCTAAGTAATGTAACTTCTAATCCGCACATAAACGAAGGATCTAAGTAGCTTACAACTTTAGCCAACAAAACACCAATCGGTAATTTTTTGCCGCCTGGTGTGTCTGGTGAGCGTTTTTCGTCTGACATTTAATTTCCTAATTATAAGTATTGACCCTGATCCTCAAACTCGGAATCAGTATAATCAACCGGGCCGGTCTTTGGCGGCTCTTCTTTTGTTGTGTCGTACATAGTACTGTTTTCTGCGGCAATTTTTACTTGGCCTTCATAATCAATATCTTGATTAGGTTGACGAGTTAGATCAAGAGTTTGTTGGAACACTCCGCCGGAAAATTTATTTTCTACACCAACAACTTTATAGATTCCGCTAAATGGAGTAGCTTTTCCACCGTTAGGAAAGTTGTATAAACCGCCTTGTCCCGATGTTCCTAAATTTGGTTCTATTGGATTTCTCCATGTTATATAGATAAAAATTTCGCTGCCTTCCCAGTTCATTGCTCCGTCTGCTTTGACTTGACTATTAGGTCCATATTCTGCAAGGTGATTAGAATTAATTCCACTATCGGACAGATAATATAAATCTCCTATTATATCCATTTTTACATTTATCATATCATTTGATCGAGAAAAAGATTGATTAAAATTATCAGCTACCATTTGTTCAACAGTTTTTTCTCCAGTGGCCGATGGGAAGGATAATAAAGCATGTGGTTTAACGGGTGCTGAACCGTTAGGTGAAGTAACACTTTCCTTAGCATCGCCTTCTTTAATTCTTGCCTGGGGTGTTTTTTCTTCGCTTGTATTTTGCACATCCTTGTTTGCTATCTTAGCATTGTTCTGCATAGGAGTAGGTGAAATTGCTGTAAAAAATTGTCCGTTAAACTGTAAATCAAATTTTAATATATTATTATTTTGTCCTGTATAAAGATAGTCGTATCTCTTGGCTATAATTTTCTGTAGCTGTGTTTCGCCTGGCTGCGCTGACGATGGATTTTTAAAAATTGCTCCGCTTACTTTAAAAGGAACAACACGATAGATATATTTTTTTGCTCGTACATTTCTTTTAGGATCGAACTCTAACAATTGTATTTGAACATCAATTCTAAACCAATCAACAAATCCGTTTTTAACAGCTTCAGGTTTTAATTTGCTTACACAGTATTCTGAAGAAAGAACTACACGCTGAATTACTTCGGTTATCTTTGTACTTTGCGGAAAATTAACTGCACGTTGTTTAGGATCAATAGTCATACTATCTCTAACAATATTTCCTTTCTCATCGACTACATCGCCTGCCAGTTTAAAATTATAGTTACCGCCTGACGTTTCAGAGAATCCCATACTGGCCTTTCCGATTTCGCCTTGGCCGAAGGTTCCCGACTGTGCTTCTCGTTTGGCGGCATCGATTCGTTGGGTTCGTTCAGCTTTAGGATCGGCTATTGCTTTTAGTACTTCCGTAGATGCTCCTCCAAACATACCAACACTGTCACTCGAATCTACTGGAAATACAATTTCATAAAGATCCGGATAGGTTGCTAACCCGTCATTTACTCGTTTTAGCTGTTGTTCATTTAACACAGTGCATACACTCTGTTGCCCTGACACTAAAACTTCGCTGACTGTGATACCTGTAGCATTTAAATCGTTGTATAATACATTTACTAGATCACTAAATCCCGAGTGGTGCATTGGGGAAGCTTCTATATTATATCTACTGCCTGCTTCGTCAACTTTGAATTCAACTTTGTTAATTTTAATTGTAAAATATTTTGTTAATTCGTCTCTTCCCGAATACATTGACCCGTCGTCTTTGGATCCTCTAATTTCAAGTTTTAACAAATAGGGACAGTCATTTAAATAAGTTGGATAGCCTGCATTTATTGCAGCGGCCTGCAGACTTTGTAAAAATATACCTAATGAGTATGGCTCGTATACATCAAATTTAAATCCTGTAACATTGGTGTTTCCAGTCTTTGCTGAGCCGCCAAGTGTTGTTGCCATTGTTACGTTGTCAATGTAATATTCTGGAGCGCCGTTGGCAGTATTAACTCTTTTAGAATTTTGGCGGCCACCCGAAGAAAGAACAATATTGCTTAATGCGAATGGTGAGCCTCTATAAGTCCGAGGATCATTGAATTGACTAGGCGTTAAACAACACAGGGTCCACAACGGAGTATACGAAGCAAATTGTTCCAATACATTATCGTACGGAGGTCCGCCGGCTGGTGGTTTTAGTGTTCCAAATGCTTTCAGTAAAGGTGTTAACCCGGGATTAGAAACAACCTCGGCAACTTTAGACACATTAAATGTTGCTGCAGAATCACTAATGGCGTTGGTGATTTTTTTTGCCGCGCCGATTGCTAACCCGGAAGTAGTTGCAATTTGAGATATTGCATTTCCGGCTGGGGTTAAAATATTTCCAATTGCTTGCCCTATGTCTCTAAAATCAGGCATATTAGATTCCTATATATCTTTCTATATTTGATTTTTTAGGACAATAAATTATTGTGCCCGGAGTAAAATCATATATTGGATCTTTAAGTGTTTCCATATTTCTTTGAACAAAAACCCACCACAATTTAGCATTACCATACAAGTCAAATGCCAGTAGGTCTGGTCGATTCTTATATTGATTTTCAATTGTGTATTGATAGTCGTCTGCCTCTGCAGGAACTGGACGAATTGTCAACAGTTCCATATACAAATTATTTTGTCGTGTGTTGTAGTAAGGAGATACCTTGTCATACTTGGCCATATTAGATGAATCCTTGTCCTGCTACGATATTGCCGTTGGCATATTCTGTAAGATTGAATTGTCTCAATCTTGTTCTATTATAAATTGGAGAGACCGTTACCGATATTGTACTCATTGCAGGAACCCAAGTAGGTGCGCCGCCTTTACTGTATTTTACATAGGCAACATCGTCTTTGAAATCTATTGTAAAACTTTTTACTATAACCGGTACTCCCGCAAATACTCGAGCTCCGTATCCCGAAAGATTACAAACTATTGGAGGGTTTCCTTGATTGGGTCCTGATCCATAAAACATTCTTGTAGCTGTTTTTAAAAAGGTAGTACCTTCAATCCAGTATCCTGCGTCTAATTCAGTTTCAACAGAAAACTCTCCAGAGATAGTAATATCATCTATTTGACTATTTTTATAAGCATAAAATGGTTGAAGATTATGCACTGGGTCTATTTGAGTATAGTTGGCTTTTGAAGATACTGTAATCGATGGAAGATACGGCCAAACAAATCCACCTGTAGCAGACAGTCGGCTAAATGCTCCTCCAAATAAACCAAAGTTTGCATTTAATTTTACACGCCAATCGTCTGTTGACCCACTTTTTAATTTTACAAAGGCACCCTCCTGACTAAATAATTCTGCACCACTAGGCAAGTTTTTTCCTCTTGCCATACTTAATAAATTATTAACCATACCGGCTGCTGACGAAATCGAAGTAGCTAGATTAGAAAGGCCTCCGCCAAGGCCGCCACTAGCTAACCCTAATTTGTTTAAACTTGCACCTATTGCCGCACTAGCATTACTAATTGATCCTGCTGCACCACCTAGCTGTCCCGCAAGGCCGCCTAATGCTCCTGTGGCATTTGATGCCAAACTTTGTATTGTACTGCTGACTCCGCCTAATGCTCCTGTGACTCCGCCTAATGCTCCTGTGGCTTGTCCTAATGCACCTTTGGCATCATTTAAAAAAGTGTTAGCAGATGCTGTCATACCATTTAAGCCGGTGCCGATTTCGCCACTTAGGCGACCAACGGTGGCATCTAGATTAGATTTTAAGGCAGCAAAATCATTGCTTTTCAGTGCTCCGCTAGCAGCATCGGCTGCTGCGCCAACTTGTTCCGACACCGACGAAACTAATTTTGCCAAAGGGTTAATAGATAAGGGCATTTTGAGTGATTATTCCTTTTATACTCTATTTATTCTTGACAAAATATGCTATTATATTAACTACTGGAGAATTCTATAACAATGACAATAATGCCCTCACAACCTCCCAAGATCAAGTATCTTACCAACAAAGACTTGCTGAAAGAAATACACCTTAGCAAAAATACCTATTGTTCGTATACTGATCCAGCGTATGGAGATTACGACCTAATCATTCCAAATTTATCTAAAATTAATATTAGGACGATTGCAGACGCAAAGCGGAGTAGAGCAATAAAAATGGGTAAAAAAGCTCACGAAATTGCACAATCAGGCGGGAAGAAAATTCCAGCAAAAGAGTTCGAAGTCGACTATAAAAAAATTGCCAAGACTGATGTTGTTTTTAGAGTCATGACCTTTGAACATATTCCTCTAGCGCCAGGCCGTAAGAAAACTTTAAAGAATACCGCAGACAGTCATGATAAAGTTAACTTTCCTCCGTTCCAACATTGGAAGTTTGATGACAATAATAATCTTATTTGTGTGGGTAAAAGTCATTGGAAGGGCGATTTAGACACAGGCTCGTTTAACAAAGAACACGGACAAATGACTAATAATCTAGCTCGTATGTTTTTAAAACTTTGTGAGAGATATGCCACTAGAGGTAACGTTCGTGGCTACACTTATAATGACGAAATGCGGGGTCAAGCTATTCTTCAACTGACTCAGATTGGTCTACAGTTTGATGAATCAAAATCCGATAATCCGTTTGCTTATTACACTGCCGCAGTGACTAATAGTTTTGTTAGAATTATCAATATTGAAAAACGTAATCAAAATATTCGAGATGATATTTTAGAAATTAACGGAATGAATCCTAGTTGGACTAGACAAAACGCCGGAGGTAAAGGTGGTGCCAGTTATGGACCCGTTAGTACTACTCCTGTAGACGGTGGCGATTGGGATTGATCTCAAGCCGTTGATCTGTTATACTAACTAAGGAGATTCTATGTCATTGTTTAAAAAAGTAGCTTGTTTTACCGATATTCATTTCGGTCTAAAGTCTGGTAGTAGAACGCATAATCAAGATTGCGAAGATTTTGTATCTTGGTTCTGTGAGACTGCTAAAAAAGAAGGGTGTGAAACTGCAATCTTTCTAGGTGACTGGCATCATAATCGCAGTACTACTGACGTGAGTACTATGAATTATACTGTGAGCAATTTAGAGAAGCTAAGTCAATCTTTTGAAAAAGTCTATTTCATTCTAGGTAATCACGATTTGTTCTACAAGGACAAACGTGAAATTAATTCTATTGAATTTATGCGCCTATTTCCTAATGTAATTCCTATCAAAGAAATGCTGACAGAGGGCGATGTAACTATCATGCCTTGGCTAGTAGCCGATGAATGGAAAAATATTCCTAATATCAAAAGCAAATATTTGTTTGGACACTTAGAATTGCCTAGCTTCTACATGAATGCCATGGTGCAAATGCCCGATCACGGACAATTACAGGCTCCCCATTTTGCCAATCAAGAATATGTGTTTACTGGACACTTTCATAAGCGTCAACACAATAGAAACATTCATTATATTGGCAATGCATTTCCACACAACTACGCCGATGCCGGCGACGACGACCGTGGTATGATGACATTAGAATGGGGTGGCAAGCCAGAGTTTAAAACATGGCCGGGCCAACCTGTTTATAGAAGTTATAAACTTAGTCAAATTATCGACAAGCCCGATGAACTGCTAAAAGAAAAAATGCATTGTCGAGTCACTATCGACTTACCTATCAGCTTTGAGGAAGCAAACTTTATTAAAGAAACGTTTGTCCCCCAATATAATCTCCGAGAGCTTATGTTGATTCCTGAAAAAGTTGAAGTAGATGCACAGTCTACTCCCATCGATATTAATTTTGAAAGTGTTGATACTATCGTTATGAATCAGATCAATGCAATTGAAAGTGATAGTTTTGACAAAGCTCTGCTATTGGACATTTATAATAACCTATGATTAAGATTAAAGATTTAACTGTTAGAAACTTCATGAGTGTGGGTGCTCAGACACAAGCTATTACATTCGATAAGGGTCAGCTAACCCTTGTACTAGGCGAGAATTTGGATCTCGGTGGCGACGACAGCGGCGCTCGTAATGGTACAGGTAAAACTACAATTATCAACGGTCTTAGCTATGCAATCTACGGTAATGCATTAACTAACATCAAAAAAGATAATCTTGTTAACAAGATCAACAACAAAGGTATGTTGTGTACAGTGACATTTGAACGAGATGGTATCGAGTATCATATCGAACGTGGACGCAAACCTAATGTTTTAAGATTTAGTGTTAACGGTAACGAACAAAAAACAGATTCGAATGACGAGGCGCAGGGCGATAGTAGAGAAACACAGAAGGCAATCGAAGAAGTATTTGGTATGAGTCACGAGATGTTCAAACACCTTGTAGCTTTGAACACGTATACTGAGCCGTTCCTTAGCATGAAGGCTGCTGATCAGCGGGCTGTTATTGAACAACTGTTAGGTATTACTCAACTAAGTGAGAAAGCAGAAGCTCTTAAAGAAGCAATTAGAATCAGCAAAGACTCTATTGCTACTGAAAATACAAAAATCGAAACAATTAAAGTGTCTAACGATCGTATTCAACAAAGTATCGAATCGCTGGAACGTAAACAACGGCTGTGGGAAGAGCAACACGAAACTTCTCTTGCTAATTTAACCAAGGCAATAGAAAAACTATTAGATATTAACGTTGATGAAGAAATTGCTAATCAACGATCGCTAGTTGAGTGGACAAAAAGTAAAAAAGAAAGAGACAATCTAACAGCACTCATTGCCAAACAAACTAGTACACTAGAACGAGAACAAAAAAATCTAGATAAACTAGAAAAAGAACTAACAACGCTAGCAGATCACAAGTGTCATAGTTGCGGTCAAGATATTCATGATGTTAAACATGATGAGATGATGACTGCAAAAATCAAACAGGTTGAAGAAAGCCATAGCCACATCAAAACACACAGCGAAGAACTAAGTGAACTCAACGAAGCTATTAGTCTAGTCGGTGAACTTGGTGCATGTCCAAGTGTAATTTATGATAATCTAGAACAAGCACTAAATCACAAAAACACACTTAGCGGTCTAGAACGTGATCTAGAAGTAAAGCTCAACGAAAATAATCCCTACATTGAGCAGATCAGCGAATTACAAAACACCGCAGTACAAGAAATCAATTACAATAATGTAAATGATCTAGTTAGAGTAAAAGACCATCAAGAGTTTTTGCACAAATTACTAACTAATAAAGATTCTTTTATTCGCAAACGCATCATTGATCAAAATTTGGCCTACTTAAATCAGCGATTAACCTATTATCTAGACAAGATAGGCCTTCCCCACTTGGTAGAGTTTCAAAACGATCTTACTGTTATTATTACTCAGCTAGGACAGGACTTAGACTTTGACAATTTGTCACGTGGTGAACGCAATCGATTGATATTATCAATGTCATGGGCATTCCGTGATGTATGGGAGAACCTATATCAAGCTATTAACCTGTTATTCATCGACGAACTAGTAGACAGTGGTATGGATGCTAGCGGAGTTGAATCTAGTATTGCTGTTCTAAAGAAAATGACTCGTGAACGCAACAAGAATGTGTTCCTAATATCACACAGAGACGATTTAACTAGTCGTGTTAATCATGTTCTTAAGGTGATCAAAGAAAACGGATTCACTAGTTATTCAACAGATGTGGAGATTGTTGATTGACTACAGAAGCCCACGACAAAATGATTGCTGCGTTTCAGGAATATTTTAAGTGGCAAGAACGTTTTGAGTACAAAGGCTCAGACGAAGCAGGCATTAAAGCACGATACTGGCTCAGCGAAATACGCAATGAAGCCAGTATCAGACGAGTAGAAATACAGGCAAAGCGTGAAGAACGCAAACAAGCCAGAAAAGGCATGATAGGCAGACCCAAGAAACTAACTAAGTGAATGTCATGGTATTATCAGGATCAATTAATCGAAGAACTTCCCGAAGAATGTGTAGGATTCGTTTATCTTATCACTAATATTACCACTGGCAGAAAATACATAGGCAAAAAATTAGCCAAATTCTCTAAGACTAGCTATAAAACAGTAAAATTAAAAAACGGTACTAAAAAGAAAAAGAAAATACGTTCTAAAATAGACAGCGATTGGCGTGATTACTACGGCTCAAACGTTGAATTAAACAAGGACGTAGAAACATTAGGCAAAGAAAACTTCCGTAGAGACGTACTTTTTTACTGCACATCTAAGGCGCAATGCTCATATATAGAAGCTAGAGAACAATTCACCCACAAAGTTTTAGAATCAAAAGACTATTATAACGGACAAATTTCTGTCCGTGTACATGGTTCGCATATACTCAAAGGCCAATAATTTAGGCAATTTAACTGCCAAATAAGCCCGCACCGGCGTTGTTAGAGTGCCCTTAAAGCTGGATCTCGGATCGCAGTCAACGGAATTCCCTACTTGGTAGAGGGGTTGTAACAGTAGTATCCTTAACAGGACCATGATCGGATATGCCTATAGAACCGGTTTACTGTACAAGAAAATTTTAATCAAGGCTAAAAGAGGGTGAAGAACCCACGGCTGTAAGTATGTTAGCGTATATTTGCAGGCCCGCCGTCGTATAAAGACGCAGCTAAAGGTACCGGACGACCGCCTTGGTAATGCTGTAACGCTAGAGTGTACTGTGCAACTCGCATAATGCTACATATTTTTGCCCGCAAGGGCAAAGTGTGACTGAACAATCTGCATAATACTTAAATTGCTTCGCAATTATTATAATCAACAATATTTAGAAGAAAGAAAATTCGTTGAGCGATAGCGATAACGAATGTGAGCTTCAGCTCACAATTACAATAAATAACATATTAATCATTGAGTAAACATGTACATCAGCAATATATTATTTGAACAACATATGAATAATTCTAATAGAATTTTGTTAGAATCGTGCCATGGCCTTGATCAAGAACAACGTGCAATCGTAGAAGGCATTTATAATGAACTACTGCCTTTAATTGAAGCTAGCCTTACTGCTGATCAAATCAAAGCTGTATTTGGATCTATAGAAAAGACAGCTACTGACGCAGGCGATAATAGAACTTTGTTAGGCAAAGGAGTTGACGTAGGTAAAAAAGCCAACGAGATTGTTGATAATATTGGCACGTGGCTACAAAATACGACTCCAGTTAAGGCGTTTGATCAAAAATTTGATGATCTAAAAAGAAAAATCAATACCAAGTTTCCGGACTCAAAGATACTAGATGCCATATCTAACATGGGTATGTGGGCGCAAGAGAATCCTGGAAAAACAGCAGCGATCATCGGGGTATTAACTGCAATTGCTTCATTGGCAGGTGGTCCAGTAGGCGGTGCAATTGCTGGTCAAGTATTACGTGGTGCAGTAGAATTACTCAAAGGTGAGAAATTATCCACAGCTTTAGGCAAGGGCATTAAAACTGCTGCCTATGGTTTCATTGCAGGCAAGACTTTTGAATTGTTGGGAGATGCAATCAAAGGCGGTGCACAGGTAGTTAAAGACAATCTATTTCCAAACGCACTTCGTTTAAACATGACTCAGGTCTTTGATGAAGTTGGAGGTGAGTTAGGAACCCGCTGGGCTAACTTTGAAATCAAAGGACTAGTTGGCAAGCCTGAAGATATCAATACGGCTAAAAAATTGTTTAGCGAAGCAGGACAATATTGGAAAGCAGGCGACTACGAACAAAGTGCTGCAACATGGAAGTCCTTAGAAGGACTCATCTCTGACACATTCAACGACAAAGAATACATAGCACAGATTGCGTCTGATCAAGCCAGTAGAACTATGATAAGCCAAGCAGCACAGGCTGCTCAAGAAGCTACAAAGTATCTTGGCGCCGCTGCACAAGGTGCAGTTACTGCCGCAGGAGCTAAAGGCAGTCTAGCAAAAAAAGAATCAAAGATAGCACAAGCCCGCCCGCTCAGCGAAGGTCAAGTCTATTTGGTATTCAATCGAATATCGGCTGC